>TARA_R110000868_G_scaffold150567_7_pt1 | contig 11890 bp, 8 predicted proteins | sample TARA_R110000868 | Tara Oceans TARA_R110000868 (sample SAMEA4397489) | marine metagenome | biome: Polar Biome; feature: [SRF] surface water layer (ENVO:00010504); material: water (ENVO:00002006), including particulate matter (ENVO:01000060) such as... | depth 5 m | reverse complement strand
CCGCCGGACGATCCTGCCGATCACGGCGGCATTGCTGGCCGGGGCGGTCACGGCGGTCGCGTCCACTGTCGGCATCGCGACGCTGCTGGGGGGCAGTTTCGAAACGACGATGTCCCTCGCGCCCAAATCGGTGACGTCGCCCATCGCAATGGGCATCGCCGAGAGCATCGGCGGTCTGCCGTCGCTGACGGCGGGGCTGGTGATCCTGACCGGCATTCTGGGGGCGATTATCGGCACGCCGTTGTTCAACGCGATGGGCATGAAGGACTGGCGCGCGCGGGGATTCGCGATGGGGCTGACGGCGCACGGCATCGGGACGGCCCGCGCCTTTCAGGTCAACGATGTGGCGGGAACCTTCGCCGCCATCGCCCTCGGGCTGAACGGCATCGCGACCGCGGTCCTGGTGCCGCTGCTGATTGCGGTGTTTCTCTAGACCGCCATTGTCGATGTCTCGCCCGCGCGGGTCGGGACGCCGTTGTCGAATTCCATGTAGCGCCAGCGCCAAGACGCGCCGTCGCTGTCGATATAGCCGGCCGTCTGGCCGGGGAAATGCGCCGGCACGACGACGGTGTCGCTGTCGGCGATGCTGGCCAGGACGCGCTTGCGGCTGTCGGCGGCTTCGATGGGATTGGGGCAGAAACAGGTGCTCCAGTCCGGTTCCACGCATTGCAGCGGATGGTGCATCATGTCGCCGGTGAAGATGGCGTGATGGCCCTTCGATGTGAAATTGACGCAGACCTGTCCCGGGGAATGGCCGAAGGCGGGGGTCAGCCAGATGCCGTCTTCCAGTTCGAAATCGGCATCGACCAGCCGGGCCTGACCGGCCTCGACGATGGGCAGGCAGCTGTCTTCCCACACCGCCGAACGGCGTTCGTCGCGCTCGGCCTCGGTCGCCGCCGCTTCCCATGCCTCGTATTCGACCCGGCCGAAGATGTAGACCGCGTTGGGAAAGGTCGGCACCCACTTGCCGTTGACCAGCCGCGTGTTCCAGCCGCAGTGATCGACATGCAGATGGGTGCAGAACACGTAATCGATATCCTCGAACCGCAGGCCGTGGGCGGCGAACCCGTCGAGCCAGGGCTGCTTGGGATAGTCGAGCGCGGGACCGCGCAACGGCTTGTGCTCGCCGACGCAGGTATCGATCAGGATATTGTGCCGGGCGGTCCGGACGACGAAGGTCTGATAGGTGATGACCAGCAGGTCCTGGGCGGCGTCGTAGACTTCCGGCGCCATCGTTTTCAGATGGGCGAGGGCGGTCGCCCGGTCGGCGGTCGGGAACATTGTCGTCGGCGCGCGCCATGTGCCGTCGCGTTCGATAAAACTCGATACCAGGACGTCGCCGACGGTGAATGGCCGCATGATTTATCCTTCCCTGTTTCCGTAACAATAGCCGGAAGATCGGTTCTGGCGATATGGCGGAATTGGTTCTACCATCGGGGTTCTGTCGCAGGAGGGAACCATGGACACAGGCGTCGAAACGCATCGCGAAATTCCGATCAAGGAAATCACCACCCAGACCGATACCAGGGACATTCTCGCGCATTGCAAGTTCCAGGGCGAGCAGAACAATTTCGACAAGATGGTGATCGTCGATACCGACGCCCATCACATGGAAATCGAATCCTGGGCGGCGATCTGCGAATATATCGAGGACGAGGTCCAGCGCACGATGGCGCTCGATCACCTGCGGGACCGCACGGGCAGCCCGCCCTACGGGATCAACGGCGATCTTGCGCTGCGCTACCAGGATATCGGCGGCCGGGTGCCTCACCAGGCGAAACTGGGCGAACCGGTCGACGACAAAACGGTCCACCGCGACGTGACGCTGATCCGCCGGGCGATCGAATCCTTCCATCTCGACTACATGGTTATCTTTCCGACGCCCATGCTGAATCTCGGGATGCACCCGCAGTTCGACATGGAAGCGATGCTCGGCCGCGCCTACGACCACTGGTTCTGCGAGAACATCCTGCCGATGGATCCGAAGATGAAGACGATGCTCTTCGTGCCCTTCAACGATCCGCACGCGGCGCTGAAGACGGTCGAGGAACTGGGCGGCCATCCGGACGTGGTCGGCTTCATGATCACGTCGGTCCGCCACAAGCCGGTCCATCACAACGATTACATGAAGGTGTACCGGGCGATGGAGGCGACGGGCAAGCCGCTCGGCTTCCATGCCGGCTATAACTGGCAGGATCCGTCGATGATGCAGATCAACCGCTTCGGCACGATGCATGCCCTGTCCTTCGTGTGGTGCAACGTGGTGCATATGAGCAACTGGGTCATGAACGGCATGCCCGAACGGTTTCCGAACCTGAACGTGATCTGGATCGAATCCGGGCTCGCCTGGGTGACGTGGCTGATGCAGCGTCTCGACCACACCTACCTGATGCGGTCGTCGGAAGCGCCGATGCTGAAGAAGCTGCCCAGCGAATACATGTCCGAGATGTTCTATACCTGCCAGCCGATGGAAACCGATCATCGCGAAGCCCTCGAAGTGACGCTGAAAATGATCAATGCAAAGGACCAGTTGCTCTATGCGTCCGACTGGCCGCACTGGGATTTCGATGCGCCGAGCGTCATCTGGGATCTGCCGATGCTCGACGACCAGGCCAAGAAGAACATTCTCGGCGAGAACGCGCTGAAACTGTTCGGCCTGGAACGCCCGGCGGGGAAATAGCCCGCGGAACACGCGGGAGAAGAGGCCCCGGGGAAACAAGGGGGGACGGTCGGGGGGCTAGCCCGCTGCTGCATCCCGATCCTCCTTGCGCTTTGCATTCTCGCCGTGGGCGATCCACAGGCCTGACGCGAATATCATCGCGCCGCCGATCCACACGAAGATATCCGGGACTTCGCCGAACAGGACGAAACCGAACGCCGCGACCCAGATGAGACGCGCGAAATCGATCGGCATGACGACGTTCGTGGGCGCCTGGCGCAGCGCCATGTTGAGCAGCAGATGCCCGATCGAGCCGAACAGCCCGATCAGCGACAGCCAGCCGAGCTGGCCCCAGCTCGGCCATTCCCACACATACAGCGCCGGCACCAGCGATATCGGGATCAGCAGCAGCACCATGTAGGCGGTGACCGTCAGCGCCGAATCCGTCCGGCTGAGGTCCTTGATGATCATGATCGCCGAACCCCAGAGGAGCGCGGCGCCGATGGCGAGCAGGGCGCCGGTGCTGACCGTCTCGAACCCGGGCCGCAGGACGACGACCGTGCCGGCAAACCCTACAAGAATGGCGCACCAGCGGCCGATGCCCACCGTTTCCTTGAAGAAGAAAATGGCCAGGAACGTCGCGAAGATCGGCGCCGAGAAGGTCAGCGCCGCGACCTCCGCGAGCGGGGTGATCGACAGCGCATAGAAGAACATCGCCATGGACGCGAAGTTGATGGCGACGCGCAGCGCATGGGTCTTGATCCGCCGGGTGCGCAACGGGCTCAAACCGTGGCGGACGAACAGCGGCGTCAGCGCGACGAACCCGAACAGGTTGCGGAAGAACACGATGATGAAGGTGTCGACCTCGCCGCTGACATGCTTGATCGTCGTGTGCATCGACGCGAAGGCGAGCGTCGAGACGACCATCAGGGCGATGCCCCGCAACCGGGCGTATCGGAGCTCCGTCAGGAACGCCTGCAGGGGCACCTGCGTCAGCTGTACTGGTTCAGGACATGGCGCTGGAGCGCGTGCTTGAGGATTTCCTCCGGCCCCTCGGTGATCATGAAGGACCGCGCGTCGCGCCACAGCTTTTCGATCGGCAGGTCGGTCGTCAGCCCGACGCCGCCATAGATCTGCAGGCACCTGTCCGTCGCCTCGAACGCCTTGCGGTCGCCGATATACTTGCACATGTAGGAATCCCAGCGGATATCCTCGCCCGCGTCGTACTTGGCGGCGGCGGCATAGACCATCAGGCGCACCATGTGGAGGTCGGCATAGGTGTCCACCAGCATCCACTGGATCGCCTGGCGGTCCGCCAGCGGCTTGCCGAACGTCACCCGGTCCCTGGCATAGGACGCGCCCAGTTCGAGACAGCGTTCCATGGTGCCGATGCCGATGGCGCCGTGGCGGATGCGGCCCATGGTGATCCAGGTCTGGGCCATGCGGAAACCGTCGCCTTCCTTGCCCATCAGGTTTTCGGCCGGCACGCGGACGTCGTCGAATGCCATCTCGCAGGGCTGGTCGTCCATCATGGTCTGCTGCTTGCGCAGGATCTTCACGCCGGGGGTGTCGGCATCGACCAGGATGCAGGAAATGCCGCCGCGGGTGCCTTTTTCGGGGTCGGTCACGCACACGACCTGGAAGAAATCGGCATCGTGGGCGCCGGTGATGAACCGCTTGGTGCCGTTGATGACGTAGTCGTCGCCGTCGCGGACGGCAGTGGTCTTCATGCCTGCGGGGTCGCCGCCGGCATCCGGTTCGGTCTGGGCGAAGGCGGGTTTCAGCGTTCCCTCGATACAGGGCTTTAGGTATTTTTCGGTCTGTTCGGCGTTCGCATATTCGGCGAGCAGGGGGCTGACATCGGGGCCGAAAATCCACTTCTTGCGGCGGGGAAAGGCGATCGTGCGCCCGGTTTCCTCCCAGATGACGGTGCGGGCGAGCAGTCCCATGCCGAGCCCGCCGAGGCTCTCGGGCACGTCGACCCCCCAGATGCCGAGTTCCCTGGCGCGGTCTTCCAGCTTTTCGCGGATGGCGGGCACCATTTCCGGGCCGTCATAGGCTTCGCGCTCGATCGGGATGACTTCGTTGTCGATGAAACGCCGCAGCGTTTCCTTCAGCATTCGCAGTTCTTCGGGAAGTTCGAAATCCATGGCAGTCCTCATGTCCGGTAACCGGATTTTGTGTTGTTGGCCGGATGATGGCCGAAGCGCATAGCGCTGTCCATTGTCCGGCCCGCAAAAACGGGCGGATTGATCCCGTCCGCGAAGGTCCTATTATCTCCTGACAAAGCATATTCAGGAGGAGCGGCGAAATGGGCATGGTGATTGACGGCAAGTGGATCGACGACGACGAGAAATTCCGCAATCCGACCGGCGGCGCGTTCGTCCGGCCGCAATCGGTATGGCGCGATACGATTACCGCCGACGGCTCTTCCGGCTTCAAGGCGGAGCCCGGGCGCTATCATCTTTTCCTCGCGCCGTCCTGCCCGTGGGCGCACCGCACCCAGATCGTCCGCCGCCTCAAGGGGCTGGAAGACGTTATTTCGGTGACCCTGTCGGACCTGCCGCGCATTACCAGCTGGGCCTATACCCAGGGCATCGACGAATTGCAGCCGGGCGAAAACGGCAAGCTCGAACTGCACGACGTCTATATCGCCGCCGATCCGAACTATACCGGGCGCGTCACCGTGCCGACTCTGTGGGACCGGCAGAAAAAGACCATCGTGAACAACGAATCTTCCGAGATCATCCGGATGCTCAATACCGAGTTCGACGAATGGGCCGCCAACGATCTGCCCGACCTGTACCCGGAAGCCCACCGCGCCGAGATCGATACCCTCAACGAGCGCATTTACGAGACCGTCAATAACGGGGTGTACCGCTGCGGCTTCGCGAAGACGCAGGAAGCCTACGAGGAATTCATCTACCCGATGTTCGACACGCTCGATTTCCTCGAAGAGCGCCTGTCGAAACGCCGCTACCTGGTGGCCGACCATCCGACGGAAGCCGACTGGCGCCTGTTCGTGACCATGATCCGCTTCGACTTCGTCTATTTCAGCCACTTCAAGTGCAATATCCGCCGCATCCAGGACTACCCGAACCTGTGGAACTACACCCTGGACCTGTACCAGACCCCCGGCATCGCCGACGTCGTCGATATTCCCGGCATCAAGAAGGGCTATTACGGCGGACAGGCCAACGTGAACCCGACCGGCATCGTGCCCGTCGGTCCCTATATCGACCTGACCGTGCCCCATAATCGCGGGCAGATCGCCAAGGCGGCCTGAGCGAGCCTTGGCCCCGAAGGGGCGCCGCCGGCGGGGGCGGTTCCGCAGCCTGTTCGGGAGCCTGTTCGGGGCCTGACCGCAAAAGTCGCAATTCAACCCCATGCACCCGAAGGGAGGGTGCCGGGGAGGGCGGTTCCGGGGGCGTTTCGGGGCCCGACCGCAAAAGTCGCAATTCAACCCCATACACCCGAAAGGTCGGAACGGGTTCCGCGCCGCGGAATACGCGGACCCGTAAGTGCAGGGAGGACGATGGGCGGTTGCTGTCGGCACAAAAATCCCCTGTCGGCGCGCCATCGCAATGACGCCCCGTTCGGCCCGGTCATGCCGGGAGAATATGGATTCTGACAGGCTAACATAAAAAAGAACAAAAAGCGAACATATGGGCGGGAAGAAATGTAAATTTTCGGTCCGGACCGACGCCGGCGCCGAAGTGGAACCCCGGCACAGGGCCGGGGGATTACGGGGAAGGCAATGGTGGCGGGGTGTTCCGAAGGGTAAGCGAACGTCAATTGCGACAGAAAATTTCGTCTGCTTATCGCGGGAAGCGGGGTTTGAGGGTACATTGCTGCGATATCCGCGCCGCTCGGGAAATAGTCTTATCTCGTAAATGGTACCGAAACCGGCTGGAAACGAAGCCGCGTCGATTTGGTTGCAGAAGGAGCCCTTCATGAGAGTGATTTTACTGGCCTTTGGCCTTCTTATGTTGAGCGCCTGCGCAACAACGAAAAAGTACGAAGCGCTGCTGAACACCTGGGCAGGGAAATCGGAAAACGCTCTGCTGCAATCGTGGGGACCGCCCGACAGTTTCTATGAAAACGACGGTGTGAAATACCTCACCTTCAATAATTCGAGGTCCGGTTACGTTCCCGGTGTCGCCCCGAACTATCAAACAACGTTTGTTGGCAATACGGCGTATACGCAGGCTGTCGGCGGTTCTCCGGGTTTTGTTTACACGAAAAGGTGCAAGACAACGTTCGCAATATCGGGGGGGATTATTCGAGGCTGGAGGTATCAGGGCAACGCGTGCCGCTCAAATTACAGGGGGCCTAAAGATGCAGTGCCCCGGGTGGAAACGGCTTCCATTGAAGCTACTTCCGTTGATTTGTCGACGTTTCGGAATATCACTCCCTACAGTGTGACAACGCGCTTTCAGTGTAATTTGCTGAATGAGCCGGGGTTCAAAGGCGCAGTTGTCGCTGAACTTTCGTCGGGCCTGAAAATTGAAATCCAACGCGAGTCAGAACATTGGCTTTTTGGCAGGCTGGAGGACGGACGAACAGGATATGTGGCGCGACGTTGGGTTGCCCGGTAGCGCGCAGTCTTTTGGCGTATGCTGGAATTTGACTGCTCTTGAATCGCAAGTGGATAACGCCGCGACGATGCCGTACTTGTGCGGAAGCGGTGTGAGAGGCGGGTATCCCGAGTCCTGCCTGGCCATCGCGGATAATGCATGTACGTCGGGAACATACCGGATGCACCTGCTGGAATAACAGGGTGCGCACAGCAAAACGGCGGCTCAGGAGCCGCCGTTTCGAATTCTGCCGATCGGGGGCCGTCCGTTAGACGGTCTTCCTGCGCCGGCGCATGAGGTGGATCCCTGCCAGGCCGAACACGATTACAGCCAGCGAGGAAGGCTCAGGCACCTCGGTGCTGGGAGGAGGGGTCGTTTCATCATATCCGCCGGCCAGCTGCTTGAGCTTGAAGTAATCTTTTTTGCCGTTATAGGTCGGCAAAATGCTGGCGGCGACGATAATGACGTTGCCCATGAGATTTCCATCCTGGGGAAACGTTGCCGTCCGGGTGCTGCCGCCGCTCTCGTAATTTTCATCGCGGGCGAACATGTTATCGAGATCGGTGAAATCCATACCCGTGAGGTCGAGCTGGGTGGAGAAATCGCTGTCCGTATTGCCGACCCATACGGTGATGTCGCTATCGCCGGTGCCATATGCGTTCATCGTTACCGAACTCAGATTAACGGCCCGATCCAGTTCGAAGACGACAAAATCGTAATTGTTATTATTGTCGACAGCGTGTTCCGGGTTGTTGGAATCGTTGTAGTACTTGTTCTCAACGGCCAGCCCGGTGCTCCAGCGTCTGAGCGACGCCGCCTCGAAAGTGTTTCCGATGGCCGGGGTATACCCACCTGTGTCGGACCAGCCAGTGGCCCTCAGGGTAACGCTGTCCGACCCGCCGCTCTGATAGGTCCGGCTGTTGCCAAGACTAGAATCTCCACCGACCAGAACTTCGCCGTACCCGTTAAAGGTCCAGTCGACATCGAAGTCGAATGCCTGTGCCGGGGCCGCGGTCAAAAGCGCAACGCAAGCCGCGCCGATCGCCAGGCCACTCGTCAGTCTGTGATGTGCTGTATCCCAGGGCTTCATTTTAAACAGTTTCTCCAACGCGTCGTTCCTAAACTAGGGCCGCCTACTCAACGTGATAGGCATCTTACATGACATTAAATAGTGCCGCTTATATTATTTTTAGATGCAATTCCTGTGCCAAAAAAATTAATTGTGGTATTTCAATGGTTTGGCGCTTGGCTGCGATCAACTGTCCCTCAAGTTGTAAAATATTCCGACAGATTTGTGTCGTCGTGTATCAAAACGATAAACGCGTTCAGGTCCGTCGACCCGGCCTGTCCCGTATCGGACAATGCCCTCATCCTTCCGATTCAACCGGAGCTATATCATACAAGAACAAATAATTCAGCCTCTTAATCGGTCTTTATCTGTGCAGGGATTTCCCTGTGTCCGGGGTGTAGGTCTCTCGTCGCCGGCGTCCGGACGACGGTAGGGGGGCGCCTTAATAAGTTGAAAACGCTCGGTTAACAATTTATGGGTTAATGATTCGAGGTGGATATGACTGCTGGCACGGGTATTTTCAGCGTTACCGTCGGAACCTTGATCCGCGCGTTCAATTTTCGTTCCGACCTGCCGGTATTCCTCCTATATAGGAAGTGAATGACCGTGATGATTACTGGAACCTTTATATGAGTAACAAAGCGGGTCCGTCCCTGACGGCAAAGTCTTTTTTTGTGGCCCTGGTTGTCATCGCCTCGTCGTGTAACGCGTCTTTTGCGGCCACGACGGGCGGCTCCGGCGACGCGCCCGGGGCATCCAACTTTTACGAAGACGCGCTGAAGTGGTTTCACGCCGGCGACTACAACGCTGCGGTCATTCAGCTGAAAAATGCACTGCAACGCAATCCGCGCGATCTGCCGGCCCGGATTTTGTTGGGCCGGACCCTGAACAAGCTGGGGCAGGGTGGCGAGGCCGAACATCAGCTTAAACTCGCCCGTGGCGCCGGCGCCAACGATTCCCAGATATTGGCGCCCCTGGGCGAGGCCTATCTGGCGCAGGGCAAATCCGAGACGTTGTTGCGCGATTTTCCGGCGGGCAATCGTTTGCCGTCCGTCGAGGCCGAGGTCCGCGTCCTGCGCGGACGGGCGTTGCTTGGTCTCAATCAAACCCAGAATTCCGAGGAAGAATTCCTCAGCGCGCTTTCGATCAAGCCCGATTTCGTAAAAGGGCTTGTCGGTCTTGCCTCGCTCCGGATGGCGGTCGGCAGGGTGGACGACGCCAATGAGCTGCTTGATCGTGCGATGGCCCAGGAGCCGGACAACGAATCCGTATGGCATATGAAAGGCAAAATCAGGCTGTCGCTGAACGACTGGCGGGGGGCCCTGGATGCCTTCGAAAAGACGCTGTCTATTGCGCCGGATAATCTGGCGGCGCGCGTCGACCGCGCGTCGGTCTTTCTGATTATCGGCCGCCGCGACGATGCTTTAAAGGATCTCGAAATCGTCCGCAAAGACGCGCCCAAACACCCGCGGGCAGGCCTTCTCCGCGCGCTTGCGTATGTGCAGACGGGCGAACGCCGCAAAGCGCTGGCAATGCTGGACGACGTGACGTTGTGGATCGGCGTGCTTACCACGGAAACCTTTAACAACGACCCGCAATCGCTGTTGCTGATGGGCTCGATCCATTATTCGCTGAAACGGTATGAAGACGCTATTCCCTACCTTCTGCGCTACAACGAACTGGCGCCGCATACGCTCATCACCCGCAAAATGCTGGGCATGATTTATATGACGCGCGGCGATCACCGTTCCGCCCGGGAATTGCTGGAACCGCTCCTGGTTCGCGCGCCGAACGACCTTCAATTGCTCACCGCGCTGGGCAAGATTTACACAAAAGCCAAAGAATACGCCAAAGCGGCGGAATTGTTCGAAAAAGCGGCGGCAATCGCGCCGGAAAACACCGCGACGCGCACGGAACTTGGCCTGAATCGTTTGGCGACCGGCCAGCTGGAAGAAGCGCGCGAGGAACTGGAGGAAGCGGTTCGGCTCGGTAAGGGGCGGGGGCGCGCCGGTGCGTTTCTGGGGCTCCTTCATCTCCGCCGCGGGGATACGGAATCCGCGCTGAAAATCGCGGACCAGCTGAGCAAGGCGGAACCGAAGAACCCGTTCCCCCATAACCTGGCGGGGTCCGCTCATATCCAGGACAAGGCCTATGGGAAGGCGCGCGAAAGTTTTCGCGCCGCGCTCGCCGTCGCGCCCGATTACCAGCCCGCTGTTTATAACCTTGCATTGGTGACGGGGCTTCTGGAAGGCCCGGCGGCGGCAAAACAGGCCTATCTTGCCATTCTCGAGAAAGACAAGACCCAGTCCAAGGCGATGTCGGAGCTTGCGACCCTCGCGTTGAAGGCCGGCAACAGTCGCGAGGCGATTTCGTGGCTCGACCGGGCCAGCAAGTTGAACCCGACAGCAATAAGGCCCCAGTTGTGGCTGGTGAATTTGCTGATCGAAAGACGCCAGATCGCCGAAGCGCGCCAGATAATGGAAAGCCTGGAAAACCGGGCGCCGCGCAATTTGGCGGTGCTCGATGCCAAGGCGCGAATACAGCTCGCGGGCGGAAACCAAGCCGGTGCGATCCAGACGTATCGCAACGCGGCCAATGTTGTCGCCGGTAACGCGGCGCAACTGTTTCGTATCGCAAAGGTTCAGATGTCGCTGCAGGACGTGCAGGGCGCAGCGTCTTCGCTCAAATACGCGGTAAATCTCGATCCGAAAATATTGCCCGCCCAGGTCGCCCTGGCACGGCTGACCTACGATCTGGACGGCTTCGATGCGGCGATGAAGATGGTGGAGGAGTTGCAGACCAAATTCCCGGGATCTCCCGCTGCCGATACGGTGCGGGGCGATGTTCTCATGCGCAGCAAACGTTACGGCGAGGCGATCGCGGCGTACGAGGCCGCGTTCGGCAAATCCGGCACCAGCGATCAGGCCCAGCGCCTCTTCCAGGCGCGCTGGGCGTCTGCGGACAGGACAGCCGCCGTCGAGGGGCTGGACGAATGGATAAAATCCAATCCCAGGGACCTTCGGACCCGTCGGGTTCTTGCCCTGGCCTATCTTAAAGTCGGCAATATCGATCTGGCGATCAGCCACCACGAGGCCCTGGCGGAGATGTCGCCCCGGGATGTGGTCATTCTCAATAATCTGGCCGGTTTATATGACCGGCGCGGCGACAAGCGCGCGTTCGAGTTCGCCAAACGGGCATATGAACTGGCCCCGGAACAGGCGCAGACCATCGACACATATGGCTGGATGCTGGTCCGGAACGGGGACGTGCAACAGGGGCTCAGACTGCTGCGTAACGCGCAGGCGCGATCGAACAATCAGCCCGCCGTCGGATATCATATCGCGGTCGCCCTCGATGCCCTGGGGCGCCACAAGGAAGCATTGCGCGAAATCGAGGGGGTGTTCGACCTCGGCAAAAAATTCGAAGACGAAGACGCCGCCCGCAAGCTGCTGGAACGGCTGAAACAGAAAAACTGACTTTTCGCGCCCCGAAACCGGGCTGATGCAATTGCCCGGCTTTCAACCATAGAGACCGCTAGCCGATCACCCCCGCATACCGGTCCGAATGATCCCCGTCGTGGTTCGT
>TARA_R110000868_G_scaffold38899_2_pt1 | contig 11897 bp, 23 predicted proteins | sample TARA_R110000868 | Tara Oceans TARA_R110000868 (sample SAMEA4397489) | marine metagenome | biome: Polar Biome; feature: [SRF] surface water layer (ENVO:00010504); material: water (ENVO:00002006), including particulate matter (ENVO:01000060) such as... | depth 5 m | reverse complement strand
GATGGAGTCTCTTTAACATGATGGAGTAGCTATGAAAATATCAAAACATATTTCTTACGAGGAAGCGACACGTTCTGACACTGCCGAAAGACTTGGGCTGAATAACCGCCCAGGTGAAATGGAGTTAGCAAGCATGACTGCTGTTGCTGAGAACGTGTTTGAGCCTCTTAGAGCGCACTTCTGTGTTCCGATAGGGATTACGTCATTCTACAGGAATAAGGCTCTGAATACGGCGATAGGTGGCGCAGGGAGCAGCCAACACATATTAGGCCAGGCGATAGACCTTGATGCGGACAAATACGGAGGCATAACAAATGCCGACATATACACATACATTAAAGACAACTTAGAGTTTGACACCCTTATATGGGAGTTCGGGACGGACAAGAACCCTGCGTGGGTTCATGTCTCTTACGTTCCTGGAAATAACCGTAGAAGATTGCTTAAGGCTGTTAAAGATAATGGAAGGACAGTCTATAGACTAATAGATACAAGGCTTGAGTAATAAAGACACTTATAAAGAGAAGAATGGCACTACAAGGGTAGGTGATGCTCTTAGGTTCCTAGTAAAGAACGGCAAGGCTGTTGCGCCAGGTCTCTTGGACTTAGCAGCGGGAGTAACCGGTGTGGGCGTGCTGAAGACGTTAGGTGACGCTATATCAGGAGACAAAGAACTATCAGACGAAGACAGAGCCTTTCTGCTGCGTCAGCTTGAGGCCGATATGACTGAAATGGAGGAAATATCTAAGCGATGGGACTCAGACATGAAGTCTGACAGCTACCTCTCAAAGAATGTGCGTCCCCTGAGTTTAATATTCCTTACGGTTACTACGGTAATCCTTATCTACGTTGATTCGTTTGACTCTAGCATTGAGGTTAGCACTGAATGGATAGACTTGCTTAAGTCTTTGCTTCTTGGTGTCTATGTCGCTTACTTTGGTTCTAGAGGAATAGAGAAGTTTCGGGCTATCTCTAAATAGAAATAGGGGCCTCGCTAGACGACCCCTATTACCAAACTAAATCAAAACAAACCCAATGGCATACCAACTCCATTGGCCTAAGCAACTAGAGGTAAGATTACTTAACCTCTATGACTTCTACAAACATACGAAACGTATTTGTTTACTGCAAGGAAAATCGTATTTATTTTCTGTTCATAAGTTTAGTGAAATAAATTAGCAATACACTTGACTATATGGATAATTTCCTTTAACTTTGCCGAAGTAACACTCAGAAGGAGTTAGGCTCCGAGGAGGAGGGTCACCAAGACCCCGACGACGAAGAAAGAGACTGACAAAAACGGGGAATGTTACAAAGTGTGGATTAGCACAAATACTATTCTTAATTCAATTGTTTATAACTACCTAAAAAATAACAGCAAACATTGCTTGTTTTATACTTATTAATGCTTATATTTATATTGTAATTGAGGGTATGATAAGTACTTGTGGTGGGATATTTATCTACGATAATCCGATATTGCATTTCTTGTTTAGTTTTGTTAATTAGCAGAAGGCCGCCCATAAAGCGGTCTTTTGTGTTTTAATAGAGGTATGGTAGCAAAACCTATAGCGTTTAATAAAAAGAATAGAGAGGGTAAGAACACCCAGGGCCTTAGGCATTTGTATTGGGAGATATTTGATTGTCCTATGCAGCCTGGCAGTGCGTTTAAATACATGGAGCGTGAACCAGTATACATCCTAGAGGACATCTTTGCACAGTATCCACACTGGACTCCAACTATAGAGATAGCGTACACATCACAGTCCTACGCCAATCTTTTAGGATTGCCGCAGTCCTCGTCGCACAGAGTCGGCAAAGCAATACAGATACTAGCTAAAAGCCCGGAAAGGAGAATGTTTATAGTAAAGCACCTAATCCTCCGTGGGGTAACGAGAATAGGCATAGGCATGAATCATGTGTATTTTGACACAGATAACTACTTAAAAAAAGACGCATTATATGTTCAGTAGAGGAAGAAGTAAAGGGAAGAAGACAATCCAGTCTAAGAAGACAGAGGTTGACGGTATTAAGTTTGCCTCATCTTTAGAGGCTTATATGTACAAGGCCCTTAAGGCCGCAAAGATACCTAATGAATATGAAGGCCAGGAGTTTGTTCTGCAAGAAGGGTTCGCATTAGAGTCATCATCATTCGAGAGGGTGGGGCGTAAAGAGTTTAAGGATAATGGAGGCAAGAAAATCCTACCTATTAAATATACCCCTGACTTTGTGGGTGATGGGTTCATCATAGAGACTAAGGGGCGTGCCAATGAATCGTTTCCAATCAGGTGGAAACTCTTCAAGGCTCTTATATCTAGAACACAGCCAGGTACAGTACTGTTTAAGCCTCAGAACCATGCAGATTGTGACGAGACTGTTGCCATTCTATTAAGCCTCAATAAGAACACAGCAAAGGGTAAATCTAGGTAGAATGAAAATAAATGCAGATTTGTTTGGATAAGAAAATAATGGTTTGTATGTTTGCCTAGTATTAATCAACTAAAACATAACAAGATGAAAAAACAAGAAGAATTACAGAACGTATACGTTCACGAAACGCACACTTTATTTGTAGACTCTGGAGAGCTGCATTTAATAACAGACACCCATTCAATCGTCTTTAATTGCGACACATTATTTCTCGACCTACCTACAATTGTAGAACTAACAATGCAAGGTAGAAACGAGCAAAGAAAACTAACTATTGACCAACTAAAAGACACTATAGCTGGAGTTAATTTTGGTGAGTCTATAGACCAACTAAAAAACCTGTAAATATGACACCACCTTATTTCACAGAGCCTAATGATGTTAGACAGCATCTTATAGATGGATTTAAATCAGACTTTAATGACCTGGAGCCTGGAGAGACAAACCTCCTAGACTTCTATTATCATCACCTCTTTGTAGACTTTGAGGTTGACTTGAATGATAACGTAGTGGCTTATTGCTTCGACCCCAGCAGGGCGCTTACATTTCATGTGCGCAAGGTTATGTTGACTAAAGACAACAATGACACATCTTTTTGGATTGATGGCTTTATCTCTTCATTAGATAAATACTACCTGCTATGTCAATTAGATAAAATAAATAAATAAATATTAGTATTACCCGATTATTTGATTTATATTTGTAACATAATAATTCACCAATAAAAACTATAAACAATGAAAGACTTTGGAGCTAAATTAGAATTTGCAGAAACAAAAAACCCCTGCATAGCATTTTGGGAGTATAACGTAAACCCAATCACAATGCGCAGAAACGACCAAGTAACAGATGTATTCACACAAAACTAAAACAAGATGTCAAATTTAGTATCATTCCTTACAATGCAAATACAGGCTCTTCAGGACTCAAACTTAGAGAAGAGCGAAGAGAACATAGAGTTAACAACATTTATATATGAACTATGCCAGGAAGACTGCCCTGACGACTACAAGAGAGTCGTAATGAACGCAGTATTTAATTTAAAACCTAAAGAAGACTAATTATGAACACAGAGAGATTAAAGCAACTTTATATTGAGTACGGACTAGACAAGAGCGATGTCTTCAAACATCAGCATTATGTAATCATCACACGCTCCGGTATCGAAAAAGTCCAAGCGAAAGCAGGAATCACCATCGAGTACATTAGCGAGCAGCTAGAGAGAGACTTTGCAGTCATCAAGTGCATAGCCACCAAGGGAGATGTCCGACTAGAGACTTATGGTTCAGCCCTTAAAGGTGCGACGCATAAAGACGGAAACACTAATTCGTGGTACATCGCCGAAATGGCCGAAAAGAGAGCTTTTAGTAGAGCGGTTCTTAAGATGAGCGGATTCTACGAGTGTGGGGTCTTCGGTGAGGATGAGGCAGAGGACTTTAAGCGTAAAGCATAATTTATAGTAAATATTGAAAATAAACGCCAAATACTTTGGTAGTTTAAAAAAAGGATGTATATTCGCATCATTATTAACCACTTAAAAAAAAGAAACATGAGTGCAATTGTAAATTTAAGTTTAGATGTTACCAAGTTACCAAAGGAGAAAATGATTAAGGGCAAGAAAGGCACTTATATCAACCTGACAATGTTCTTGCAAGATGAGACCGACCAGTATGGAAACAATGCTTCTTTAATCGTTGCTCAGACACAGGAAGAGCGTGAGGCTAAAGGAGACCGTACTTACTTGGGTAATGGTAAGATAGCCTGGACAGATGGAAGCATCGCAGCAGCAGAGCGTCAAGACTCTAGCAATTCATCAGCTAAGGAGGTCTCAACAGAAGACACTTCAGACTTACCGTTCTAACAGAACGCATAATGCAGCGTGACAAGGGGAGGATGTAAAACTTAAGGTATTGCTAGGGAACCTCCCCAAATCACAAACAATTAGTTACCACCACAAAACGACTAAGATGAAACAACAGGAACAAGACAATAGAGAGGCACAGAGAATGTACTACGAGATGATTGAGAGCGAGCTTTTTGTTTCTCTTGATAAGGAAGTAGAGAAGCCGCCAATAGCGATTTCAATTGGGGAGCATCAGTATCGAACCCCGAAAGGCACATTTACAGAAGAAACACCAATGGCAACCTATGGTAATTTTACGTTCATTCAAGCACCTCCTAAGTCTTACAAGAGTTTTTTTGTTTCATTGCTTGCTTCGGTTTACCTCACAAGTGAGAACAAGTGGGCCGGTACAAAGTTTAAGTCCCGTAGAGGAGGTAAGAGATTGCTCCACTTTGATACAGAGCAGGGCCGATGGCATTGTCAGCGAGCGTTTAGACGTGTAGCAGACATGGCCGAGACTAGAGATGGTTACGAGACCTATGCGCTTCGCACACTGAGCTATAAGGATAGATTAGGATTTATTGAGCATAAGCTATATGAGACCGAAGAAAACGACATAGGGCTAATTATAATAGATGGAATAGCAGACTTGGTTAGCGATGTTAATGATATCGTACAGAGTAACGAAGTAATACAGCGTCTTATGAAGTGGTCTTCTGAAAAGCAGTGCCACATAATAACGGTAATCCATAGTAACTGGGGGTCTGATAAGCCTACAGGACACTTGGGGAGCTTTGCAGAAAAGAAGGCTGAGACACAGATTAGTTTAGAACGTGATGAAGAAACAAATGTAATCGGAGTTAAGTGCAAGAGAAGTCGTAATTTTGGGTTTGAGGACTTTGAGTTTAAGGTCAATAGTCTTGGATACCCAGAGGTAATCGGGGTTGATTACCCAGAACTAGATTGGTAACAATAAAATAAAAAGAAATGGAAAATACGCAGAAAAGCATCAGGAAAGAGGAATTGAAAGAGTACAAGTCCTTAACGATGGAAATCAGGGAGTTAGCACGCACGGTTGGAATGGTTAGTTTAACTAAGGCAACGTATGTGTCTAACCTGTCGGTACTTAACGAAAAGTATAACAAGTTTATCGATAAGATGGAGAGAAAGTACGGCAATGGCGTTCAGATTAACACTGAGACGGGAGAGATAACTAGAAAAGAGGATTAATGCTTGAGATATTAGCAAGTAGGCACAGTGAGTGGGTATCCTTGGCAATTAGCCTGGGTTGTCCGCATCACCTTGCAGAAGATGTTGTGCAGGAGGTTTACTTGAGGCTTCACAAGTACTCTGAGAGTGTGTATCATAAATTGATATATCCAGATAACGAGGTAAATACTTTTTACATGTTCGTCACTATTAGAAACACCTTGAGAACCATACTAAAGGGAGAGAATGTTTTTGTGCCTGTAGATGAGTTTATTTTCGAGGAAGCAGACAATGAGCCGGACATTGAGAAGGAAGAGGCTTTCTCCAGGATCATGACAAAGATACAGAACGAAGCAAATTCTTGGGGTGCATATCATTCTAAGCTGTTTAACCTGTATTTTATGACAGACCATTCAATGAGAAATATCTCTGACGGAACTGACATAGGATTAACGCATATATACAACAACCTGAAATCGTATCGCCAGGCTATAGTAAAGGCTATAGGTGAGGATTACGAGGACTATTTAAACGGAGATTATGAGCAAATTTAGAGACGAAGCGTATTACGCTAATTTAGACAAGCGAACCAAAGAGTACAAGCAATGGAAGGAGTTTGTTGAAAAGCAACAAGCCGAAGAGCCTAAGGGTCTAGGCGATGTTGTGGCAAAGGTTACAGAGGTGACCGGGATAAAGAAGGCTGTTGAGGCTTTCTTTGGAGACGACTGCGGCTGTGATGACCGACAGGATTTCCTCAATAAAAAGCTGCCGTTCGCAAGAGGGGTGCTACACGAAATGTCCGAAGAGGACTATTGGTTTTTGAAGGAGATATTCAGCAGGCCAGAGAGGGGACGAGTTTACACTAAGGAAGAGTTGACCTGGTTGATTGATATATACAATCATGTATATGGCAAGAGAGAGTCTTACGCTGCATGCGAAAGCTGTCACAACAACACACAGAAAAAGGCTATCTACAAGTTAGAGAAGTACTTTATGGCTACTAATGAATTCATAGACAAGCAGCCATGAGAGAAATGAGACCAAGACTAAAGGGAAATGTGCTTAAGGCATATAACGCCCTAACAGCAGATGAGAGCCGGGTTCTTGTCATAGGTGACCTGCATGAGCCTTTTTGCTTAGACAGCTACCTAAAGCATTGTAAAGATGTTTACGCTAAGTATAACTGCAATCAGGTTATATTCATTGGTGATGTTATAGACAATCATTACAGCTCTTACCATGAGACAGATGTAGACGGCATGAGTGGTGGAGATGAGCTGGAGCTGGCTATTAGCAGACTGAGTAGATGGCACAAGGCATTTCCGGAGGCACACGTTACTATTGGAAACCACGACAGATTGATTGCCCGCAAGGCGCAGACAGGAGGTATTCCTGCAAGATGGATTCGTGACTATAGCGAGGTGCTAGGAACTCCTGGATGGAAGTTTGTCGAGCGAGTGGTTGTTGACAATGTGCAATACATTCACGGCGAAGGAGGTACGGCCAGGGCCAAGTGCAAGGCAGATATGATGTCAACGGTTCAGGGTCATTTGCACACACAGTGTTATATTGAATGGGCTGTAGGCATGAAGTTTAGGGTCTTTGGGATGCAGGTTGGTTGCGGTATTGACCATGAGTCTTACGCAATGGCCTACGCTAAGGCAGGGAAAAAGCCTGCGATTGGATGCGCTGTTGTCCTTGGTGGGAAGACTGCTATTAACTGCTTAATGGACTTGTAGTGAAAAACCCGAGATTGTTTTGGTGGTCTCGGGTTTTTTTTATATGTTTGTAGAGAACTAGAAAAAAACAATATGATAGATACTCTTAATTACGCAAATCAGTTGGAGGTTCTGGGCATCATACAGAAGGGCATGGAGTCTAACAAGCCACAGAGCGCAACCTTTCAGCGGTTAGCGTTCTTAGTGCAAAAGATTATCCTTCACAATAACTCATTAGAGATGGCCCTAGAGGACGAGATAGCGCAGCGTGAATACATGCTAGACATTAAAAATAAACAGATAACAGAACTTAAAACCACAAGGAGAGAATTATGGAATATGTAAGTAATAATACCAACCGTCCTATTGACATCATTAGCGGTACTGAGAGTGCGTACATTCATGGAAAGCAGACATGGTGTGCTGGTGGCAGCCCTTGGAACGGGCCGCCTAACCTAAAGCCCCGAGGATGCGATGAGGTAGGATGTGAGATAAGATGCACAGAGCCTTGTGATGCCAACGAGTGCAAATGTGATGACAACAAGAAGTCATTGGGTACTGAGTCATCCGACAAGCGCAAAGGGATGCCTGTTTATTCAGGGGTTCTTAAGTATTTTCCTGACGCAATTAGAGAGGTTTCAAAATGTAGTCAAGCTGGCAATGACCAGCACCATTCAAACAAGCCTTTACATTGGGACAGGTCTAAGTCAGGAGACGAATTAGACGCTCTAAGCCGTCATCTATTGGAGGCTGGCACTTGCGATACAGATGGAATACTTCATTCGTCTAAGGTAGCCTGGAGGGCCTTAGCTAACCTACAGAAAGAACTTGAGATGCGTGGCAATGCTCCGCTCTCAGAATACAATCAGAGAAATGAATCATAAAGGATATACTGCAATATTCGACATAGACAGTCTTGTGTATCAAGCCTGCTATTCGGCTGAGGATTTAGAGGAGGCTATAGAAGGGTTCTTTAATAGATACGACCATGCGCTTTACTGCCTAGGGAATCATGTAAAGATAGAAAAAGTTATTCCTGTGGGTTTCTGCACCAATAACTATCGAAAGAAGGTTGACTTGTCTTACAAGGCGCACAGGCCGTCTAGGGACGAGCGACCTAGCTTCTTTGATGACCTTGTAGACCACATAAAGGACAATATGAATGTTCAAATACGCTCAGGTATAGAGACAGATGACCTTGTGGCTAAGTTTTACGAGTATTACGGCAAGGATGAGACCATTATTGTGAGTATTGACAAGGATTATAAGCAATTCGAGTGTAATTTGTACAATTATGCAAAGGATACGCTTGAAAAGATAACAGGATACGAGGCTTACTACAATTTTATGGAGCAAATGGTCATCGGAGACCGTGCCGACAACGTGAAGCCGCTAAAAGGGTACGGCCCTAAGTGGTGTGACAAGAATTTAGCAGGAAAAAGCGATTGGGGCATCCTGAGAGCTGTATATTCGCTCTACAAGGCGAAATACCGCTCGAAAGCCAAGGAAGTCTACATGAGAACCTATTTGTTGCTGAAGCTGAACGTGTTTTAAGATGCAGATAGACACAAGAGGCATGAGCCAGGAAGAATTAATACAAAGCTACTTTGGTATATACTTTTTTAGGCTAAAAATGGGTATGATTACGATTTCGGAGGCAGAGGGCTATATAAGCGTGCTAGAAGGCACAGAAGAGTTTGAGGGATGTGCAGGAATTAAGAAGGCAATAGAGAGACACATAGAGGAGGCCCTGAGTGATAATTCAGACCTATAGAATCAAAATAAACACGATTTCTATTGCATATCTAAAATTAAACGCTTATGTTTACACCATATTATTAACAAAACAAACTAAACATGATTAACACAAAGAACCAAGAGTTATTGCTTACAATTGTTAAGTACATCAATCAGTACAATGGTATTGACATTAGAAATAAGACTAGAGAAAGACACCATGTGTTTTGTCGGGTAGTATACTTTAAACTAGCTAATAGGTTTGTGCCTGACACGTTAACATCTATAGCCGCAGCAGTTGGGCTTCATCACGCCACTGCGATACATTGCAGAAAACTTTTTGGTGAGGTATACACTTACTCTAAGTATAAAAAAATGTACGATGATGCTTCTGAGTATATGACATTCTTGATAGAGAACGATAAGATTAAAGAGGCTTCTGACCCACAGGTTTATAAGAGTGAGGAGTATATTGACATTGATATTTTGATGGGTAGAATTAATTCTATGGAAGTGTTGCTAAACAAAAAGAATAATTTAATATCCTTTCAGAGAAGTTTAATAGATAGCCATGAACTTGAGCCTCATGAGGTTTTATACCGTGAGCTGCCATCTGAAAAGAGGTACATATTCAAGGAAAGGGTTGACGCAATCTTAAGAATGATATAATGGAGTCAGAGATATGGGCTGCATTGTCAGCATTAGTGTTTGTATTAGTATTAATATTAAAAACAAAGTTAGAGGATGAGTAATTTAAATCAATTAATAGAGGACTGCCAATACACGATGGAAGATGTGGAGTCGATTGTCACATCCACCGCAAGGTCTTGGACAGATGAAAAGAAGATAGACACCTTGCTTCATATTGACGCAGGATTGTGCAGCCAGCAGGGATGCGATTCGACTAAGGGAGAGATTAGGCACATGAAGGCGCAGCAGAAGATTATATATAAGGGTATTCGTCAAATAGACAAAACCTTGGGAGATACGCTTTTGCGTTATGCAGGGTGAGTTTGATGCGCTTCTGGCTGTTAAGTGGTGCTGGGACAATGGGATAAAAATATATCCTGTTGTTTCTGGCAAGGATAGTCCTAGCTTTAGAGCGGCCACAATGCGTGGAACCGACAAAGTGAAGATAGTGATACAGAACGGAACCAAGAAGCGGGAAGGTACTGAGACCTATAATCAGGACAAGAAGTTATACGAGAAAATAGAGGAACTATATATACATTTGTATGAGAAACGACACAGAGCTTAGTAATTGCTGCGGAGCAGCGAGGTGGATGGAAGGAACGGATATTTGCGATGACTGCAAAGAACACGCTGACTTTGAACAAGATGACGAATAGTTAGTTTTATTAGTATGAGTGAGAACAATAACAATAAAGCGAAGATGGATGGCCGAAACCATAACAAGAAGAGACAAAGGGTTAAGATGATTAAGGCAGACCCTAGCCTTCCGGCCCCAAGACCTACTAAAGCTAAGAAAGACAGGGCCACACAGTTTGCCTCCAAGGCCATTAAAAACATCTTTGGTGCTGAGGACGGTATATGGAATGTTCTAGCAGAGCAAGCCATGAGCGGGAACATGAAGGCAATGGAGATGCTTATGCAGTATCAGTACGGTAAGGCAGGCGAGGCTAAAACCGAGCGTGCCAGTACAAAACAAGCCCCAATTATTCAGTTTGTAAATCCTATGGGACAACCACCACAGGTAGACAACACGATAGACATAACCCCTGAAGAGGAAGAAGATGAGTAATAACATTAACGTAAACGAAAAGTATATCCCGCTATTTAATGGTGACACGAGGTATTACATAGTAACTGGTGGACGTGGTTCGGGCAAGTCCTATGCCATTAACCTGTTCCTAAATACCTTAACCTATACAGAGGGACATAAAATCCTATTCACACGTTATACGATGACCTCGGCGCACACCTCTATTATTCCTGAGTTTGTGGATAAGATTGAGATAATGGGCGCAGGAGACGACTTCCGAGTAACAAGGGATGAAATCATAAATCAGCAGACGGATAGTGCTATAATGTTCAAAGGTATTCGCACTTCGTCAGGAAACCAAACAGCAGCCCTTAAGTCGCTGTCTGGCGTTACTACTTTTGTTGTTGATGAGGCTGAGGAATTAGTTGAGGAGGGTGTTTTTGACAAAATAGACCTCTCTGTGCGTTCTAACAAGCAACAGAACAGGGTAATACTTATTCTTAACCCTACGACTAAAGAACATTGGATATATAAGAGATTCTTTGAGTCTAGAGGCGTGGAAGCAGGCTTTAATGGTGTTAAAGGAGACACTACATACATCCACACCACTTATATGGACAATACGGCTAACTTACCAGGCTCATTTTTGCAGAGTATCGCCGAGATGAAGTTAAAGAGACCTGAAAAGTATGAGCATCAGATTTTAGGTGGCTGGGTTAATCAGAAAGACGGTACAGTGTTCACCAATTGGAAGGTTGGTAACTTTGTAGAGCTAAGGAAGACCTGTCTGGGTCAGGATTATGGATTTTCCGATGATTTAACGACCTTAGTCAAGGTTTCGGTAGATGACTTCACTAGAACCATATTCGTCAAGGAGATGTACGGAAAAGCAGGTTTAACGACCTCTGAGATTATAGCCAAGAATAAGCAGCACGCAGGATTGGATTTAATTGTTGCTGATAATCACGAGCCTCGATTGATTCGTGAGCAGAGAGATGCGGGCCTTAACATTACTCCAGCAAAGCAGAAGCAGGGGTCAATCCTCTCAGGGATTGCCCTGCTGCAAGACTACGACATAGTAGTAGACCGCAATTCTCATGGAGTTATAAGGGAGCTTAATAATTATACCTGGAAGGAGAAGGGTTCGACACCTGCGTCGGGTTACGACCATTACATGGATGCGATGCGCTACGCCGCTATGTACTTGATAGGAAAAGCAAACCGAGGGGCTTACGCT
>TARA_R110000868_G_scaffold100431_1_pt1 | contig 11903 bp, 9 predicted proteins | sample TARA_R110000868 | Tara Oceans TARA_R110000868 (sample SAMEA4397489) | marine metagenome | biome: Polar Biome; feature: [SRF] surface water layer (ENVO:00010504); material: water (ENVO:00002006), including particulate matter (ENVO:01000060) such as... | depth 5 m | reverse complement strand
CACGCGACCGATCAGCGACTGCACTTCGGGATGATCGATGCACATGATGGCACAACCGTAGAACGGCACATTCTCGACAAACGCAAGGAACGCATCGCGGGCGGCGTCAAACGTGCCGTAATAATCCAGATGCTCGGGATCGATATTGGTCACAATGGCAATGGTCGAGGGGAGCTTGACGAAAGTGCCGTCAGACTCATCAGCTTCAACCACCATCCATTCGCCGCTGCCAAGCCGCGCATTGGTGCCATAGGCATTGATGATGCCGCCATTGATGACGGTCGGGTCAAACACAGCCGCTTCGAGGATTGTCGCAACAAGCGAAGTCGTTGTTGTCTTGCCATGCGTGCCGCCGATGGCGACGCAGGATTTAAGCCGCATCAACTCGGCGAGCATTTCAGCGCGGCGCACCACCGGCAGGAAACGCGCACGAGCTTCGATGAGTTCGGGGTTATCGGCTTTGATCGCGGTCGACACGACGATGACCTGCGCTGTACCGAGATTGGCAGCGGCATGACCGACAGAGACCGGAATTTTCAGATCGCGCAGACGTTTGACATTGGCACTTTCGGCAACGTCGCTGCCCTGCACCTTATAGCCAAGGTTTTTCATCACTTCGGCAATGCCGCTCATACCAATGCCGCCGATGCCGACAAAGTGAATGACGCCAATATCTAGGGGAGCGGGACGCATCAGCGATCCTCCTGCGTAATATGAAGAGGACCAGAAGCGGCTTCACCGCGTCCAAGCTGTTCGACGAGATCGGCAAGGCGACCGACAGCATCGGGCACACCCTGCCCCAAAGCTGCAACAGCCATCGAGCTGAGCCGCGACACATCACCGAGCAGTTCGGTCAGCGTTGTGGCAAAAGTCTCCGCTGTGAAATTTTTCTGTTCGATCATGATGCCCGCACCGGCATCCTGCAGCTTGCCTGCATTGGCCTTCTGGTCATTATCGAGCGAATGCGGCAAGGGCACGAGAACCGAGGGACGACCGATGACGGAAAGTTCCGCGACCGTCGATGCGCCTGAGCGTCCGATAACAAGATGCGAAGCGGCGATGCGGGCTGGCATATCGTCGAAGAAGCTTTCAAGATCAGCGTCGATACCGGCGCTTTGATATTGCGCACGCACACGGTCGATATCTTCAGGACGCGCCTGCTGCACGACATGAAGCCGCGTGCGCAGACCTTCCGGCAATTTTGCGAGCGCGGCAGGCACCACATCGCTCATCACGCGCGCACCCTGGCTGCCGCCAAACACAAGAAGCTCAATGCGCCCGCCATCAGCGGGGGCGACATAAGGCGACGCCGCATGAACGGCGACGGCATCACGGACCGGATTGCCGGTGACGATGCATTTGCCCGCATCCGCGTCGCGTAAAAACTTCGGACTGGCGAAAGTCGAGGCGATGGCGCGCACATAGGGTGCGACGAGCTTGTTGACGCGACCGAGCACGGCATTTTGCTCATGCACGCAGGTCGGCACTCGGCGCAGCAGCGCGGCGGCGAGCGGCGGCAAAGTCGGATAACCACCAAAGCCGATGACAACCGAAGGCGCGACGCGACCGAGAATGCCGTAAGCCTGACCGATACCCGACAGGATTGACGGCGCCGCCTTGATGAGACCGACGAGGCCGCGATCATTCGGCGTGGCGGAAGGCACGGAGAAAATATCGGCACCCGGAAACAAAGTGTCGAAACGCTGCACGCGCTCGTCGGTAATGAGCACGATCTGGCGACCACGGCGGCGCAATTCTTGCGCCAGCGCTTGCCCCGGAAACAAATGACCGCCGGTGCCACCGGCAGCAATCACAACGGGTCCTGCGGGATGGAGGCTCATGCGTTCCTCCTCTTCCCGTTGGGCGGGGCGACCTGACTGCCCGCGCGACGGCGCGTGAGCGCAAGCAACATGCCCATAGTGAGGCCCAGCGCGATGAGCGACGAGCCGCCATAGGAAATAAACGGCAGCGTCATACCTTTGGCGGGCATCAGATTAACGTTCACCGCCATATTAATGAGGGCCTGCAAACCAAAGAGCGCGACAAGGCCACAGGACGCGAACTGTATAAACAGATCCTGCTCATTCATGGCGCGGCGCAAAGTGCGCAACACAATGAACGAGAACATGCCGATGATGATGAGACCGGCGATGATGCCGAACTCTTCGGCAGCAACCGCAAAAATGAAATCGGTATGAGCATCCGGCAATATGCGTTTGACTTCGCCCTCACCCGGACCGCGCCCGAAGACACCGCCGGTGTGGAACGCATCAAGCGCGCGGTCTATTTGATAAGTGTCGCCGGATTCAGGATTGAGAAAGCGGTCAACGCGGCTCGTCACATGCGGGCTCAACGAGTAGGCAGCGACAGCGCCAACAAGCGCGATGATCGCCAGCGCGCCGATCCAGCGCCATGACAATCCGGCCATGAAGAAGAGAGCACCGAAGACAAGCGTGACGAGCATCAACTGACCAAAGTCAGGCTGCATCGCGAGCACGCTCACGACCATGCCATAGAGCGCGAGCGCGATCAGCGTTCCCGGGAAACCGGGTGTGCGTTGCGCTTCGGCAAACATCCACGCGGCCAGCACAACGAAAGACGGTTTAACAAATTCGGACGGCTGAATGGCGAGCGGGCCGATCTGCAACCAGCGATGTGCACCCTTCACTTCGGGTCCGATGAGAAGCGTCAGCACCATCAGCGTGAAAGCTGTCACAAAGACGAGCGCCGCAAGGCGACGCACCTGACGGACATCAAGCAGCGACACACCGATGATCGTGGCGACCGCCGGCATGAAGAAGAACAACTGACGATAGACAAAGTGAAACGGCGGCAGGTGAATACGCATGGCGACAGCGGGGCTTGCCGCAAGGGCCAGCACACCGCCAATGAGCATCAGGCTGAACAGACCAAACAGCGTCAACTTATCTACAGTCCACCACCACTGGGCGATATGGCTGCGATTTGTGCGGGCAAGGCGGATCATGCGTGCACCCTCCCCTTGGCGGCCAGATGCGCCATCACGCTCGTGCGGAAGGCTTCGCCGCGTTGCTCGAAATTGGCGAATTGATCGAACGAAGCACAGGCAGGGGAAAGCAACACGACGCGCAAGGCGCTGCTATCTGCCTCATCGGCATCACGGGCAGCCGCTTCAACGGCACGGTCCAGCGTCTGCGTCTGGACATAATCTACTTTGCCATCGAGCGTGCGGGCAAATTCATCTGCTGCCGCACCGATCAGATAGGCACGACGCAGGCGCGGAAAATAATCGACCAGAGATTCAATACCGCCTTCTTTGGATTTGCCGCCGATGATCCAATAAATATTGTCATAGGTCGCGAGCGCCTTAGACGCCGCATCAGCGTTGGTTGCCTTGCTGTCATTGACATAACGAACGCCGTCTTCCTCGGCGACAATTTCCATACGATGCGCGAGGCCCGGGAAAGTTTCAAACGCATCGAGAATTTTATCGCGCGAATAGCCGAGCGCACGACCAACGGCGTAAGCCACCGCTGCGTTCTGCCAATTATGAGCACCAGCCAGCGTGCGCAAGCCATCGAGCGAGCCGACGTCCTGTGTCTGGGCAGATACGCTGTCGTAAAGCTGCCCGCCGAGAACATAGACACCGCGCCCCAAAGTCTTACCAATGGACACCGGCACAACAGCCGCGGCGCGCTTTGCACCGACATCCGTGCAGATGCTGGCCGAATAAGCATCGTCAACGCCGATGATTGCTGTATCGCCTTCACCCTGATGTGCAAAGAGACGCGCTTTGACAGCAGCGTAGTTCTCAATCGTGCCGTGACGATCAATATGATCGGGCGTGATATTGAGCAACACACCGACATGGGGCGCGAAGCTCGGCGCGAGATCAATCTGATAAGACGAAAGCTCGATCACATAAACGGTCGTCGCAGTCGGCATATCAAGGTCCAGCACCGGCTTGCCGATATTGCCGCCGACCTGCGCATTGTCACCGCAACGCTTGACCATGTGACCAATGAGTGCAGTCGTCGTCGATTTACCATTGGTGCCTGTAATGCCAACAATGCGCCCACCGGGCACAAGTCCGCGCGCCGCGCGATAGAACAACTCAACATCACCGATCACTTCGACACCCGCGGCTTGTGCCAGCAGAACCGTCGGATGCGGTGCGGGATGCGTGAGCGGCACACCGGGGCTGAGGACCAAGGCGGCGATGTCCGACCAGTCGCGCGTCGTCAAATCTTCAAGCGTGACACCGGCAGCGGCAGCTTCCGCACGCCGCGCTTCGCCGTCGTCCCACGCCACAACGCGCGCGCCGCCTGCTTCGAGCGCACGCACAGTTGAGAGCCCGGACTTTCCAAGTCCGAACACGGCAACGAGACGTTTGTTAAAGCTGGTGGCGGGGATCACGCTGATTACCTCAGTTTCAATGTCGCAAGGCCGATCATCGCCAGCACAACGGCGATGATCCAAAAACGGACGACGACGGTGGGCTCGGCCCAACCCTTTTGTTCAAAATGATGATGCAGCGGCGCCATGCGGAAGACGCGCTTGCCGGTGAGTTTAAATGACGCGACCTGCACGATGACCGACACAGCTTCAAGCACAAACAACCCGCCGATGATGGCTAGCACCAGCTCGTGTTTGGCGGCCACCGAGATCGCACCCAGCGCGCCGCCAAGGGCAAGCGAACCTGTGTCGCCCATAAAAATCATGGCGGGCGGCGCGTTGTACCAAAGAAAGCCGAGGCCTGCGCCGATGAGCGCGCCACAGAAAACAGCCAACTCGCCCGTGCCCGGCACAAAATGAATTTGCAGATATTCCGCAAAGACCGCGTTGCCGACGAGATAGACGATGAGACCAAAGCTCGCCGCCGCAATCATCACCGGCACGATGGCAAGGCCGTCAAGACCATCTGTGAGATTGACCGCATTCGACGAGCCGACGATGACCAGAGCGCCGAAGAGGAAGAAGAAGCCGCCAAGCTGTAGGAGCACGCCCTTAAAGAAAGGAATGGTGAGGGCCGTCGCCATCGGTTCCTTGGCAACAGACACCAATGCCCACATGGCGATGATGGCGATGACAAATTCAAAGAACAGTTTGACGCGGCCCGGCACACCTTTGGGCGAAATTTTCGACACTTTCAGATAGTCGTCGGCAAAACCAACCGCGCCAAAACCAAGCGTGACGAACAACACGATCCAGACGTAGTGATTGGTCAGATCCGCCCAGAGCAAAACGGAGGGCACAAGACCAAACAGAATAAGGAAACCACCCATGGTGGGCGTGCCCTGCTTCATGATGATATGCGACTGCGGCCCGTCCTCACGGATCGGCTGGCCGCGGCGCTGACGCGCCTTCAGCATCGCAATCACATACGGACCAAAAATGAATGTGAGCAGGAACGCTGTCATCGTCGCGCCGCCGGTGCGGAACGTGATGTAGCGGAACACGTTGAGCGCATTGACGTCTTTCGACATGCCCGCAATCAAATCATAAAGCATCAGATTTCCCCTCTGTTGCGGCGAATGCTGGCAGCGTCATCATCGCCAAGCGCCATCAGCGCTTCGACAACGGGTTTCATGCGCGAACCGTTTGATCCTTTGACCATCACCACGTCCCCGCTCTGAAGAGCATCAGATAAGGGCTCGATCAATCCGTCCGATGTAGCGGCATAGAGCCCGCGACGATCATCGGGCAGCGCTTCCCAAAGGGCGCGCATATCCGGTCCGCAGGCATAGACTAGATCAATGTCGGCGCGCGCCAGAGGCACAGCTAGCTCGCGGTGAAGCTCAATAGCCGTCGCTCCGAGCTCGAGCATGTCGCCAAGGACCGCGATGCGACGCCCGCGCGGACCCGGCTCAACACGACCCAGCGTTTCGATGGAAACACGCATGGATGCCGGATTGGCATTGTAGCTTTCATCAATCAGCGTAAAGGGACGACCGGTGGCGGCGACCTGATGGCGTTCGCCGCGACCCGTCGGTGCTTCCAGATGAGCAAGAGCCATAGCCGCCTGCGCAAGATCAGCGTCCAGCGCCTTGATGCAGGCAAGCATCGCAAGGCTGTTCATCACAATATGACGACCCGGCACCCCGAGCTTGTAAGTGACCGGCGTGCCGCAGATCGACGCTGAAACACACGAGCACGTATCCTTGAGCGCAACTTTTTCCAGATGCGCGTCAGCTTCGGCATGCTCACCGAAAGAAATGATGCGACCCGCACCCGCCGCTTTCGCGCGTGCAGCTAGTCGCGCGTAATGCGGATTGTCGCGATTGAGAATGGCGATGCCGCCAACCTGCATTCCGTCAAAAATCTCAGCTTTGGCGTCGGCAATTTCTTCAATCGAATTGAAATGCGCCATATGCACGGCTTCGACCGTAGTGATCAGCGTGACAAATGGCTCGACAAGTTTCGACAGCGGCGTGATTTCTCCTGCGTGGTTCATGCCGATTTCGAGAATGCCGTATTCGGTGGTTGCAGGCATACGCGCCAGCGACAGGGGCACACCCCAGAGGTTGTTGTAGGACAATGCAGATGCATGCGTCGCGCCCTGCTCTGACAGCAACACACGCAATGCTTCCTTGGTGCCTGTCTTGCCGACGCTGCCGGTGACGGCAACAATCTTGGCACCGGTACGACGACGCGCGGAGCGGCCAAGCTGGTTCAACGCTTCCAGTGCATCGGGCACAACGACCAATGGACCTGCGTCGCGCATGGCTTGCGTGACATCGGAGACAACAGCAGCAGATGCCCCGCGCTCAAGGGCCTTCACGACATAGTCATGTCCGTCCGAGTTCTCGCCTTTGATGGCGACGAACAAATCATCTTTCTGCAGCGTGCGACTATCGATGGAAACGCCATTGGCGATCCAGTCAGATCCCTCCGCGACACCGGAAGTTGCAGCAACCACATCAGCGCGGGTCCAAAGCGGGCTCATGCACCACCTCCGGCTTCAGCGACGATGCGCGCTTCAGCATCTGCAATCGCGAGGTGATCGGAGAAGGGTACTGTCTTGTTGCCGATGATCTGGCCGGTCTCATGCCCCTTGCCCGCGACGACGAGCACATCGCCTGCGCTCAAGCTGCGCATGGCAAGATCAATCGCGTGACCACGATCACCGATTTCAATGGCATTTGGCGCCGTCGCAAGAATTGCCGCGCGAATGGCATCGGCCTGTTCGCCGCGCGGATTATCGTCGGTCACATATACAATGTCGGCAAGCTTGGACGCGACGTCACCCATCTGCGGGCGTTTGCCCGGATCACGGTCGCCGCCGCAACCGAAAATGACAACAAGCTGACGATCTGTGTGCGGGCGCATGGCTTCAAGCAGATTGGCGAGCGCGTCCGGCGTATGCGCATAGTCGACATAGACCGATGCGCCATTAGGAAGATGCGCCACTTCCTCAAGACGCCCCTTTGCACCCTGAAGATTTTCAAGCGCGGCAAAGACTTTGTCGGCCTGCGCCCCGCAGCCGATGGCGAGACCCGCCGCGACAAGGGCGTTCGACGCCTGAAAAGCGCCGATGAGCGGCAATTCGATTTTGAAATTGCGGCCTTCGTGGATGACGTCGAGCGACTGACCGCGCGTGCCGGGGCGCGCCGCGACGAGGCAGATGCCACGACCTTTGCGACCCACAGAAATGACGCGATGACCACGCGCCCAAGAGACGGCTTCAAATTCGGCAAAATGCGTGGCGTCCGCGTTGAGAACCGCAACGCCGCCCGGCCCCATCACTTCGCCGAACAGACGCAGCTTGGCATAGGCGTAATCTTCAAAGTCGTGATGATAATCGAGATGATCGCGCGTGATATTGGTGAAAGCTGCCGCTGTGACCTTTGCGCCATCCATGCGGAATTGCGCGAGCCCGTGGCTGGAAGCTTCCATCGCCAGATGCGTCACACCTTCGTCCGCCAACGAGGCGAGCGCGGCCTGAAGCGTCACCGGGTCCGGCGTCGTCGCACCGAGATCGCGCTCACCGCGCGCACTGACGATACCGACCGTGCCGAGGCTCGCCGCATCAAGACCGAGCGAGACCCAGATCTGGCGCAGAAAAGTCACGATGGAGGTTTTGCCGTTGGTGCCTGTCACGGCGGCAATGGTGCGCGGCTGCTTGCCATAGAATTTCGCCGCCATCAGGGCGAGGCGCCTGCGGGGATTTCGGTCTGCAATGACGGGCACGGGTGCCGACACCGCAACGCCTGTTTCAATCAGAATGGCCGATGCACCTTGCGCCAAAGCCTGCGGCACAAATTGCGCGCCATCTGCTTTGGTGCCCGCGAGGGCTGCAAAAAGAAAGCCGGGGCGTACTGCACGACTGTCTGCCGTCAGGCCGACGATCTCCGTTGCTTCCCCTTCGGGAGGCAGAGATACATCAGAACCGATCAGCGCAGACAGCTGCATTTCACCTCACACTTTAATGGTCGGAACCGGGATCAAACGTCACAAGCTTTGCCTCATGCACCATGCCGTCCGGCAACCGTTCATTTTTCGCAAACACCATGCCTTCGGGTTTCAGACCAAGAAGCGGTGCGACGCGCTTGACGACGCGCGCCGTCACGGGCGCAGCGTTCCAGCCAGCCGTTGCATAGCCATATGTCGCCTTCGATCCCTGCGGCTCGTCGAACATGATGAGCATGACGTAGCGCGGATCGCTCGCGGGGAAGGCACTGAGGAAAGACGAGATCAAACGGTGACGCGCGTAGCCGCCATTGACTGCTTTTTCAGCCGTGCCTGTTTTGCCCATCACAGGATAGCCCTGCACATCCGCTTTCTTGCCTGTACCTTCACTGACAACCATACGCAGGAGGCTGCGCATTTCGGTGCTGGTGCGATCAGATATCAAACGCGTACCGGGCCGCACGGCGTCCTGACGCAGAAAACTTGCCTTCACCTGCGTGCCGCCATTGACGATCATCGCCATGGCCGACACGACCTGCATCGGCGTCACGGCAATGCCCTGACCGAATGACGCGGTGATGGTGGACAATTCGCCCCAACGCGGCGGCAAGAGCGGTGCGCCGGCTTCGGGCAATTCAATTTCCGGCCGCGTCAGCAAGCCGAAACGTCCGAGATAGGCGCGGTATGGTTCCGTGCCCAGCTGAAGCGCAATCTTTGCTGTGCCGACGTTCGACGACACCATGAAAATTTCAGGCACACTCAGCCAGCGGTTTTCAGCATGAAAATCGTGGATGGTGAAGCGACCCATTTTAATCGGTTGAGTGGCGTCAAACTTCTCTTCGATCCGCACCTTGCCACTGTCGAGCGCGGCAGCAAGCGTCACGGCCTTGAAGATCGAGCCCAGTTCGTAAACGCCAAGGGTCGCGCGATTGAAGCGCGAATCATCATTCGTTGCCATCGGCTCATTGGGATCAAAATCCGGCAACGAACTCATGGCCATCAACTCGCCGGTATGCGCATCCATGATGATACCGACGGCGGCTTTGGCTTTGAATTCTTCAGTCGCTTTGACCAACTCGTCGCGCAACGCAAACTGCACGCGCATATCAATCGACAGACTGACCGGACGCGCACGTTCGCCGCCCGCATCGCCACGACCGAGCAGCAGCGACTTGTCGATGTAACGTTCTATGCCCGCCGTGCCGCGATTATCCAGATCGACCATGCCTAGGACATGCGACGAGCTGTGACCATTGGGATAAACGCGCTTCTGTTCGCGGCGATAGCCAAGACCTGGTAACCCAAGATAATGCACCGCATATTGCTGCTTCGGTGTCATATCGCGCTTGAGCCAGATGAAAGCGCGGCCTGTCTCAAGTTTCGCAGCCACCTCATCAGCATCCAAATCAGGAAGTGCTGTTGCAAGCTGGCGGGCGGTTTCAACCGGATCAACAATGGCGCGGCCATCGGCATAGAGCGACGCCGTTACGATGTCGGTCGCCATCACTTCGCCGTTACGATCCACAATATCGGGACGATGGATAGGCCCTACGGAATCCGACGCAGCGATCCGGTCGCCACCGTCACCGCCGACAATAGCAAGCTCAACGAGACGCGCACCGATGAGCGCAAAGCAACCGGCAAAGAGCGTCGCGGCAAGGTAGATGCGCCGCTGCGAGGGCGTACGCACATCCTGCGCGGAACCAGCCTGATGCGAACGCGGGCGCGCAATGGAATCGTGACCGGCAACAGTGATGCGGCCGCGTGAAGAATTATGTGAATTGCGACGACCGATCATCGAACAGTCCTTTCGCCAGCACCAAGATCCTGCGGGGCAACACCGGCATAGCCACCGAGCGGATTGCGTCCGCTGGGCGAATAATAATCGTCCGCCTTGTGAGGCAGCGGCACATCGGCAAACGTGCCGATCTGTCCGGCCTGCAGCGGCTCAAGCTTGGTGTAACGGCGCGCCAGTTCCTGCAGACGTTCCGGCTGGTTGAGATAGCTCCACTCAGCGCGCAGCACGCGGATGCTTTCCTGCTCGGCCTGAATTTCGCGCTCAATCTTCTGCGCCCGCGTTTCAGCCGTTTCGGCGCGATACTTGATGTCGTACAGAAGAACGGAAAGACCGATCACCGCGAGAACAAGGACAATGTTGAGAGCTCTGATCATGCGCCCATCCCCACCATCGTCGGCATGCGCGCAACACCAAGCGCCGCAAGATCGAGTGGCACCACGGGCGCCAGCGTGCGGGCAGCGGCGCGAAGTTTGGCCGAGCGCGAACGCGGATTGATGTCTGTTTCGGCTTCTGAGGCTTTGCGCGCTTTGTGCGCCAACTCGCGAAATGACGGCTCCGTCTCATTGCGTTCCGGCGCAAAGCGATTGGCGCGCGCGGCGCGGCCTGTGCGTGCCGTGAAGAAGCGTTTCACGACGCGGTCTTCAAGCGAATGAAACGCGACGGCAGCGAGAATGCCCTCGGGGCGCAACAAGCTTTCGGCACCCGCCAAACCTTGTGCGAGTTGTCCCAGCTCGTCATTGACGAACATGCGCAGCGCCTGAAACGTGCGTGTGGCAGGATGAATACGATCCTGCGGGCGGCGACCGATGACACGCTCGACTGTGTTGGCGAGTGCCAGCGTGCGCTCGAATGCCACTTCCTCGCGCGCGGCGACAATGGCTTTGGCGACAGCGCGGGCGCGTTTTTCTTCGCCGTAAACAGCGATGATGCGCGCGAGGTCGCGTTCGTCAAATGTGTTGCAGACGTCAGCGGCGGAAAGCCCCTGCCCGCTCATGCGCATGTCGAGCGGCCCGTCTTTCTGAAACGAAAAACCGCGCTCGGCCTGATCGAGCTGCATGGAGGAAACACCGAGATCGAGCACAACGCCATCGACCGCTTCATGGCCCAGCGCGCGCACCAGTGTTGCCATATCGCCGAAGCAACCTTCGATCAGCGTCAGGCGTCCGGCGAATTCCGATTGCAGATCGCGGCCGCGCAGGATGGCATTGGGATCGCGATCAATGGCCAGCACGGCGCAATCAGCGCTGCCAAGAATGCCGCGGGTGTATCCGCCTGCGCCGAATGTGCCGTCGATGTAGAGACCGCCATCTTTAGGTTGCAGAGCATCCAGCACATCGTCGAGCATTACAGGGATGTGGGCCGGTTTGCTCATGCGCCACCGCCGGTCGGCCGGACGGAATTTTCAGGCTGCATGAGATCGGCAAAAGTTTTTGCATCACCAAAGGCCTCAGCGCGGAAGGCCTCATAGGCTTGGGGATTCCAGATCTGGAACCGAGCACCAAAACCGACAAAAGTCGCCTCGCCGGTGATGTTCGCATGGGCACGCATGTCTTCAGGCAAAATGATGCGCCCGTCGCCGTCCATGCTGAGATCCTGGCTCTCGCCGTAAAGCGCAGCGGCGAGCTTGTCATGGGCATCGGAGAACATGCCGAGACGATTAATCATCTGGTCAAGCATGTCGCCGTAAGCCGGTCCGCCCGCGTCGAGATAGGCACCT
>TARA_R110000868_G_scaffold19513_1_pt1 | contig 11907 bp, 19 predicted proteins | sample TARA_R110000868 | Tara Oceans TARA_R110000868 (sample SAMEA4397489) | marine metagenome | biome: Polar Biome; feature: [SRF] surface water layer (ENVO:00010504); material: water (ENVO:00002006), including particulate matter (ENVO:01000060) such as... | depth 5 m | reverse complement strand
CTCCGGTCCAAGCCTCATCAATGTAATCCTCTGGCTCTGGGTCAGCTTGATTGAGTAAGTGACCGATAACGGCTCGCCTACCCGTTTTTCTTGGTCAATACGTTTGTCTCTTCGGGTGTATTTTTGCTCGTGGCTGATGCGCTCAAACTCTTCATCGTCGGTCATATCGTGGCCTTCCCTTCTGCCCGGTTGCTGGCCTCTTGCGATCGCCACACTTCGATCCTCGCCTGCGCGGCTATCAGCATCCACCGCAGCTCCTCGCGGACCTCTACGGCTTGCTGTAGGGCTAACAGGTGCTGCTTGTACCGGCTTGACGCATACGCCTCTCGCTCCTGCATAGCGGCCGTCTTGTGGCCCAAAGTCTCGGCCTCAATCATCTGCTCGGCCTTGATGGTCTTGCGTAGTTCTTCCATGTAAACCTTGTTGGCCTCCGACTGGGCATACGCTTTGGACTTCGCAATCATGAAGTCAACGGCAGCTTGGGGATCAATCAGTTTTTCGCTCATATGCCCTCCGGAAATAATGCGTCACCGGCCTCAATGGGAAACCAAACGCCCCATGCCACGACCTGCTGGACGTCCATATGCTCAAGGAACCCGTCAACCGTACCGATGCGGTACTCGGTATCCCCGTCCTCGGTCAGGACCTTGGCAATGCCAATCTTGCCTTTTCTCCCTTCGTACCACTTAACTTTCATTGGTGTCATTCTTTTTCCTTGATCAAAACATCTACACCAGCAGTCGCTGCATACACTTTGCGGACATGACACTCCACGATCTGGCTGTCGTCAACAAAAATAATGCTGTTCATCGCATCACACACGCTTTTGGCGACGTTGTCCCAATCAGGCTTCTTGCAAGGCCACTCAGTGCCGTTCAAACAGGCCTCTACGCGCTTTTTGGGGTACGACTTAGGCACAGGTAGCCTGATGTAGATTGCAGCCTCCAGCGCCGTCTCCAGCGGTTTGCTGCTGCCCATAGCTTGCAAAGCGTAAAACCTGATCTGGTCTTCGTAGCTGGCGGTCTTGGCGTCGGTGTAGGTCGCAACAAAGTTGCCACGCCGGGCAAACCTTGGTCTGCCTTTGCCGTGCGGTGGGCCGGGAATGGTGAACGTAATTTGCATCATTGGTTTTGCACCGGTACGCGGTTGACCAACTGCTCGGCGGCATTGCGCAGGGCGGTGCAGACAGCGCCTTCATCCTCCGCGTCGGCCATGTCCAGCAGCATCTGGGCACAGGCCCGGCGCTCGAGGAACATGGCCTGTTTAGTCGTGTGGACGGCGATTAACACAATCTCAGCCTTCGCCTCGGCCAGTGCTTGGTTGAACTCGTTCTGCGTAAAAAGGGTTTTGCCCTGTTCAAAAATATTCATTTCATTGCCCTAATTTTGGTGTGAATGATTGCAGTGATGCCGGGGAAGTCCTGTTCCAGTTCTTTAAATCGGTGTATCAAGTAATCTCTCCTGCCATCCTTTTGGGCTTGATCTCCACCCGCCAAGGCCAGTTCCGCATAGTTCTGGGTTAAGGTCTCCAACCAATTCAATTGAGTTAATGTCTCCTGTGAGTATGAGGGCGGTTGTGACGTCGCTAGGAATGTGGTTTTGTCCATTGCGTACCTCGTCAAGCAGTTTGTGGGCTTCAAAGTAGTTCATGTTCACCACTTCTCGCCAGACTGGTTGTACCAATCAGACACCGGCTTTGACAAGGTTTGACGGTCAGACCACTGCTTGTAGGTCGAGGTGCCTTCACTCTTGGGCTTGTTCCCCCACTGGTGATGGCTGCATTTCGGCGGTGATCCCTCCATGCGTACCGACCACAAGTTGCCACAACCCGCGTGCGAGCAGTACAGCTTGTCGTCGTTTTGGACGGGCTCTTCTTTTCTAAAATTAGTTAGTGCCATGGTATTTCCCCTCTACGATTTTTGCAAAATTGCTCGGCTTGATAATCCATTCCAAATCTGCGGCAAAGGCTCGCCCGTCCTTACCATTGACCTTGCCGACCAGAAAACGGGATTTTTGGATGTGACCAAAAAAGTCACTGAACCAGTCCAAAACAGCATCACCACTAATCGGCTTCTCTTTGCCTAGCTCCGCCGCCACCTCGCGCCAGCGCTGTCTCAGATAGCCCTGCCGGACAGCGTTCCACACTTCGACCCGGCGCAGGGTAGGCAACTGCTGGTGGTACAGGTCAATGACTGCTTGGTGCTGACAATCTGGCAATTTGTCCACAGGTTCACCGGCAGGTGGACATATATTGGTATCTATTGTGTTTTGTGTGATGGGTATTGGGTTCTGTGTAATGGGTAATGTGTTATGTGTAGCATTGCCTTCGGACTGCGCTCGCAATGCGTTCGCATCCCAACGAGCCCTTGCACTCTGAGAAGCCTTCTGGCTCTTGTCTCCTGCCCTAGCAATTTCGCGCTGTACACGGTCTGAGACCCATCCTGCTTCGGTGCGAACGAAGAACTCTTGCAGTACGATGGCAATGCTTTCGCAATGCGTTCGCATACGGATGTTCCGCGCCACCTCGTTGATTTCCAGTGGAATCGGTTTTTCGTGCAGATAGACCCAGTCCAGCAACCGCCGGTAGGCTAAGTCTTCAAGTTCAGAGAGATGCCCAGTGTGCGACTGATAGTCGCCAATGTTGAACTGGTAATAGTGCATTTTTGACCTTACTTCGTTGGTCTGCTTCACTGAAAGAAAACAACGGCAGAAGGGTGAAGAATCCTCTTTTCCCCCGCTAAGGGTAGCCGCGTTTCAAAAATCATATCACCTTTTTTGGCCTGCCACCTAGCTTGCCAGCAATTCTGTTGACCGCGCCCCTTGCGGTGCGGCTGGCAATCTCTTTGTGGGCCCGGACGTTGATGTAGCCCTTGTCCGTCTTTTTGAAAAATTCCTTCAGCACGGGCGCAACAACGTCCTCATCCAGTCCAATGCGCTGCGCTACCCGCGCCACGTCAAGCGGCAATGGCATCTCGCTGATGTAGCATAAATCCAACAGCCGGCGGTAGGCCAAGTCCTCAGCATCAGCAAGCCGCGCCGTTTCCTTCAGGTAGTCCCCGATGTGGAATTTGTACCAGATCACTTCAAGGCTCCGAAGATGTCAGGACGGAGGATCTTGCGCGTCACCTGACCCTTGGTGTACCGCTCAATGGCCACGCTCAACTCAGGGCTGGCAAGGTGCTTGCCGCTGATGACAAGGCTCATCCACGTCTTGCTCACCCCAAGTTTTCTGGCCATCTCAGCCTTTGCCCCTCGGGGCTTTTCAAGGAAAAATTCAGTCAACGTCATTGGATCTCCAGTCTTTGATTTAAGTGCATCATACACAACAAAAAAATATTTTGCAAGGGGGTTGTATTTTTAAATTAAACTTGATACAGTTGCTTCACTTTAACTTGAAAGCGAACAATGCGAACCATCTTAACAGCGCTTTTGCGGTTTTTTCTTGGTCCCGGGTGCGGGATCTTGTTGTTTGTCCTGATCGGCTTGGCCTACCTGACGGTCAAGGATTGACATGCACGATGAACTTTACGAGCTGATGCTCGAACGAACGCAAATGCTTGAGGCAGCCCTTCGCCGGGCCGTTGATGGCGTTGCTACCCAAGGCGACTGGGACATGATCTGCACGGAGTGCGGCGTGCCCAATGCGTCTATTTTTAAACCTGAGACTAGGAGCGATAAATGAGCTTAACAGCGAGAGACAGCGGCGGCGGTAGCTTTACCCCCGTGGCACCCGGGATGCACCTTGCACGGTGCTATCGGATTGTGGACATGGGAACCCAGAAGACGGAGTTCCAAGGGCAGACCAAGCACCTTCAGAAGGTGATGCTGCAGTTTGAGGTCCACGGCGAAGACGACAACGGGAAACCACTGGTGACGGCTAAGGGTGAGCCCATGTCAATCAGCAAGAACTTTACCCTGTCGTTGGCCGAGAAGGCGACGATGCGTAAGGACCTCCAAGCTTGGCGGGGCCGTGAATTCACGCCCGAAGAGCTGAGAGGTTTTGAGCTGAAGAACGTGTTGGGTGCGTGGGCAATGATCACCGCGTCCAAGGCCGTGGGCAACAACGGCAAGGAGTACACCAACATCGTCTCAATTAACCCAGTGCCTGCAGCAATCAAGAAGGCCGGTATGCCAGAGGGCTTCAACAAGTTGGCCATGTTCGTTATCTCCAACCCTGACATGGAACTGTTTGAGACCTTTGGCAACGGCCTGAAGGAGAAGATCACGTCATCTCCTGAGTGGCGTGCTCAAGGTCCTGCCCCGCAACCGGCCCCTGATAGGCCGTCAAGCGGGTTTGACGATATGGATGACGACATCCCCTTCTGAAAGAGGCCAGCATGTACACAGAACCACGCAAGCTGGCCCGCCTTGAGGACCCAAGCACCTCAAAGAAAGCTGCACTTCGAGTCGATGAATTTGCTGACAACCTTTGCGCCAAGATCTACCGTGAGCTTAAACGGGGTGAGGGCACCTTTGAGGATCTTGCAACCCGGCTGAGGTTGCGTCCAGACCAGATCTGGCGACGTCTCCCTGACCTGCAAAAAGCAGGTTTTGCGGAGCCAACCGAACAAGAAACCGTTGGCCAGACTGGCCGTTTTCAACGAGTATGGAGAGCAATATGACAACAGAAACAGGCGGCCCAGCGTTTCCGCGCAACATCCTAGACCACGGACACGGCGTTACTACTACCCATGAATCCGGCATGACCCTGCGCGATTACTTTGCTGCTAAGGCGATGTTGGGACTGATGTCAATGGAAAAAGCAGAAGAATTTGTTGATGAAGATGGTTATGAAATGGGCGATGAAGAAGGTGCCAGCGGAACTTTATTTGTTCACACAGAGTTTTTGGCTAAAGAGGCTTACATGATTGCCGACATGATGTTGAAAGCGAGAACAAAATGACCATCACAGCAAAAGAACCACGCGCCAGCGAATCTTCGCACTGGTACACCCGCGACGGGATACCCCGGTACACGGTGATGGGTAAGAACGGCAAGGAGCGCAGCACTACGCTCCGAGACGCTCGAACCGAGAGCCTTGTACCGTCTGTCACCACGGTCCTGAACGTGATGGCCAAGCCTGCGCTCATCCAGTGGCTCCAGAAGCAGGTGTTGATGGCCGCCCTTACCCTGCCCCGCAACACTGACGAGGCGGAGGAAGACTACATTGACCGGATCATGTCCGACAGCAAGGAGCAGGGGCGATCGGCTGCGGACGCCGGGACGGACATACACGCTTCCATACAGGGCTTTTACGAGGGCAAGGTACTTACCCGTCACGAGGCCCACGTTAAGGGCACTGTGGCCGCTCTAGACGCCCTCTATGGCCATCAGGGCTGGATTGCTGAACGAGCCTTTGGCCACAGCCACGGTTTTGGCGGAAAGTGCGACCTGCACAGCACCGCCGGGGATGGGATCGTGACCGACGTCAAGACTAAGGAGTTTGCTGACGGGGACAAGGTTGATGCCTACGACGACCACCTGATGCAGTTGGCGGCCTACCGCGTCGGTCTTGGGATTCCCAAGGCCCGGTGTGCGAACGTGTTTGTCTCTCGCAGCGTCCCGGGGCTCGTAGTCATCAAGCAGTGGGAGGAGGCAGATCTACAGCGCGGCTGGGAGATGTTCTGCTCGCTGCTCAAATTTTGGCAACTAAAAAATCAACATACTTGAGATAAAAATGAAATCACACTTAAGTGAAGAGCTGGTCAAGCAGATATTTTTCTACAGCGACGAGAAACGTAAAAACCCACTGCTTGCCGACGAGGTAGACATTGTGCAATTTGCTGAGAAGCTAGAGGCCGTACTGCGCCCCCTGATTGCGGCCGATGAGCACAAGCGCTGCGTCACGATCGTAGCTCACATGAACCGTGAAGTGGCCAGCGCTCTACAGAGCCAACGTCCGTAAAAAGGCCCCCGTCCCGCGAAGGATGGGGGCAAAGATACCGCAGGCAACTGTAAAGCCACGGCAATCCAAGCGGGGAGAGCCGCTCAAATTAGGGGGAGTACCCGGTGTATTCCTTCATTTTTTGTTTGTAATACTCCGGGTCATCTCGATAAGCTTGGGCAGCCGTTGCGCCAAGTGACAAAGGAATTCCAACAGCCGCAGTGGGCGGGAACATAGACAGACCGCCACCAACAATGCTTGCGCCTTTGAGCGCCATCTTGGTGTAGTCGCGTTGGTTTTCCTTTTTGCCGTACTCGTTGGCCAACTCGGCCGCATCTAACCCGGCAGAGAGGCCGGCCAGCGGGGGCAAGGCGTACTTGCCAACCGTTCCAACCGCACTTGCTACGGGACGCAACATCCCTTTAAAAAGGTCCGTGACGGTTTCAAGCCCGGACATCACCTTTGCGCCCATGCCGGGAGGCGGCGGGGTTGTTGGTACTGGAACGGCCTTTGGCAACTGGACTAAGGTTCCGGCAGCGGGAGGTGCGGCGGGTCCTTCCAAAAAGTTTGGGGGGAAATCTGACGGGGCTTGATACTTAAAGCTGGCTCGAGGCCCACCACCGCCGCCTGCGTCGGGCGTCAACAGACCACCAAACCTTGGGTTCTCAACGTACTTCTCGCCGGGGAACATGGTCTTGACGGCGTTCAAACCTTCTCGGCGTTGCGTGGTCAGGTCGTGTACGCCGCCGGACTGTTTAGTCATGTCCAGCGCCCGAAGTGCTTCGATGTCGGTCAAACCCGCTGCCTTAGCGTAGTTGTACGGCATCGTACCGGTCTGCCCGGGGGCCAACCGCCCGGCGTCTGGTCCGCCTGATGGTATGGGCTTGACGCCTTGTCCCTGAACTCCCGGGGATCCCGGGGATCCCGGGGATCCCGGCGGGATAGCGGGAGTTGCGGCGGCACGTTGTGCGGCAATCCGGGCGGCCTCCTCAAGCCCGGCACGTTTTACAGCAACAGCAGTCCTTTGGTCGCCAAACCCTTGCAGGCCGGTGGCCACCGTACCAACACCAGTACCAATGGCAGCTCCGAGGAAACGCTCCCCGGGTTTTGCGCCTGACTTGTCGCTTTGTGGAGGAGGAGGAGGGGGAGGTGGCGGAGCTGGCGCGATAACCATGTCGGTATCCGCCTTGGGTTCTGGGGTGACTGCTGGCTCAAAAGGCAACTGCTTGCCCTGCGGGATTGCCGATTGGGCACTGACCAATGAATTTTGGTATTCTTCCGGGGAGACTCCAAAATATGAACCGTTTTTTCCACTGGCCAAGCCGCGAGTAAACGCACCAACGTCCGGACCTGTGTTGACGGCCCCGGGGAAGTTACGTTTGATCTGGTCAGCGTAGTACATGCCAAAGACCTCTGGGTCCTCAAACTTGAGGTACTTGTCCAACGAGCCGGTCTTGTTGTCCTTGGCCTCAAAACCTTGTCCGCTGAAGTCTTTGATGCCGCCAAGGTTGTGGTGCTTCTTGGCCATTTCGGTCTGACCCCAGCGGCTTTCTGAGCCCCACTGGCTAAGAAGCAAGTTGGGGTCGACGTTGATTTCCTTGCTAACCTGCACGGCAACCGGACCGTAGGTTGCAACAAACTGCTCGACGTTTTTGTTGGCCATATTATTCTCCCGGCAATTTGCGGCGAATCACGCCAGTTTTTGGATCTCTGGTAAATCCGGGGCTTGGCGCAACTGGAGCGGCTGGACCCGAGGGAGGTCTTACTGCTGGTGGAGCAACGAGAATTTTGTTGCCAGTTGCAAGTTCTGAGAGATCCACGTTGTATTTATCGCGCATCTCATTGTACTTGTCTGAGTCAAGAAAATCGTCGGCGGTCATCTTCGAGTCTTTGAACGCCTTGGCTACACGACGGTCAAACTGAGCCCGGCGAGTCAACAAGTCGGCTTTTGTGCGGATTGTTTCTGGCGTGTCTTGGTTGGTAATGCCAGCGCTGCCCATCAAGCGTTGCTCAAAGTCAGACACAGCGCCCTTCATGTACTTGGTTTGCTGCAACTGCATCTGCGCTGTGTACATCAAGAACGTGCGGTACTTGGCTTGATCTGCGTCACTCAAGCCGGCGTTACGCATGACGTCCTCAATGGACTTGGTGCCAACAGTGAAGCCGGGCAGACCAATGCCATCACGCACCAGAGTAGCGACGCCTGACATAACCTTGTCGTTGCTCAGGATGCCAAACATGTCCTTGGCATTTGGCTCGCTGGAAAAACGGCGGAAGACGTTTGCCATCGTAATTGTTTCGTCGGCGTCTTTCTTGCGCTGGTTGAAATCCTTACGACTTTCAATTTCCAAAGCCGTCTCTGCCTTTGCAAGCTCTACCGCTCGCGTATTGGCTATTACACGATCCTCTACAGAACCACCAGTTACAGGCGGGGCACCTGCCGGCCGGCCAAACGTCCTGCCCGTAAACTTGTCGGCCAAGGCTTTGTACCCGGCCTCATTGCCTTGACGTTGAAGCACACCAAGTTGCAAGGCAACAGACTCTGGAACTTTAAAAGTTGCCCCGTTATAACCATCGCCAAAAATTTGAACATCAACAGGGACAGCTTTGCTTGCGTAAAATTTTCCAGTTCTAAGGTTCGTAGTTCCAGACTCTTTTACTTCAAGATTTCTCCGCTCAAGTTCTATGCCTTCTTTTATAAGCTCGCCTAAAGGTCTGCCGCTGTTCCGATTTAGATTGACGTACTCCCTCGCGGTCGGAAAGTTTGGATTTGCGGGGAATATCTGAACACCCCCGTCATCTTCAGAGCCGCTAGGCGAAGCGACTTGAGCTGTTGTAACAGGAGCCAAGGGACTAGGTTGAACAACACTCGGTGGCCTAACCGGTGCAGCGATTGCCACGTCAGGAACGGCAGGCTCGGGAGGAACTGAGGTGGTTAGCGGTCCACCAACAGGAGAGGCTGCTCTGGAACCAGCCACGGCAGCGGACAAAGGACCCGCCAAAGGACCGGCCTGCGGCCCGGCTATCGGGCCTGACTGATCTCCTTGAAGCCATTTGGCAATGTCCGCATCTCTAGCCCTCATGCGTTGCAGATCAACGCCCTTGCCGGCGGCGGCCACCCGCTGCTCATTGATTGCCTGTTCCTGTTTGATGTCTTCCGCCTGAGCAGCGCTGATGCTTTTTGCAGCATTACCAAGCGACTCACCAAAGCCGCCGGTTTGCGTTGGGGCTAAAAACCCCTGCGCGGCGGCAAGCCACACCGGGTCAAAGAACCTGTTCTTGCGCGTGTCAAGAGACTGCGACAGCTTGGCCAGTGCATCTTGATAGATGAGGTTTGCTTCAATCGTAGCCGGATCTTCTCCAGAGCTATAACCAGTGGTTTTTGCTGTTGAGGTGGCCATGTTATCCCTCTGCGCTGAAATCAATTGGAACTATAGTACCCGAGGGGTCGTAATACTTACCTGTTGGAGCATCGTAATAAAGAGATGTGCCGGCCTCATTTTGGCCAACATATTCTGAATTGTCGATGTTGTATGACCCTCCAATGTTTTTGTTCCCACTCCCAACGCCTTGAAAATATTTTAAAAGGTTCCCGCCCATATCAGTAATGGTTTTCAAACCTGTGCCGCCGGCAACGCTTCCTACTGCACCCATAGTCCCAAGAATGTCTGCCAATCCCGCGTTTTGGTACTGATCTTTTTTTCCGGGACCGGTAAACGTCACTGTCTGATTCCCGGGCATGGTATAGCCTCGCATCAGGTTGGACGCTGCCGTGGCCGTCTTGAGCGGCTGGTCTAACAGGCTTTGCTCGTACGCCTGACGTTCAGCGCCAGCCTTAGTCAATGCCCCAGCGCCGGTCAGTGCCATATCAAGCTCTTGCTGGGTTAACCTGCCTTGAGTTTGGGCCGCAGCGTTCTGCAACTGGGCCTCGTCCAGTGCGCCCTTCATAGCTTCGCTGTAGCCCTTTGACAGGGCACCGTACTGCTGGCCAGTCAGGTTAGACTGAATGTCCGACATGGACTGGCCAAGGGCGTTGGCGTACCTTTGGCCACCCAGACCGCCAGTGCCAACAAACCCAGCCTTCATAGTTGGCAAGATGTTGCGTTGCAAGCTTTGCTGAGACAGCCGGCCCATTTCATCCACCACGTTGCTGGTGTACGGGTTCATCAAAGCCTGTATGCGCTCAGGCGTAATGCCCTCAGCGGCCTGCCCCGCAGTGGCTTGCGCGGCCTGTAGCCCCGGCATGTATGACGTTGCGGCCGTTGGCAGCATCCCATACCCAGTGTTCTGCATTGGGTCGTACCCGGCAACAGACTGCCCCGGGGTCTTGCCCATGGCCGTTGAGGCCGCGCCAGACAGGCCAGTCAGGTAGTCTGTGTAGTACGACGGGGCCGTGTCGACCTTTGTCTCGGTCGTCTTGATGTCTGGCAGCGGTGCGCCTTGAAGGAATCCCATGTTTATCTCCTAACTTTGCGTTTTTTAAGGTAATCCAAAGGGGACTTCTTAGCCGGGGGCGGTAAGTCTTTTGGTTTGGCCGACCTGTGATACGCCCGAATGGAGTGCATCATGTCGTAGAGTTTATCTGAACCGGCCTTAGTTGAGCCATTTCCAAGGGCTGCCACCACGTCCGCCGGGAAAACAAACTCCCCGTCAGCCAACATTGCCGGGATGTCGTCGGACTGGCCATCGCCCGGTCCCGTCACGGCATTACCTTTGCGGAAGTCAATTCGCATCTTCCCAGAGTGCTCTACAGCGCTCAGGCCGCCTCCGGCGTACCTGCCGTGCCGGGTAGTACCACCACCGGCAAATAATGGCGTAGCGAGCCCTCCAGCCTTTGAATACAGCGTCTTCTCGTCGGGGTCATCAAACAAATTAATGTCGGTTTGACGACCATAGGCGAAGTAGTCGGAGCCGGGATCCTGTGGAGCGTCAAGTTCGTCTTGCATTTGGGCTGCCTGTTGATTTTGTTGAATTTCTTGCAAATTTCCTGAATAAGAACCGAGAGCAACCATTTTTAAGTATTTTGCAAGAGGCCCTTCAAATTCTGCAAATCCGCTTGTTTTGAGACCAATGTCAGCAAAACCGGGCTTGTAAGGGTCTGACGATTCGCTTGATGTTGCAGCTTTTTGTGCCGTTTGAGTTGCTTTAGGGGCGGGTGTTGGAACAGGTGTTGGCTTCGGTGTCGGCGTAGGAGTCGGCGTTGGTGTTGGCGTTGGTGTTGGCGTTGGTGTCGGGGTCGGTGTTGGCGTTGGTGTGGGTGTCGGGGTAACAGTCGGAGTGACTGTTGGGGTAACAACTTCTGTCGGAGTAACGGTAGGAGTTGTAATAACCGTTGGAGTTGTAATAACCGTGGGGGTCGGAGTTACTGTTGGGGTAACAACTTCTGTTGGGGTAATCGTCGGAGTTGGAATTACTGTCGGGGTAACAACTTCTGTTGGAATTACTGTCGGAGTTACTGTCGGGGTTGGCGTGACGGTTGGGATGACGGTCGGGGTCGGAGTAACTGTGGGAGTGACGGTTGGAGTCACCGTAGGCGTGACTGTGGGAGTGACTGTAGGAGTCACTGTGGGGGTAACTGTAGGGGTAACTGTTGGAGTGACCGTAGGGGTAACTGTAGGAGTAACGGTCGGAGTTACTGTGGGAGTCACCGTCGGGGTCACCGTTGGGGTAAAGGTCGGGGTAACTGTAGGCGTGACCGTCGGAGTCACTGTTGGGGTCACCGTTGGAGTCACCGTGGGTGTGACTGTAGGAGTTACCGTTGGAGTCACGGTAGGGGTGACTGTTGGCGTGACGGTAGGTGTAGGTGTGGGGGTCGGCGTTGGAGTAACCGTTGGAGTGGGGGTTACTGTTGGGGCAACTGTAGGAGTAGTAGTTTCTGTTGGTGTCGGCGTGGGTGTCGGCGTAGGTGTCGGAGTCGGAGTGGGTGTAGGAGTAGGAGTAGGTGTAGGTGTGGGGGTAGGAGTAACAGCGGGTGTGACTGCGGGAGTAACAGCGGGAGTAACTGCGGGAGTGACTGCGGGTGTG
>TARA_R110000868_G_scaffold41074_2_pt1 | contig 11918 bp, 12 predicted proteins | sample TARA_R110000868 | Tara Oceans TARA_R110000868 (sample SAMEA4397489) | marine metagenome | biome: Polar Biome; feature: [SRF] surface water layer (ENVO:00010504); material: water (ENVO:00002006), including particulate matter (ENVO:01000060) such as... | depth 5 m | reverse complement strand
ACAGCCCGCAACTGATTGGCGAACCGGTGCGCTGGCCGCTGCTGGCGCGTGGCCAAATCGACCAAGGACCAGATGCGGCGCTGGAGTTTGTGCAAAGTTTTGTCGGTGCGCGCCTGGAAGAGCAAGAGCCTTGCAGCTGCTTGTGGCTGGTCGGTTTGCCGGCCATTCGGTTTGCCGGCGAGGCGGATGCTGATGCTTACAACCGCGAGTTACAGGTTGAAGGGCTCGGCGCTGCCTGGGCATTGCCAGGCCTGGAGTTGCTGATGGATGAGCCTGAGCGCAAGCGTGAGCTGTGGCAGGCCATGCGCCGCGTGCGCCAGCGCTGGTTGGCCGCTACGTGAATAGACCTTTTCCCGGCCTGTGGGCCGCGGTTCCTAACGCTTGCCGAGTCAACCTGAATGAGTGATGCAATAAGCTTTCGCCCGATGACCGCGGCGGATATCGATACGGTGCTGAAAATTGAATACTCCGCCTTCAGCCACCCCTGGACGCGCGGCATCTTTACCGACAGCCTGACGTCCTATAACTGCTGGGTGATGTTTGAGGGCGAGCAGCAAGTCGGTCACGGTGTAATCCAGATCATCATGGATGAGGCGCACCTGCTCAATATCACCGTCAAGGCTGAAAGTCAGGGCCGCGGCCTGGGCCTTAAACTACTTGAGCACCTGATGCAGCAAGCTCAGGCGCAGGGGGCTAATGACTGTTTCCTCGAAGTGCGTGCGAGCAATCAGGCGGCATATCGCCTCTACGAGCGCTACGGTTTTAACGAAGTCGGTAGGCGCCGCGATTACTACCCCGCTGTCGGTGGTCGCGAAGATGCGCTGGTGATGGTCTGCCCGCTGTTTGATTAGGGCATGCCGTGTGCCTGACACGATTGGCTACCGCGCGCGGCGTGATCCGCCGCTGACCTGGCGCCGGGCTTGTCGCATACTGCGGCGCTGCCCTCAGCGGCAGTTGTGCTCGGCCCATTGCCTAAGGATTTGTCATGCGCTTGTCTGCTGCGTTGCTCGCGGTGTCTTGTCTATTTGCCGCCGCTCAGGCCTCCAGCGCCGAGCGCAGTTTTACCATCTTGCACACCAATGACTGGCAATCGCGCCTGCTCGGCTTTGGCCCGAACAACGAATACACCCCTGCCACCACCGGCGATGATGACACCGTTGGCGGCGTCGCGCGCCTGGCCACCTTGCTGGCGCAGCGCCGCGCCGCCGCAGGCGAACAACCGGTGCTGCTGCTTGATGGCGGTGATTTCAGCATGGGCACGCTGTTTCACACCGTTACCCGCGAAACCGGTGGCGAACTGCGCCTGATGACCGAACTGGGTTATGACGCCGCGACCCTCGGTAATCACGAATTTGATTTTCGTCCGGCCGGCTTGGCCGCGATGATCAGCTCGGCTTACAAGATCAAGGGCGATGCGCTGATGCCGCTGCTGTCGAGCAACCTGGGTTTCGACCCCGTGCGCAAGGAAGACGACAGCTTGCAGGCGCACGTTGAGGCTGGGCGCATCCTGCCGTACAAACTGATCGACAAGGGCGGTATCCGTTTTGGTCTGTTTGGCCTGCTCGGTAACAGCGCCGTAGCCGTCAGCCCGATGATCAAGCCAGCGGTGTTTGCCGACCCGGTCGTGACCGCCCAGGCCATGGTTGCCAAGCTGCGCGAGGAGGGCGCCGAGGTGGTGATTCTGCTCTCGCACATGGGCGTGGTGCAGCAGGACGATGGCAGCTGGCGCGGCGAAGAGGTTGAGCTGGTCGAGCAAGTGCCGGGCATCGATATCGTGGTCGGTGGTCACTCGCACACGGCCCTGGCGCAACCTGTGCTGGTTAATGGGCGCACGCCAGTGATGCAGGCCGGCTCGGAGATTCAGCACCTGGGTGAGCTGCGTATGCGCTTGCCGGCGGATGGTAAGCCGCAGGTTGTCGATTACCAGCTGCACCCAATCAACGACCAGATTGCCGGCAGTGCGGTGGTCACGGCCCAGGTTGAGGATTTTAAACAGATCATCAGCGCGCAGATGCTGGCCCCCAAGGGTTACACCTTCGATCAGCCGCTGGTCAAGGTCGACAAGACCCTGACCCGCGAGTACGACGACCCGATCCTCGGCAATCTGGTCACCGATGCCCTGCGCCATGCCACGGGCAGCGATGTGTCCTTCACCGGCAATGGCACCATCCGCGACAATTTGATTCAGGGCCGCTATGGCGTGCAATCGGTGTCTGACTTGTTTCGCATCGCCCCGCTGGGTGTGGGGGAGTTCGATGATGCGCCGGGTTATCCGTTGATCAAGGTGTATGTCACCGGCCATGAGTTGAAGAGTCTGCTTGAGGTGTTGCTGCTGGCGTATCAAGTGCGTGCAAGTAAAAGCTATTACCCGCGGGTGTCGGGGCTGCGCTTCAGCTATAACCCTTGGCGCGTGCCGTTTGACCGGGTCAGCCGGATTGAATTGGGCGACCCGCTCAAGGGCTACACGCCATTGGACCTGGCCGATCAGCGGCTCTACAGCATTGGTGCGACCAGTTATGTCGGCAGCTTCACCTGGCTGGTCAGCGACTTGACTAAGGGCTTGCTCAGCGTGCAGCCCAAGGATGCTCAGGGGCAGCCGCTGGCCGCGATCAAGGAGGCGATCATCGATGCCGACCCGCAGCAGCCTGGTGTGCAGGAGTACAAGGAGTGGCAGGGCCTGCTCGACCATATTCGCAGCTTGCCTGATCTGGATGGCGACGGCTTGGCCGACATTCCGACTCGGGGCGCAGCGGCCGAGCAACGCATGCGGCGTGAGCCGAGCCTGCAACCTGCTGAACTGTATCGCTATGCCGGAACGCTGCAGTGGGGCGTGAGCCTGGTGCTGCTGGCGGGCGTGCTGCTGATTGTCTGGCTGCTGCGCCGCCGTCGAACCTGAGCCGGTCGGCTGTGACTGCAGGGCGTGCATGCTTGTAAAAAGCCCGTGGCGCTCCTATGGTGCGCATCGACGAACCTGGGAATGAACCATGAGCGATCTACAGCACCTCTTCGATAACAACGCACGTTGGGCGGAGGCGATCAAAGAGGAAGACCCTGAGTTCTTCGAAAAGCTGGCCAAGCAACAGGTGCCGGAATACCTGTGGATCGGTTGTTCCGATGCGCGCGTGCCGGCCAATGAAATTGTCGGCCTGTTGCCGGGTGATCTGTTCGTGCACCGCAACGTGGCTAACGTGGTGCTGCACACCGACCTCAACTGCCTGTCGGTGATCCAGTACGCGGTCGATGTGCTTAAGGTCAAACATATCCTGGTCACCGGCCACTACGGTTGCGGTGGGGTGCGGGCCTCGATGCAGGATGGCCAGCTCGGCCTGATCGATGGCTGGCTGCGCAGTATTCGTGACCTGTACTACGAACACCGTGAGCACCTGGCGCAATTGCCCAGCGAGGAAGAGCAGGTCGACCGCCTCTGCGAGCTCAACGTGATCCAGCAAGTGGCCAATGTCAGCCATACCACTATCGTGCAGAACGCCTGGCATCGTGGTCAGTCGCTGTCGGTGCATGGCTGCATTTACGGCATCAAGGATGGCCGCTGGAAGAACCTTAATGTGGCGGTCAGCGCTATGGAACAATTGCCGCCGCAATACCGCTTACGTCCGCTCGGGCAGAACTGAGGCATGCGGCACTCTGCACGTTATGCGATTGCTGGTCTGCTGCTAGCAACGCTTTGTTGGTCGGGTAATGCGTTGGTAGCTAGGGCATTTGCCGGCGAGATCCCGCCGTTTGCCTTGTCGTTCTGGCGCTGGAGCCTGGCACTCGTCCTGTTGCTGCCTTTTGTAGCCAAGCCGCTGTGGTTACTTCGTAGTGAGCTGCGTGCAGCTGGTTGGCGCTTGCTGGTGCTCGCCGGTGTCGGTATCGCCGCTTACAACAGCCTTTTGTATGCCGCCGCGCAAACCACCGCCGCGATCAACATCACCTTAGTCAACACCTGCCTGCCGTTGATGACCTTTATTGGCGCTGGCCTGTTACTCGGCGAGTGGCCACATCGACGCGCTTGGTGGGGTATGGCGGTAGCCGCGTGCGGTTTGCTGGTGCTGATCAGTAAAGGCAGCTGGGCCAGCTTAAGCGGCCTGGCATTCAACAAGGGCGATCTGGTCATGCTGCTGGCGGTGGCCGACTGGGCGCTCTATTCATTGTTGCTCAGGCGCTGGGCTGCTCATTTGCTGCCGATTCCGCCGCTGGCGCTGCTCGGTGTGTTGATGCTGCTGGGTGTACCGCTGATTCTGCCGTTTTACCTGTATGAGCTGGCTCAGGGGGCACATTTCAGCCTGAGCTTCGGCAATCTCGCCGCCATTAGTTACACCGCGGTCTTCGCCTCATTGCTTGCCTATCTCGCGTGGAACCACGCCATCTGCGTGCTTGGCGCCGCCAAAGCGGCGCTCTCCAACTACCTGATGCCGGTGTTTACCGCCGTTCTGGGTTGGTTACTGCTGGGGGAGGGGCTGCAGGGTTATCACTGGTTTGGCGCGGCGCTGATATTCATCGGTCTGCTACTGGGTACTCAGCGCTCGCTGTTGCGCTAAACGAGCCCTTCCACCGCTTGGCTAGAAGCGCCAAGTGGGCGGCAGGCTTCCTTCTTATTTAAAGGTCAGCACGTCGCGAGTCAGGTCGTCGATGACCGACTTCAGGTCGTCTGCGGTGATCGGTTGGCTATCATTGCTCAGGGTTTTACCAAAGCCCTTACGCACAACACGCAGCATGGTTTTACCTGTTGTGGTATCGACCAGCTCGCCTTCCAGGTACAGCTCGGTGTTCTGATCGCGCGCGCCGCTGGCTGTCATGGCGCCGGCGAGCATCAAGGCAACCGGAATGATTTCATACGGCTTGAGGCCCTCGGTACTGGCAGTGACGCCGGTAATTGCACCGCGGAAGGCCAGGGTGCCTGGGCCAGCGCTGAAACCTACGGGTTTTAAGCGGCTAAACATGGCCTTAGACAAGCGGCTGTTGGTGTAAGCCAGCACATCCTGCAGGGTCTTCTGACTTAGACGCTCAGTAGGCAGCGGCTCAGGATGGAAGCGCACCGGTTGGTAGATGATGTTTTGATAGTTGGCCACATCGAACGACGGATCGACCCAGCGCAATACGGTGCTGCTACCGCTGGTCTTGGTAGAGCTCAAGCCCTCATAGCTGGACAGAAAGCCCGAGTATTGCGATTGATTAGCCGTCTTAGTTGTACAGCCGCCCAGTGCGACAACGACAGTTAACAGGCCACCTACCATCAATTTTGTTGTCTTCACCGATACAACTCCATGTGTGTGAACCGACTTTGTGTGAAAAAGATAAATCAATGGCTAGCCGCCTAATGTGTGGGGCGGTTGTACCGGCGCTGCGTTAACCGGGGGGCACGGCAAGGTGATAGCCACACGGAAGCCCTAGGCATTTTTGGCTAACTTTAAATAGGGGTGGATCGATCCAGCCTAGCCGTAGTTAGCGCCACAGACTTGATCGTAAAGGGCGAAGAGAATCGAAACGGCTAACGTGCAGAATGCAAAGCGCAAGAAATTTTTACGGACGTCTTAACAATAGAGCCTTAGCGCTGTAAGTAGCGCCTTGCGTGTAAGCACTTGATCAGGCGTGTAAATTTTCTGCGAAGAAGGGTTGACACATGTGCCCAGGGCGCGAATAATGCGCGCCACTCGGCTACGTAGCTCAGCTGGTTAGAGCATAGCATTCATAATGCTGGGGTCCGGGGTTCAAGTCCCTGCGTAGCCACCAAACACCTGTTTATAGCTGTCTCTGACAGTCTACTAAACAGCCCAAGAAGCCCGCCTAGTGCGGGCTTTCTTGTATCTGGCTGTTCACCTCTGTCTACCCCTATACCTTCCCACCGTGTATGCCCCTGTGTATGCTTCAACAAAAGTTGAACTGAGGGCATACACAAAAATGAAGCGTTCAGAGATCAAACGCCGCCCCCTGGCTGATACCACCCTTTCCGGCCTAGAACCGGAGGCCACGGCCTACCGTGAACTTGACGGCACGGGCCTATATTTCCGGGTGAAACCCAACGGCAACAAGTCGTGGGAACTGCGCTACAAAAAGCCAGACGGCAAATGGTCATGGCTTGGCCTGGGTGGCTACCCCGAAGTGAGTGGCTCACTGGCCAGGCAAAAGGCTGCTGACCTGAGGGCCGATGCCTCTGAAGGGAAAAACCCGCTCGCCAGTAAGCAGGCCCGCAAGGCTGAAGAACAGGCAGCAGCAGATAACACCTTTGAGCACCTATCACGTGAGTGGTACGCCTCCCGCCTCAACAGCTGGGACGCTGGCACCGCCAAGCGGGTGATGGGTGCACTTGAACGCCATGTGTTCCCCACCTTCGGCAAGCGCCCGTACACCGGCATATTGTCTATGGAGTGGATGGAGCTGCTGCGCGGTATGGAGCAGCAAGGCATTCTTGAGCAAATGAGCCGGGTGCGCGCCTACTGTAAAGACGTGTACGACCTGGCCCGCGTTACAGGCCGTGCAGTGAACAACCCACTGGATGGTGTGCATAAGTTCCTGTCAGCCGGTAAGGCCGAGAACTACGCCCACGTCTCGGCTGATGAACTGCCCGCCCTACTCCGCGCCATTCAGTCATACCCACACGCCAAGGATGTTCAGCTTGGTTTGCGCCTGCTGACCCTGCTGGCCGTCCGCCCAAGCGAATTACGCGAAGCCCAGTGGTCAGAGTTCGACTTCGCCAAAAAGCTATGGACAATCCCGGTAGAACGCAAAGGCCGCAAGAAAGGCCGCGAACACCTGGTGCCACTCTGCCGCCAAGCCATTGCCCTACTGGAAGAACTACGCCCGATCACTGGAGCCTATGCCCTGCTGTTCCCTGGGCGTAGCGACCGCACCAAACCACGCAGCGACACCGTATTTCTAATGGCCCTGCGCCGCCTCGGTTATGAGGGCCGGCAGACTGGCCACGGTTTCCGCCATATCGCCAGCACCATACTCAACGAGCATGGTTTTACCGCTGACCATATCGAAGCCCAGTTGAGCCACAAGGCACCCGGTGTGCGCGGCATTTACAACAAAGCCCAGTACCTGGAGCAACGCACCACCATGCTGCAATGGTATGCCGATCACCTGGACAAACTGGCCGCTGGCAACGTGGTGGCGGGTAACTTCGGCAAGGTGGTTTAGGTATGCAAACCCGTACCCCTCAAAAAAACGGTGTTCCTGGTGTTCTTGGTGTTCCGCAAACGCTGAAAGCCAATAACCACGGGGCATACAGCCACGGAACACAATTGGCGAAAGGTTGGAACACCTGGTGTTCAGAACACCAATGGTGTTCCGTACCCGGTGGTGGCTGGTGGAACACCTCGGGGCTGATCGAGGCGACACCAGCAGCCCGCCAAGCGGAACACGACGCCGGGCCTGTTCCTTCCTGCTGGCCGCTTTTGATGGGGTGCGCGATGGAACACAAGCAAACGCGAGCGCGGGTCGTGGTGCCGCCAACTGGGGTGGGGGGGTGAAGTTGGACGATAGTTTATTGCCTGAGCTGGAGTACATCGGTGTATTAATTGAAAGCATCGAACAGCACTGGCATTGCCTGCATACGCCTTTTGACCCTCTGGGGTTTGAGCCGGCTCCGTTTTATCTGGCATGGCTTGGTCGGTATTTTGGCAGTGACTGGGTTGAGGATGAGCGCTTTCGTAAAGCCCTCTTGGCCGATCCGGCATTGGTTCCATGCCCTGTGGCGGAATTTGTTCCGGTGCTTCATGGCCTAGCCCGTGAGCCACTTCCTGTTGATGCTCATCTTTTGGCTAGCGCTGGTGTTAAACGCATGGCGGCGCGTAACGCTGGCGACTTGGCAGAGAAGGCTTGCAAAGGCCCGTTGAGCCGTTCTGAGTTGAATGCACTTGGCTGGCACCTGACGACATTGGTAGCGCTGGGTGATGACTCGCTTCGCCTGGCGCTTCGTGGGCATGCGCGAAGCTCTGGCCGCAAGGGAGGGCAGCGCTCTGCTGTAAGTCGCGCTGAGAATTTTAATTCTTCGGCTGCCGCTACTTGTCGTGTAGCGCGGGTTCTATTGAATGATCGAGCGCTTGAGCCGGCCCGCTTGGTAAGCATTTTGGGGCGTCGTCTCAATCTGGTTGCGCCGACGATCCGCAAGCACTTGCGAACTGAGGGGCTTTACCCGGAAACAAAAAAAAGAAACCCAAGCTAGGTACGCTTTCTTTTGAATGAATAGCTTTGCCGCCGTGGATCAACAGAGAACCCGGAGGCACTACATGCAAGCCCAACACCCCCCGCAGTACCAAGCCAGCCAGACTGATGCCGACCTTACCCCTGGACACTTCCTGACACCTGAGCAGGCCGCGCAAGTGCTTGGCCTGTCGGTCAAAACGTTGGCCACTTGGCGCAGCACTGGCCGCCACGCTCTGCCCTATATCCGTGTTGGTGCGCGTATCCGCTATCGGCGTGCCGCCCTGGACGCATGGTTAGCGGATCGCCAGCGCACCTCTACGGCTGCGCGGGAGGTGGCGTAATGGTCACGCCTAAAGCCTCGGCTGTAGAGTCCAGCCCTTCACCTGTTGGCCAGGTGCCGGCCACTGCTGGCAATGTTCGCCAGTTGTGCCAAGGCACCAGCATTGCGCCAACCTTCGACCCGTCTGCCGTGCTTATCCGTATGCCTGATTTGCTGGCGTTAACGGGCCTTCAGCGAGCTACGGTGTACAAACGCTTGAAGGATGACCCGACCTTTCCCCGCCCTGTGCCACTGAGCGCCAGCACCGCCCGTGGCGCGCCTGTCGCGTGGGTTCTTGCTGAGGTGCAAACCTGGGTGCGGTCGCGTATCGACGCGCGGGAGGTGGCCTGATGCGCGACCACTCCCGCATAGCTTGCCAATACGTTGTGCATCCCGTTGAGGTGCTGCAATCGGTCGGTTTGAGTAACAGCAGCCTAGGCAAGCTGCGCCGCTTTCAGGGGAAGCAGGAACAGCAAGGCGCTGCTGTCGTGGTGCTGCACTGGCCTGACCGTACCTGGTGCGTACTGGCTCAGCACTGCGGCCCGCTCGCCTTGGCCGTCGCGCTGGACGATGACGCCGCACGTGCGGCGTATGAAGACGCCCGCTTGATGCTGCGTGACGGATACCTGCCCAAGTTGGTTGCCCGCTTCCATCACTACCACTGAAACGAAAACGCCCTCGGCTGCAACCGGAGGCGTTAGAGGTGAATCAATATGCCCACTCAATCTATGCCCTGCCCGGTGATCGCGCAAGTACTGCGCGCCCTGGCCTGTCTTGCACTCCCCGCATCACCGCGCTACTCTGCCCCCGTCACTGCAAATTCAGTGACCGGGCTTGGTAACCCGAACATCTCTAGGCGCACAAGCGCCATCGTATCGAAAGCAGGCGCTTTTTTTGTGCCCGCTATCTCGTTTTATGGTGGCTGTGCGTGGGACGCCCTCGGGCGTGCCGGGTTCCTAGAGTCCCGGTTTACCAACCTGCGCACAGCCGCCACCCATTCGCTTGGTAACGAACGTGGCGGCTCCTCAACTCTAGGAGCCGTACCCATGAAATACGCCCGCAATCCGTCCACACCCAGCAGTCACGCCGATGCCTACAAGGCAATGGCCCTTGCCGCCCTGCGCGCCGATTCGTCCCTTTCTGTTCGCCTTGCCCGCTACAACCACCACATGGCCAAGGCCCGCGCCCTGGAAGCAGCCGGGGGTGCCCAATGAGCCGCCGCCCTGTTGTTACCCATCAACAAGGTTTCTTTCTGCTTGGCAGTGGCCAGCCTATGGCGTTGGTCAGTGCCGGCGTTCCGGCTGCTGATGCCTTGGAGCACGCCTCCTGCCTGATTGCATCCATCACTGATTTGGCTGCTGCCATGGGTGACGGCGGGCTTTCTAGTGGTGGGGCGTTTGCGATTCAGCAGCTTGCCGAGACGGCCCAAGCGTTGATTGACGCCGCCGCTATCGGCTGTGGCAGTGAGGCTCACAGACTATGAGCAAACCCGAAAACGACAAGCCCCGCCACCCGACCTTCGCCGAGGTGAAGCGCGCCGCCCAACAGGCCATCACTCGGGTGCTGGAACACTGGCTACCCGGTGGCAAGCGGGTGGATAACGGCAAGGAATACACCGCGCCAAACCCAACGCGGGACGACAAGCATGCCGGCTCGCTAAAGGTGAATTTGGCCAAGGGCACCTGGTCGGACTTTGCCACGGGCGATAAGGGCGGCGACCTGATAGACCTGGTGCGCTATATCGACGGCGGCACCGATGTGGATGCCTGCAACAAGCTGGCAGACTTCTTGAGCGTTACGGCTGGCAGCACCAGCAGCACCGCGCCGGCCAGCAGCAAGGCCAAGCCACCGGAGTGGGTGGCGGTGCTGCCGATCCCTGATGAGGCCATGCGCAAGGTGCCAACCAAGCATCGCCAGCACGGCACGCCGGCTAAGGTGTGGGCTTACAAAGACGCCACCGCCCGTCCGCTGTTTGTGCTGTATCGCTTCGATCTGGGGCCGGATGAAAGTGGCACGCCGCGCAAAGTGTTTGCGCCGCTGACCTGGTGCAAGCACAGCAGCAGCGGTGCCGAGCAATGGCGCTGGCAAGGCTTACCGGAACCGCGCCCACTGCTGCGTCTTGATTGCTTGGCCGCGCGCGGCACTGACCCGGTGGTGGTCTGCGAAGGCGAGAAAGCCGCCGACGCCGCTGCCGAGTTGTTGCCCGGCCACGTTGCTACCTGCTGGCCAAACGGCACGAACTCTTGGCGTAAAGCAGACTTCGCCCCACTGGCTGGGCGTGATGTGCTGCTGTGGCCCGATAACGATGCGCCGGGCCTTACCTGCATGGATGCCCTGGCTGAGCACCTAAGCCAGCTTGGCGCGGCCTCGGTACGGATGCTGGCGCTGACCGTATTCAGCCAGCGGCCAGGCCTAGCCGGTGATGCTGTGACCTTTGCCCCTGGTGGCCAGTGGGTTGATGGTGATGATGCCGCCGATGCGCTGGCCAAAGGGTGGACGCCTGCCCACCTGGCCGAACTGGAGCGCACTGGCGAGCTGTTTGCCCTGGCTCCTGCTGTATCGAGCAGCCCGGCCAAAGCGCCAGCGGCCACGCGTCGCAAAAGCCCAGCGCCAGAAGGCACCAGCACCAGCAAAGAGAAACCAGCAGCCCAGTCGAGCGGCTTTAGCGTGACGGCTGCGGGGGTTGTTTACTGTGGTGAGGATGGCGACCTGCGGTCGGTGTGTTCCCCGCTCTGGATACTTGCCCGTAGCCGTGACGAAAAGAGCGGCAACTGGGGTTTGCTGGTTGAGTTCGATGACCCAGACGGCGGCCGTAAACGGCTGAACCTTCCTGGTAGCAGCATGGTGGGTGACTTCGGCAAGGAAGTGCTGGCCCCACTGGTGAACATGGGGCTACGTCTGGCACCGGCCAGGGTGGCGCGCAACTCACGCAACGACCTGCAAAGCTACCTGCAAGGCTATGACGGTGCCGAGCGTGTGCGCCTGGTGACTCGCCTGGGCTGGCATGGCAATGCCTACCTGCTGCCCGACCGTGTGTTGGGGGACTGTGGCGAGGCGCTGCACTTTTACGAAGCCGGCGCATTGCTGCCACCGATCAGCCAGGCCGGCACCCTGGAGCAATGGCAGCAGCATATCGGTGCGTTGTGCGTGGGCAATCATCGCTTGGCGTTTGCGGCCAGTGCTGCCTTTGCTGGCCCGTTGCTGCGTCTGCTGGAACAGGAATCCGGTGGCTTTCACTTCCACGGCATCAGCTCAAGCGGCAAAAGCACCACGGGCCGCGTGGCCTGTTCGGTGTATGGCCCGCCCGCCTTTGAGCGATCCTGGCGCAGTACCGACAACGCGCTAGAGAGTACGGCAGCTGCCCACTCTGACGGCCTGCTGGTGCTGGATGAAATCAGCCAGGCTGACCCGCGCATAGTTGGGGAAACGGTTTACATGCTGGGCAACGGCA
>TARA_R110000868_G_scaffold2365_8_pt1 | contig 11918 bp, 12 predicted proteins | sample TARA_R110000868 | Tara Oceans TARA_R110000868 (sample SAMEA4397489) | marine metagenome | biome: Polar Biome; feature: [SRF] surface water layer (ENVO:00010504); material: water (ENVO:00002006), including particulate matter (ENVO:01000060) such as... | depth 5 m | reverse complement strand
ACTAACTTTCTTTTTACCAACAATACGGCGCAACTGTTCTGATTCGTCCAAAGTAAATCCTAAGCGAACAGCCATTTTCATCAACTGCTCCTGATACAAAGGGATTCCTCCTGTATAAGATAACTCTTCTTTAAAGAAGTCGTGAACAACCTTAAAATCGCCAGTATACGCATAAGAAGCGTAATCATCAGCGAAATCCAAAGCCCCCGGTCTTGCAATCGCGATTACAGCACTTAACTGTTCAAGATTCTTAGGTTTAACTTTTCTGCATACTTTAAAGTTGGTTTCAGCCTCAATCTGGAATAATCCTTGAGGAGTGCGAAGGTCAGCGAAATTTAAATATAAAGCAGGATCATCAAGATCAATTTTAGTGATATCTAAATTAAGACGCTTACATACTTCGCTAACCACGGTAAGAGTGCGTAAACCAAGCACATCGAACTTAACCATTAGTTCGGCGACATAATTCATATCATATCCACTTACAAGATTTCCTTCTGAAGTCTTTTGTACTGGACATACTTCTTCAATATTATAATAAGAAATAGCAATACCTGATGGATGAACTCCAGTGTTTTTATTAACGCCTTGGAGTTTACAAGCTATTTCATATACATGTTTATTAATGTCGGCCCAAGCTCTAAAGCGGTCTTCAGTTTTATAAGCCTCTTCCAAATCAAAAACTCGACCAAATTGCTTAGGGATGAAATCGCTAACTTCATTCACTTCAGTTTCAGAAAATGAACCTACTATTTTACCGCACTCTTTAATGCAGAGTTTACTAGAAAGAGTATTCAGAGTTAAAATCTTTGAAGTCTTGCCAATGTGTTTGTTTTCGATGTACTTGATTACTTCTGCGCGTCTATCATAACTTATATCGTTATCAACGTCTGGCAAAAGAGATCCATCAAGATAAGTGATGCCATCTTTAATAATCTTTTTTGCGCGTGATCGACTAACGAATCGCTCAAAGAATAATCCATACTTGATAGGGTCTACTTTCGTGACACCCACAACAAATAGCACCAAAGAACCAGCAGCACTACCTCTACCGGGGCCAGTTGGAATAGAATTTTCATGGCAAAAATTAAGAATATCCCAATTGAGAAGCACATAATCTACGAAATCTAGCTCTTTAAAAATATCTAATTCCATCTCCAATCGATTCGTATAATCGGGAGATTTATTGATTAAGTTAGCATAGCATAATGTTTTAAGAAAAGTAAAATTATCTGATTCAACTGGAATCCCTAACTTTTTATAATACTTTTCTTCAATATGAATTTGAGGTAGACGAACGCCGGGAAGCATTGCGTCGGTATAACTGATAAAATCGTTATAAAAATTTAGATCTCCACTTGCCATAGCTGTTTGGTAAAAATTTTGAAATTCATCTGAACGTCGTACATTGAATTATGTAACATATTCTCATCAAAGTCAATCTTATAGTCTTTTAATTGAGCTTTGATGCTGGTCTTTAATCCTTTTTCGCGAAAATCGTTTAATTTATATTGCCAGTAAATTAAATCTTCTTTAGATTGTATTTTAAAATTCTTTTTGATTGCCTTAGCTATACAGTTAGTGTCTAAGATCCTGTCTGTAAAAGAAAAATCGCTTTTGCGTCCAAGAAGTTTTCTGTAGATGTTGTGAATGTATACATCAAATCCAAGCAAATTCTGACCGACAATTAAATAACTAGGATCATATAAATACTTTTCAAATTCATCAAGAATAGGTTCTGGATCTTTTGCTAAATAATTATACCTATCATAACTAAAATGAGTTATAGTAATGGCATCCTGAGACATGTTCAGGGGATTCCATTTTATATGATTATCTGATTGATGGATAATATTAGTACCTTCAGATATAAGATAACTAAGTTGCCAAGGTTTATTTTCTAAATCTAGAAGATTTAGATGACAAGTTTCGAAATCGAAACAAATGTATTTCTGTTCTTTATTAAAGCGTAGCATTTTGATTTTCTTTCCATGATTCGAAGCAGAATTCATCACTACAGAAATGACTTAATTCTGGTTTTTGCATGTTCCGTTCCTTACCTATAGATCGATTGCAGATGATTTTATAAGTTTGAAAAGCTTTTGCGTCTTTTCTTTGATTGTAATAAACAGTTTTCGTTAGTACGGAGCTTAGTTCGTTATTTAAAGCAAACTCTTTCACCTTTGATTCTAATAAATAATCAAATGCAAGATTGTTCCTTTCGATAAACATGGTTGGTTTAGTGAAAGAAAAATCTGGAACACAATTGGCGAATAAGAAATTATTTACATGGATAAAAGAATCGTAAAACGGAACGCAAAGTTTTAAGTCGTTCTCTTGCCAAAGATCTTTTAAAGATTGAGAGTCTAGAAATCCGGTAAAATCACAAAAAGCTTTTGAATAAATACGGTTTAACAGTTTGCAACCGTTGGCATTTTTAGCAAAAACTATTACCTTGTGTTGAGAATTAGCATCGTCTTCCAAAGAAGAGTTTCTAACTGAAAGCCGCAATCCAAAAATTAAGTCAAGACCAACTTCCTTTGATCTTTTATAAGCTTCGAAGAAACCGATTAGTGAATCTTCGATCAGAACGATCTGCTTCAAAGAATTGTCTTTAGCAATTTTAAATATGCTATCAGAACCATTTTCTGTTACTTTTTTGGGATCGTCTAACGTAAGTATAGATTTTCCTATACTATAATGTGATTTAAACAATGGCAGCATACCTGCACGAATGTACGGCAGCTTTCAGAAACTGTCAAGATCAAATTCATCATTCTCTTTCTTTTTAGGAGGTTCTGGCAAAGGAGGCGCTTTCCAGCAAGGACATCCAGCATAATTTTCAGCAATTATTTTTTGATTAAGTTTTTGAATTTTTACTAAATCTTTTTTATTAAAAGCCGTTTTAATAAGATTCTTTTTAGAATCATACAAAGCAAAATAATTAAAAGGAAACTTATATGTGCAATACCACATAGGAGTTCCATCTTTCTTTAATTGATTTGGCTGTTTAGCAAATCCGCACAAGAGTTTTCCAGAAAAGCTGCCATCTTTGGGCATGCCTTGATTTGCCGCTAAATTAGATAAAGCGGTTTTATCATTAAAAGAATCAGCGTATTGTTGATAATTTGTCAGTTCGTGTTCAAAACCAATAAGTTCATACTTATCTTTTGACTGCATAGGCATTACGCCGCCGTTATCCATATCTTGTTTCAAGAACAAGAATTCCATTTTGATATCTTTTAGATGAGGATACAGCTTTCTAATGGCAAGCGTGTACATGTAATCTTGTAGATTATCAGTTATTTCTTTGCCTTCGTATTTCTTTTTATTTGTCTTGTAATCGCGAATCAATACGAGACTTGAGCTTTCATAAATAAATAACTTATCAATGAATCCTTTAATCTTATAGCTTATACCTTCGCTTTCGACGGTGATTTCAAAATCTTTTTCTGAAACAATTTCGCTTGGTTCGCCGTTTTTTGTACCAAAAAAATCATAATACAAACCTTTTAATATCATTTCACAGATATCATCAAGGTCTTCTTTTAAATTAAGCTCTTTTCTTTTGATATGCTTTAATATCAAACGCTTTACAGATTTTGAAGCAAAAGTCTTTTTGCCTTTTATTATCTTATTGTAATGATGTTTATGCCTTTTTGCGCTAAGACACTCAAGAACGATATGCACAGTATCACCTTTTAAAGCTCCGCTGTTCGTTTTATCAGGAAGCTTAAGGTTATACTTGCACCAGTATTGCCAAGAACACGCTTTAAGTGTCTTGATTTTGCTGGCAGATAGAGTTTCTTTCGGCATCTAATTGTTCTTTGTAATTTTTTAAAATTTCAATCTTGCTGAATGAATTTTTATCTTTGTTATTATATAAATATTTAATGATATATTCAATTTGACTAATTCGATTCACCTTTTTATTTATCCATTTATCAATAGGTGTACCATTCTCAAGCATTTCGCCAAAATCTTTTGCTATTGGCAATCTGATCTCTAGCTTAGAAGCGTCGAAGAAGTTAGTAAGTTTGAGATAGATTTTTATAGCAGCTTCTAATCCTCTGTTTGAAATTTTTTCAGAATCGTTATTAGTGGATATAGTAATCTTGTTTAGATTCTGAGACATTAAATATGCGATTTGTTTTGAGCTTATTTCAAGACCGAATATAACAAGATGATTATAAATATTTTGCTCAGACAACGCTAAACTGTCGCCTACTCCTTCAATAAGAACTATTTCTTTTGTAGATTCGACAGCATTTTGAAATTTAGATTCGCCATTTACCTTTAAGTTAATAGGGTAAATCCAGCTAGCCTTCTTTCCAATATGTTTCCATTTAGAAGTAGAGCTAGTGCTTTTCCAAAGAAGATGGCGACCAGTAATTCCGATGACCTTGGTGTTTTCGTCGTAAACAGGAAATACGAATCGCCCATTCATTTTTCCAGACATTGAAAATCCAGCATTGTAAAGCTTTAAAGTGCAATCAGAAATCCCTTTGTTGTTATAAAACTTATAATGAGGCAACAATGTTTCAACTTCATCATGATCGAAAAATTGGTCTATTTGCATTTTTTGAATTGGTTTTCTTTCGAAATCTGATATTTCATTGTTGTCTAAGTCTTTAATCAATTGGTCTACTTCAGCATCATTATCTTTTGCGCTAAGTGCTAATAGCTTTTTGAACGGCATGTATCCGGTATTTGCCACAAAGTCTTTCCAAATGCCAGTGTCTTTCCAAATCTGCAAAGCCGTTCGATTATCGCCGTCTCTATAAATAGCGTTAGTTTGCCAATAAGAACCTTTATCAGTAAGGCTATAGCCTAACTGACTAAGAATGATTTCTATCTTTTCTTGATCTATGTTCATATTAGCTAAGGTTTGGAACGTCGTCTTCTCCGTCGTTTGATACCGATGCTGTTGTACTTAGACCATCTACGATATCTCGTAGATCACCCTTTTCAGTAATAGCGAAATTATTGAAATCAAGATTTACAAAGTTCTTCTTTAAGCTGCCATCTGGCATTTTTACAGGATTGATTGCGCTAAATACGTCTTTTCCCAAATGTCTTGCTTTTACATTAATAAACTTATGAGTGCCAAATCCTTTTTCATTCTGAAGCTCATCACTTGTTTTATTACGGAGAATAAACATGTGAGATGAAAACTGAGTAATACGATCAGATAGAGAAACAATGCTTTCATCGTCTACGATGTTCGCTGATTGCCTATTATTGACGATACCTGTTCGGTTAGACTGCACAGAAGTAAACATCGAAATGCACGGCCCAGTATCGCTAATGATTTCTCGTTGAATACATTTCTTATATTTATCAACTAATTCGCCAACGACTTGATATTCGCTTTTGTTATTAGAAGAATTTTCATAAGTGGTTTTAATATAATCAAAATTGAAAACCAAAGGATTGCCGCGACCAACTTCAGCATAATAAAAACGCTTAAGAAGATTGATTTGAGCATCAACATTCATGCCGCCAACATTGTAATAGAATAATTTTTGCTTTTGTACTTTACTCCATACTGATCTTATTTTATCAACGATAGGTTCTCCAGCTTTACGCCAGTTTCCGCTTTCAATTAAATGCAAAGGAACTCCGCTAAGTGCGGCGCATTGACGATTAATCAATTCTTCTTCACTCATTTCTCCATTATCAAAATGCAAAAGAGGTAGATTATAACGAGCGCAAGCTTTTGTTGTAAAATCTAAACAGAACTGAGTTTTACCAACGCCTGAACGAGCAACAACAACGGTAATGTTTCCCGGCCTAAGCAATGATCCATACATGCCTTGAAGTTTTGGATGCGGACCTTCATAACCAAATTGGTCAATCGGATTGTTTCCTCTTTCTTCGATAAGGTCTTCCATCTTATCATAAATATTTACAGGCTTGTCTACTCCTGTTTCATAAAGATTGATTTGACCATTATAAATTTCATCCGCTGTTTGGATGATTCCAGCGTAATCAGTCGAAGAAGAAAGAGAACGCATCTTCTTGCCGATATCAGAACAGCAGGAATGGATCTCCCGCCTCATTGTGAACTTCTTAAGTTCTTTTGCTGTAGACGAAACAGTGTCTTTAGCAATTTTGCGAAGAGACAAAGATTGAATGTAATCTAAAGGCTCTATGTTGTCTTCAAATGAGATCCCTAAACTTTTAACACGTTGAGTTAAAACGATATCATCTATCGTCTCTCCATTCTCAACAGCTTGCTTAAGAACTTTAAAAAGAGTACGATTAATTTTAGAACCTTCATTCCAAAAATCTTTTTCTGAAATGAAGGCTGATATTTCTAAATACTTTTCTGGATATTTAAGCAATCCAGCTAGCAACTGAGTTTCTAACTCGTAAGAGAAGATCATTCTGACAAAGAGTACGCTTACTCTCTGTCCATGTCAACACTTTCTTCGTTATTCTCAGCTTCAATCAAATATTTTTCTAAAGCTTTTCTCAGTCCCATCTCCACGATGGAGCTTGCAACTTTAGTATAAATTACTGGACAGCCATCTTGCGAAACGTAAGCGACGATAAAACCTTTCGACGAATCATCTGATCCTGTGAACTCAAATAATTTATTAAAATAATTCTCGGGTATTTTAAAATTTTTGAAATTTTCCGAGTTTTGTTCTTTTTTCATTTATTATTATAATATTACACCTTGAGATTCAAATAAAGAAGTGGTGACTTCTTCGTTTTCAAAAATTGTAACAAGAATTATACTATTCTTTTCACAGAAAATCTCTTTTTTTCTGTCTCTTTTTAATTGATGGAGAAAATTAATCTTATCAGAATGAAAGAATTCAATGTATTTTTGATGTTGCCTACCTTGGACTTCTATGGCTATTTTCTTATTAGCGTTATAAAAGTCCAAGGATAGACGAGTACCAACTACAGGAAACTCTTCAAATACAATGTTGCGAGACCAATATTTATATAAAAAGTCTTTTACTTTTTTTTGCAACTTGCTTCTGCTTGAAGAATCCCAATCAATTAGATAATTCTTTAAGTTTTTGCAACGTTTTTTTTTGTTATTCAGTGTCAGAAATTCCATTTGAGAAATTTAGTATGTTATCACTAATATATTTAAATAGATATTTCTTTAGGGGTTCGTTCTCGTTTATCAAAGATTCGAACTTAGCAGTACCTTGAATCTTTTCAGGGAAATCATTAAAGCCAGCTTCTTTCAAAATGTTGAGAAAGTCTTCATCAAAAATAATCCAAGCTCCCTTTTGTTCTGCGAAGCCCCACATTAAAAGAAAATCAAAGATTTCCTTTTCGATCCAATTAGAAGTGCCGTTCTTTCTTCCGTATCGAATTGGATACCTGATAACAGAATTAGTTTTTTCGTTAGGAGACTTCTTGACGGTGACTCTTACGATGTGACCAGTATATGGATTTTTATATTCATCGTAATTAGCCTTTTCATCTTGAAGGATGAGATCACCCTTGAATCTAGCGTCAAACTCTACGATCCAGTTAGCAAAATGCAACAAAGCGTTTCCACCTGTGGCAGTTGTTTGGCGAATTGGCGCTCTGCTGTATGGATCAAGTTTAATGTCAGCGCGAACCTGAGATATGAACACGGCAATATGTCCTCGCTTTTGCAAAGCGATGGATAAACGCTTCATAAGGTCAGAAGCAATGACCGCTCCACCAGCAACCTTAGCAGACTCTTCAAAGGTCTTGTCTAAATCTCCCTTTCTGATAAGACCATCTACAGAATCAAGAAGGAAAAAATATCTCATATTTTCGTCATTCTTAAGAACAAGCTCTCGAAACGCATCGAATACAGTTTCATGAATATTACATTCAAAAACGAAACAAGTTCCTTCTACCCATTCATCAGCAGAAAATACAAATTTAATTCCAGAACGCTCAACCATTTCTTTGCCGAGTCGTCCTTCAGCCTTGATGTAAAAACCTTTCCTCTTGGAAGGTTGATCTAAGAAGTTTTTCATAAACTGAAGAGCGCAACTAGTCTTTCCGCCTTCATTAATACCAATGAATCGATGAAGACCAGTCGTTAAACCTCCTCCTAGTTTATAATCAAATAAAAGGCTTCCGCTTGAAACGCGATATTCAATTGTTTCTTCAAAATTATAATGAGAGTCTTTATTTGATTTTAAAAAACTACTCATTTGCTCTTGCGACGTTAGAATCTTGCTCTGTTGTATTTCTTCTTTTGCTTTTTTGCTCATTTTAAAAAGTCTTTCAGTGATTTCGGCTTCTTCTTTGTATTATAATCTTCTCCAACTTTGTCTCCAAGCTTTATTTCTTCTTTCGCAGTTTCTGGTTGAAAATGAAATTCTTGATATTTTAGTCTCAAGTATTCCGCTTCAATGTTAATATAAATAGCTAAAGATGGAACAGTTTTTAGCTGAACTTTTTTCCAGAATTCTTTGTTTGGATATTTTGTGATCAATTTTTTAAAGAGTGCGTTTTCCTTAGTCCAGAATTTAGTGTTATTCTGGATAGGGAATACCGTTCTTTCAATTACGTCTGAAGGATAAAAATCTTTTACCCTTTTTCTAGGCTTCTTTATTTTTGGAACTTCTTCCATGCTTGTGTACGATACACCAAGCTTTGCAAGTGTCAACAAAAAAACCGCTGGTTACCCAGCGGTTTTTAAATTTGATTTGTTTAGGCTGTTTTTGGATCAAAAGTTGGACTTTGTAAACCTGGATTTTTCGGAGCGGCTGCTAACTGTTCAGCTTTTACCTTTTCGTCAATTTTAATTCCTTCCTCGGTAAGATGAGGGGTTATTTCTCCGGTTGAAGGAGCGGGTTCTTGAGGGAAAATTGGAATTTGAGCGGCTTCAGATTTTTCAGCTTCTGGTGATTCTCCAGATTCTTTCTTACCTTCTTCGTTTAAATTGCCTTTCTTATGCATTCTTTTTAGAATTACTTTTTGAATGGCGGGAGGAAGAGTCTTTTGCTTTTCTGTTAGCTGTCCAGCCATCTCAGAAAGCATTGGACGATTTTTCATATATGACATGCCGCACATGTATTTAGCATCGCTACTACACATGCCAGCAGTATTAACGAAAGCTTCATCTTGTGTCATGCATTCGTTCATATATTCGTTATGCATATCCATTTCATCGTCTTCCATCATATTAGAGATGGAGACTTCAGCGATAAAATTTTTATTATCGAATTTTAAATTTGATTTCATATTATTTATTACCTTCTAGGATTTTAATTTGATCTATTGTTTTTGTTAAAGTATCACCTTTTTTGAAATCAGCTCCATCGTTAATAACTTCATAAGCAATTATTTTGCCCATGTCGTCAGGAAGGTCTTTAATTTCTTTAACTATTCCTTCACTATTGTAATGCTTACATGAAGGATTAATATTTAAAATTCTCATTCCAGCCTCAATTATATTTTTATTTTCTTCTTCTTTTTGAGAATATATAAGATAATTGTAAATAGAAAATAAATAATCTTCCATTATTGTAATTTTGCTTTGGACCCAAGGTTCAATTTCTTCAGACATCTTCGGATTTGCGCGGAGTTTATCAAGCAAATCTTTAGAATAGTCTGAAATATAAGCCAATTGAGCCATTGCCATTTCGACAACTTCTTCATTTACATCTTCGGATTGAGTTTCAATTTCTTCGGGAATTTCTTCGGCTTGAGCTAGATGCGGGGATAATTTTAAAAGATCAGATTCTTCCCACAAGGTAATACCGTCCCATTGATGAACAACATCATCGACTCCACCTTTAGAAGTGTAATCAGTTACAGATTTCTTTGATTCCCACATTTTACATGACCAATAATTAGCTTTCCAACGAGGGCCGGGGCTTGTGTCGCATTTCATTCGGGCGCGAAAGCTTTTTCTGCGAGCGGGGTCGTCGCGTTTAATTTCCATGTTAGGATCGCCAAAATTAACTTTTACAATATTACCTTTTTCGTTTTTGACATAAACAGAAAACTTCTTTGGCCCTTTAGACGTTCTAAAAGGCTTGTTTAAAGTTTTCTTATCTTTTGATCCTCGAATTTCGTTGCTAAAATTTACCGATATGTTCATTTTTACTTTAAAGTAAGAAAATATTTAGTTGAGTTTACGTTTGCTAACATTTCGTCTCTAATATTTAATAGATCAGAATCTTTCTTATCATCTAACATTGTTGGAAGCTCGTCAATTAAATAAGAGGCGATAATATTCATAAGATCCATTGGGGCAAGATTTTTATAATTTTCCAAAGTGAGTGTGAAATTAGTTTGAGCTATTATTCGCCCATATTTACCCATGAAGGTTTCAACGAAACTGTCAATATTAGCCTCCAACGATTCATAAATACCATCTAAGGCTTTATGTTCAGAATAAGAAGTAGTCTGCCAATGCAAAATCTTGATTTGATTTTGAAAGGTTAAGAATTTAGATACAATATTCATATTCTTATATTAAAAGCCGTTATATTTTATTACACAGAAATTTGTTTTTTAGAAATACTAAGTGTGTAAAAAATTAAAGCCGCTTTTTAGGGCGGCTTTTTTTGTTTTTATTGCTTATTACTTCTTCTTACCACCACTTGGCTTCGCTGGGGCTGGTGGCTTGCTGGCTGGCTTTGCAGTCTTGGCCGAAGCAACAACAACCTTAGCGGCAGTCTTTGCGATGTTCTTTACTGTGGTCTTTGTAGTAGTCTTGCTCATATTTTTTGTATGTAATTTATGTTATATTTGTGAAAATGTTTTTCAACTTTTATCGAACTGGGCATGCGCCGCCAGCGCATTCCGCCATGTCTAGCATGTCTGTATTACCAGTTGAAATGGCAGTAAGAGGTTTGACTTTGGCGCTTGCAGCCAAATAAGTCGTTTCGTCAATCTCTTGATATGGAGCTTGTTTAAATCCATGATTCTTAAACAACAAGAAACTAACACTCTTGATGTTGTGTTCGTAATTATCTTTAAGCCAAGACTTCAAAATATCTAATTCTTCAGGCTTATAATACGCTGTAACAGAAACAGCATTATCTGACCAAACGGTCTGAAGCTTCTTAACCATATCAAGCTGCTTAATAACGTCCATGTCCTTTGTTAAGATAGATCCTTCTGGAGTCTTGCATGGAAAATAAACCACAACAGTATCACGATTCTCGGTTCCATCAAAGTTAACAAGGAATTCTACATAATACCCCATATCTTTGCAGATTTGAACGAGAGCGTCAGAGCTAGACATGCGAACTGTACGCATGTAATACTCACTGAAAGCTGGATGAACACCGGGAGTAGCTCCTCCAAGCAAACTTAGAGTTCCGCTTGGTTTTACTGTGGTGAGCTTAATGCTTTCTGACCATCCGCGCTTTGCGCTCCATTTTTTATCGAAGTCGCGTAAAGCAACGTAGCAATCATCAAGCCAATCAAGCTTATCAAGAGACTGGCAAACACCAGTAACACCAAGCCCAAGGCGCATGTTCTTGTGAACGATACGATTGGTTTCTTCGTGAATAAACGGAAGAGAGGCGATAGCTTTTTGAGTCTTATAAAGAAGTTTTGCACAGTCAATTAATTCTTCTTTTGAGGTAATGTTGTTTAAATACAGTTCGCATAGATTGCAGCATTCGTAATTAGAAAGGCTTATTTCCGCGCAAGGATTAGTCATTTCACAATTGTCTGCATCAGTGGGATACATGAAATTCTCTGAAATTGGGCCATCCTTAATGCGTCCAAATTTTTGAGAAAGGGGAAGATTAAAAAATCCGTAAGGTTCGCCATTGGCGTATCCACTTTCAGAATTGATTTCGTAACCATTCTTCCAAACTTCTTCCATGACATGGTCGTAACTATCGGCATAGATAGTGTTGTTGCTCATGGCTCGCCAGTTTGGAACGTTACCAGAACCCCAATTCTTGGCGCGAAGATAAAGAATGTCGTCAGGATCT
>TARA_R110000868_G_scaffold42158_19_pt1 | contig 11920 bp, 12 predicted proteins | sample TARA_R110000868 | Tara Oceans TARA_R110000868 (sample SAMEA4397489) | marine metagenome | biome: Polar Biome; feature: [SRF] surface water layer (ENVO:00010504); material: water (ENVO:00002006), including particulate matter (ENVO:01000060) such as... | depth 5 m | reverse complement strand
CCCTGTGGTGGAATGGTAGACGCGGCAGACTCAAAATCTGTTGCCGAAAGGCGTGCTGGTTCAAGTCCGGCCAGGGGCACCAATTTTCAAAGATTTATTTGCTGATGAAAAGAGGGTCTGACCTTCTCGGTCAGACCCTCTTTGATTTGAGTTGTGTGCAATCAACTACTGATCATCTTGCGATAAAGATGCCATGTCGCGTGGCCGAGTGTCGGCATGACGACGGCGAGGCCGATGAGCATCGGGATCGAGCCGATGGCCAGTGTGCTTGCGACAATGAAGCCCCAAAGCGCCATCGGCACGGGGTTCATCCACACCGCTTTGATCGAGGTTTTGAAAGCGGTGTCGAGACCGACGTCGCGGTCAAGCAGCAGCGGGAACGAAACGACGCTGACCGACATGGCAAAGACGGCAAAGACAAAGCCGACCGCGATGCCGACGATGGCCATCATTTGCCCGCCTGATGTGAAGAGAACGTCATTGGCAAAGGCCGTGAGCGAGGAGGGGAGCTCCGGCCCCATCGTCAGTTCAAAGATGGCCCAGGCGGCGTAGAGCCATGCCAGAAAGATTGCGACGAGAAACAAACCCAATACTGCCATGGATCCGATGGCCGGTGAGCGGAACACATCGAGCGCATGCACCCAGCTTGTTTCCAATCCTTTTTCGTGGCGGCGGCTCATTTCGTAAAGACCGATGGCTGCGAAGGGTCCGACGAGTGCGAAGCCCGACGCGATCGGAAAGAGCAGCGGCAGCATTTCACTGCCAAAGACAAATTGCGCAAGCAGTAATCCGATCAACGGATAGAAGACGCAGAGAAAAATGACGTCGCTGCGGAAGTTGGCGAAATCTTCAAAGCCAGCGGCGAGCGCGTCGGTGACGTCGTGCAATGCGATGCGGCGCACGACGGGCGCGGGTGAATGGATCGTGTCCTGAATATGATGAAGGGCGGGGCCGGCCGCACCGATGGCGGTCACAGCATTCCAAAGCTGCGCCCATCCCCATTCAACGGGGTTCTTGATGGTCATTGTTTCCTCCCGAACGTGCTTGTTTCAACTGACACAAAGGTTCGAGGGTCGTCGGACTGCAGGTGGCTCGGCTATGACGCAACCGGGTCACGAGAAACCCGCGACCGTCCTACTGAGCCCATTATAGGCCATTTCGGGGGTGCGTCACTTTGTCATTTCGAGGTGTTTTGAACCTCGAAATCCGAGCTTTTTCCTGTTGAAAAGCGAGTTGAATTCGAGCTTTCCATGTCGAGGGTCGTGATGGGTTGCCGAAGGGCGCTGCCCCCGCCTGAGGATTTCTCAGTTTGCAGATGGCTGATGAAGACTGGGGGACAAAAAAATCGGATCGCGGGTGCGGCTTTGGGGTTATGCCTCAAAACCGGATTAATTCACCAGCTCATACTGTTAATTGATCAGGTGTGCTTATTTTAGGTGGATTGATTTTGGAGATATCGAAGGAATGGTAAAATAAAAATTCTTTGATTTGCGATTTTGGCACGTTCGAGGAGCGCTGCGTCTGGATTGGCAGGCGCGATGATGGTGAAGACACTGGGGTGCCGTCATATGATCCGATGACGGATCATATTGCTGATCTGCCGATTTACATTTAGTGCTTGTCGCCGACGTGGTCGTAGAGAAGTTTGGCGAACCAGGCGCGGTAGCGCGCGACGCCGGCCTGATCGAGCTGGGCGTCTTTGGCGAGTTCGCGGCCGATGATCGCGTCGCCGAAAGCGGCGCTGGCTGTCAGCATGGCAATAAACAATGTGTCTTCGCGGTCGGGCGCGGGGCGATCATGTGTCAGCGCGCTCTCTTTGCGCTGCGTGTGCAGTTCGTCGGCGATTTCGGTGACGAGGGCGCCTGAGGTTCTGTTTTCTGCCGCGCGGCCTGTGAGCAACATCCATGACAGAAGACGCGCTGTGCCCTTGTCTGACAGGGCCTCAAAAACATTGGCGATGATGTCATTGGCGTCGAGCGCTTCTTCGACGCCCTGTTTGCTTTTGAGAGCGGAGAGGATTTTCTCGCGCAATTGCTGCGATGTGCGGTCGATGAGAGCGCGCACGAGGCCTTCGCGGCTTTCGAAATGATGCAGAATGGCGGGATGCGAGATGCCGACGTCGCGCGCGATGTCCTGCAGGCGGATGCCTTCGGGCCCTTGCGCGGCCAGGCGCTCTTCGGCGGCGTCCAATATCAGGCGGCGGGCTTCTTCGGCTGACCGACGGACACGCTTTACGTCTCGTTTGCGATCTGTTGCTACCATCGTGTCCGCATCTGCCAAAGCGTCAGAATCCTTGGGTTTTTTGGAAGTTGAAGGTTTGGCAAGGCCGCTCACGATGGAAATTCCCCGTCCCGCTATTGACATTTGTGTCAGCACTTGCCATGTTCAGTTCAGACAAGGGCCGGTCTCCGGCATCATAGCAAAGGTATTCCGGTAATGACGACCGTTGAGAATGCGACTGATACCACAGGCTTTGGCGACACCAGCGGAAAAAATCGCGTGCGCAAGCGCATCGAGCCGCTCAAGGCCTGGCGCGCTGTGAAAGCGCTGATTGCGGACAAGGAAGACACAGGTCAGGTCTTCAAGGTGATCGACGCGCTGTCAGGCGGCTCGGACGAGCGCATGTATCGCCGTTTTATCGCCGATCCGGTGGGCCAGAAGATTATCGCTGAACAGCGCAATCTGATCGACCTGCTGAACGATCGCGAGCGCCTGAAGGCGCTGCCTGTGGGCACGCTTGGCCGCACCTATTATGAATTCATGGCGGAAGAAAACCTCACCGCCGACGGGCTGGTGGCTGCCAGCGAAGAGGCCCCGCGTCTTTACGCACGCGAAGGCGGCGAGATGATTTTTGGCAACCGGATGCGCGACAGCCACGATCTCTGGCACGTGACGACCGGCTATGGCCGCGACGGGCTGGGCGAGCTTTCGCAGCTGGCGCTTTATTACGCCCAGACGCAAAATCGCGGCATTGGCCTCATCGTGCTGATGGGCGCCTACACAGCCTCCAAAGAGGCGCCCAAGGCCGGTATCTGGAAAGCCGTGCGCGAAGGCTATCGCCTCGGCAAGACAGCCAAATGGCTGCCGCTGACAGATTGGGAAAACCTGCTCGACAAGCCCCTCGAAGACGTCCGTGAGAAACTCGGCATGAAGACACCTGCGGTTTACCGCGCTGTTCTGCCGGTTGTCGCAGAACTTGAAGGCAAGAAGCTGATGGGCACACAGCAGCAGATGGCTGCTTAAGGCTTCTCTCCGCTTCCCATACACTTTATGTTGAATGTCCCGGTCGCGCGAAAGTGGCCGGGACATTTTCCATTTCGGGGGCGCGCGTGATTACGGTTTACGGTTTGAAAAACTGCGACACCTGCCGCAAAGCCCTGACTTGGCTCAAGGCCGAAAAGATTGCCCATCAGTTTGTTGATTTCAAAAGCGATGCACCTGCCAAAGCCGATGTGACGCGTTTTGCCAAAGTGGTGGGCTGGGAAAAGCTTTTGAACAAGGCGAGCACCACATGGCGCGGGCTTGGTGAAGAAGTGAAAGCCGATCTCAACGAGGCGATGGCCATTGCGCTGATGACGGAACATCCCGCGCTGATCAAGCGGCCCGTCTTTCAGAACGGTGCAAAGATCGTGTCGGGCTTTAAAGAAGCCGAGATGAAAGCCCTTAAAGCGGGGCTCAAATGAATTTGCGCGGCAGGCCAAGTCCCGCTCCCCAGATTGAACTGCCGCTGGAAACGCCGCGCCTTATCATGCGCGAATTCAAAAAGGGCGATCTCAAAGCCGTGCATGCCTATTCGTCACTCGACGAAGTCGCGCGCTATCTCGTCTGGGGCCCCAATACGATCAATCAAAGCAAAGATGCGATTGAAGGCTTTCTCGATGATCAGCGCGCGCGACCGCGCGAGATATTCGATGTGGCGATTACGCTGAAGCCCAAGCGCGAGGTGATCGGCGGGGTGGGCGTGCGTGTCACCGACAAGGACAATCTGACGGGAGAGCTTGGCTATACGCTGCATCCCGATTACTGGGGCTATGGGCTGGCGACCGAAGCCTCCTATGCCATGCTTGATGCAGGCTTCAATATGCTCGGCCTGCAGCGCATTGTTGCGCATTGCGATCAGCGCAACAAAGCGTCAGCCCGTGTGATGGAGCGGCTCGGTATGCGGCGCGAGGGTGTGTTTCGCGGCTCCAAGCATATTCACGGGCAATGGCGCGACGAATATCTCTACGCGATATTGGCGGAAGATTTCTCCTGACGCGTCAATCTATTCCGGCATGGCGATGTCGGTGCCGCGACGGATCAAAAATTCGATCCATGTGCCGCGGTCGCGCGTGTCCACAAGCTCGTGACCGGTTTCGACGCAGAAATGCGGCATGTCGATGCGCGAGACGGGGTCTGTGACGAACACCCTGAGTAGCGTACCCGGATCCAGATTGAGCAAGCGCTTGCGCGCCCTGAGGACGGGGAGCGGGCATTGCTGGCCCATCACATCGAGGATCAGTTCGGGTTGCTGGGGGCTCTCGTCGGTCATCAAAAATCGTCTGCTTTTGCGGGATCGGGGCCGGATGATGGCGGCAAAACAACGATATGTCACGCCTGCGTCCGGTGTTTCTTGACCTTGATGCAGGCAGGAAGGCATAAATCAATTGGCCCCTCAAAAGAAGGGGCGGAACCGGGGAGGGTTTTCATGGGCTTGTTCAAGCGGATCGGCAACGAGATTATTTATTTGCGGGCAGCGCTGCGCTCGCTGTCGAGGCTTGGGGATATTTACAAGCATCCGAACGAGACTTTTCCGGACCTGATTGAGGGTTTTGCGCGCAATAAACCCAATAATATCGCGATCTATTTCGAAGACCGCAAAATCACTTATCGCGAGCTTGATGAAGCCGCCAACCGCTATGCGCGCTGGGCAATTGCGCAGGGGTTGGGCAAGGGCCATGTCGTCGCTGTGATGATGGAAAACAGGCCGGAATATATCATCGCCTGGCTCGGCGTGTTGAAAGCCGGTGCGGCAGCCGCACTCATCAACACAAATCTCATCAAGGGCCCACTGGCTCACAGTCTCAACATATCGGGTGCGAGCCACGCTGTTGTGGGCGCGGAATGCGCGGAAGGGTTTGCGAGCGCCACCGACCAGCTTGAGCGTCCGATGAAGGCCTGGGTGACCGGCGGGATGGTGCAGGGCACAGAACAGCTCGACAAGATGCTTGAACTTTTCTCGTCAGAGCCGCTGCCCGCTGATACGCGCAAGGACATTACGATCAACGACGAGGCGCTTTATATTTACACCAGCGGCACGACGGGGAACCCCAAAGCCGCGCGCCTGCCACATGTTCGCGTACTGACGATGATGGCGGGATTTTCGGCCGCTGCCAATTCGACTGAAAAAGATCGTATGTATTGCGTGCTGCCGCTTTATCATTCGGCGGGCGGCGTTTGCGCGGTGGGCACTGTGCTCACCGTCGGTGGTGCGGTCATTATCCGGCGCAAATTCTCGGCGCGTGAATTTTTTACCGATTGCGGAAAATATGAAGCGACGCTGTTTCAATATATCGGCGAGCTGTGCCGCTATTTGCTGAACGCGGAAGAAAACCCCAGGGAACGTAAGCACAAGATCCGTATGGCGATCGGCAACGGCTTGCGTCCTGAAATCTGGCCGGCGTTCCAGAAGCGTTTCAACATTCCCCGCGTGCTGGAGTTTTACGGCGCGACGGAAGGCAATGTGGCGCTGTTGAATTATGACGGCACGGTGGGTGCTGTGGGCCGCATTCCCGGCTGGGCGAAGAAGCGTTTCAACGTCGAGATCGTCAAGTTCAACACGGAAACGGAAACGGTTGTGCGCGGGGCCGACGGGCTCTGCATCGCCTGCGCACCAGGCGAAGCGGGCGAGGCCTTGGGCAAGATTTCGACTGATCCGAATACACCGACGGGACGTTTCGACGGCTATGCCAAAAAAGAAGAAACTGAAAAGAAAATCCTGCGCGACGTGTTTGAAAAAGGTGACCAGTGGTTCCGCACCGGCGACCTTCTGAAACAGGACAAGCGCGGGTACTTTTATTTTGTGGACCGCATCGGCGATACGTTCCGCTGGAAGGGCGAGAACGTCTCAACCAATGAAGTGTCGGAAGCGATTTCGGTTTTTCCGGGCATCAAAGAAGCCAATGTCTATGGCGTTTCAGTGCCGGGCACGGACGGCCGCGCGGGCATGGCGGCTATCGTTTGCGACGAAGGGCTCGATCTCGTCAAGCTGCATGCGCATATCTGCAAAGAACTGCCTGAGTACGCGCGGCCGTTGTTCATCCGTCTGAGCCATGAAATGGAAGTGACGGGCACGTTCAAGCATCGCAAGGTTGAACTGGTGAAAGAGGGCATTGATCTGATGCTCATCAAGGAGCCTGTCTATTTCAACTCGCCGGTGGAGAAGAAATTTGTGCCGCTGACAGCGGAACTGCACGGACAGATTTGTTCGGGTGCGTTCAAGCTTTGAGGCGAGTGCGAGGGTAAAAGAAAAGGCGGCTCGTCGGAGCCGCCTTTTTTGTTTTTGGATGGGGTGCCCCTCACCCTCCGCGCCTAAGCAGGCGCTCCTCCCTCTCCCCGTAAGGGAGAGGGGAAGAGGGCCGCATACTTGTTACTGGGCGGCGTCGGGTTTTTTGCCGAGGCCCATCGCGTCGAGGATTTCGGGGCGGATGTTTTCGGTGCCCTTTTTCTCGATGTGCTGGGCGACGCGTGTGCCCACCGCCATCATCGCCTGACCCATGAAGGTCTCGCGGTTGTTCTTGGCCCAGTCGAGGGATTCTTCGCGGGCGGAATTGAGGTCCTGGAATTTCGGGTGCACATAGCGCGCCATCATTTCGTAGGACTTCTTGGTGTTGTCGAAATCGGCCCAGTTGTGACCCATCTGCAGGAAAGCGCCGAAACCGCCGGACTGTTCCTGAAGACGCGTGATCTGCGCGATGGCGTCGTCCGGTGTGCCGATGACGGCCATTCCGCTCGCGATCAAGGCATCGACGGGATCTGTACCATCGGCGGGGGCAAGCGGCAGAGCGGCCACTTCGCGGAAATAGTAGAGCCATTTCTCAAGGCCGAAACGGACGTTCTCGCGCGCCTTTTCGCGTGTCTCGGCGATGTGCACCGGACCGACGAGACGCCAGTTGTTGCGGTCAACGGTTTTGCCATTGTCCTTGGCGCTTTCTTCGCAGATCGCCCAGTTGGTGGCGAGCGCGTTGAAGCCGCCGGCGGATGTCGCGCCGATGGAGAGAAGGCCTGCGCCGTGACGACCGGCCGCGTTGGCACCTGTCGGCGAGACCTGTGAGGCCACCGCGATGTCCACCGAGGGACGCGAATAGGGCGTCATCTGCAGGCGGGCGTTGTTCAGCGTGAACCAGTCCGTCTTCATGTTGACGGTTTCACCGCGCAGGAGCGGCACGATGGCGTCGAGGGCTTCGTCCATCATGTCGCGTTGTTTGGCGACTTCGATGCCCATCATGAAAGCGTCGGACGGCAGAGCGCCGGGGCCGACGCCGAACATGACGCGGCCACGCGTGATGTGGTCGAGCTGGTTGATGCGGTCAGCGAGCATCAGCGGGTGATGATAGGGGAGCGAGGAGACGCCTGTGCCGAGCTTGATGTGCTTGGTGCGTTCGGCAACGGTTGCGATGAAGACTTCCGGCGAGGCGATGAGCTCGTAGCCCGCCGAGTGATGCTCGCCGATCCAGGCTTCGTCATAGCCGAGTTTGTCCATGTGCTGGATGAGTTCGATGTCGCGTTCGAGCGCGAGGGTCGGGTTTTCATCGAGCGGATGGAAGGGCGCGATGAAGGCGCCGAAGCGCATTTTGGTTCCTGACATTTTCTTCTCCCTAGGGTGGTTCTGGTTCTGATTTTTGGTTTTAATTCTTGTTGGCGATAATCTTGGTCCGCAAAGGCGCTGACGTCACGTTCTCTTTTTGAGGCCGTTGAGCGTGAGGTCGATGACCTGCAGGCTTGCTGTGTCGTCGCTGGATTCGGGGTTTTCGTTCCACCAGGCGGCGATGGCGCTCCATGTGGAGACAATCGAGACAGCGGCGAGTTCCGGCGCGATGCCTGACCGCAGTTCGCCTTTTTCCTGACCGCGGCGCACGATCTGTGTCACGAGATCGACAATGCTCTCGTTGACGGCGGCAGCTTTGGCCAGCACGGTCGGCTGGTCGATGAATTCGCGCAGCATCTTCTGCATGACGGGCGCATTGGCGAGCCATGCCTCGCGAAAGGCCGATTGCAGCAGCACGAGTTGCTCTTCGGCGCTGCCCTCGTGGCCTGCCATGCGCTCGATCAAGGACTGGGTGATCTCGTCGTTGAAATCCTTGAGGAGGGCGGCCTTGTTTTCGAAATGCAGAAAGAAGGTCGCCTTGGCGACGCCGGCATCGCGGCAGATGTCCTCGATCGTCACGCCGTCATAGCCGCTGGCGGCAAAGAGGCTCATGGCGGTGCGGAAAATCTCGCGTCGCGTGCGCTCTTTCTTGCGGGCGCGGCGGGTGCCGGTCACGGCATCATCAATGGGGTCGAGCGTGCTAATCGTGATCTCCTTGAGGTTGGGACTGAAAATAGACCGAAGTCCATTTTTTGCCAAGGCTCAACTTTCCCGCAAGGTGGAGGCGGACGGGGTCGAGGGAGGCCGGAAATCTGCAATCGCGCGAGAATTGCGGGGTTTTAGGGCGTTGCGTGCCTTAGGGTCAATACCCTAAAACTGAGGCCAATAATAAGCACAAACCAAAAGGGAGGCTCAAATGGGTCGGGTACAGGGGAAAATTGCACTGGTGACGGGCGCGGGCAGCGGCATCGGACGCGGCGCGGCACTGGCGCTGGCGGCGGAAGGCGCGACGGTCGTGGCGACGGATGTGGACGTGGCGGGGAACGATGAGACAGTGGCACTGATCGCACGCGCGGGCGGCAAGGCGGTGGGCCTCGCGCATGACGTGACGAGTGAGACGCGCTGGGCCGATGTGGTGGCCGAGATCAAAGACAAACAGAAGGGTCTGCACATTCTCGTCAATAATGCGGGCATCGGCATTGCGGCCGATATTTTCACGATGGAGTACAAAGACTGGCAGCGTCAGCAGGCGATCAATGTCGATGGCGTGTTCTTCGGCGTGAAACATGCGATCCCGCTGATTGCGGCGTCCGGCGGCGGCTCGGTGATCAATATCTCATCCGTCGCGGGGCTCAAAGGCGCACCGGGGCTTGCAGGCTATTGCGCCACCAAGGGCGCGGTGCGGCTTTTCACCAAGGCGGTTGCCATGGAATGCACGCAGGCCAAGATGAACGTGCGTGTGAACTCGGTGCATCCGGGCATTATCGATACGGCGATCTGGAACAAGATCCCGCAGAACGGCATGGGCTCGCTCAATCTGCCGATGATGCAGGACGGGGCCAACGCCATTGACGCCAATGTGCTGGGCGCAGGCGTGCCACTGGGCTATGCGGGACTGCCGAGCGACATTGCGGCGGGGATCGTGTTTTTGGCCAGCGAAGAGTCGCGCTATATGACGGGTACGGAGCTTGTCATTGATGGCGGGATGACGGCGAGCTGATTTTTTGGTTTTTGAAATAAGAAAAGGCGGAAGGTCAAGCCTTCCGCCTTTTTGTTGTTTGACGCCCGTAGCGTGTGAAAGACTTCAACTGATTGTCTTTCTACTATTTCAGTAAAATGATGCCGAGAAGAGAAACTAAAAGAAAAATCAACCAGCGCGATGACGAGTTCAAAGCTGCAAGCAGCTTTACCAACTGAGTGTTGATGTGAACGGACGGTGCGTCGGCGGTATTAAGTTGAGCGGAAGAATTCGTTTGATCCTCGTCGTCGGGAAGTTCGGCAATCGATTTTGAGAAATTGTTAAGCTGTTCATTCTTGATGCCAATATAGAGTTCTGCTTCTCCAATTGAACCTAAGCATGGCGGGCTGAATGTGTGCCCATCAGGGACTTGGACGTTATGCTCTTTGCCGTGTGTCAATACCTTTATCTCGCGAGTGGAGATCGACGGTGACCATTCCGAATAGAAGCCCGAAACTCTGCTGACACTGAAGACGATTTCGCTGATTGTTCCGGCAATCATCTTCTGCTCGTAGCGTTCGAAGGTGATTGGCTTAACTCTCAAGTGAAAAATAATGCAATCTTCGATGGTCTCGTCTCTAAAATCGATCTCGGAGGTATAGCTTACCGCACCCCATGCGGAGCAAATTTCTGGTTCGTCGTTGGATTTGAGAAGTTGGATATTGAGTCGGAAATCCTTGATAGCGCGATCGGACCCAAACATTCGGTATGTCGTATGTCGGAACCAATCGTCGCCGTGAAATGGGCTGAGTTTCGCGCTGATCAAGCTGCGGTGAGCCGTCCCACCTATTCTCTTCGAGAACGGTTCGGCATCTTCGGCATCTTCGGTCTCTTCCAACTCAATTCGATCGCTCAAGACGATCTCGGTTGCTATGAAAGAAAGTGTCCAACTCCAAGGGATCTGGTCGCCGCCTACAACGACACCAAAACCGTCGATTTCGTTGATTGCCCAACTATAGAGATTCTTATGCTCAGGCTCAGTGAGTAGGCGCAATTGTCTGTCTAAATGGAAATCCATAATAGGCCCCTTAACAATTTGAGGATAATCCTGCCCGATGGACGAATCTCAGACAATGCTCTGAGTGCATTTGAATGAAAGACAAGCAGCGTAACATTTCGTTCGCCGCGAATGCTTCAAATTGGAATCCACTTGCCGTTTGAGTTTTTCATTAAGCGAAAAACAACCCGTGATGATCAGTGTGCTATCAAATATCTTTAAATGAAGCCGCGGAGATTTTGTCTCCGCCTTTTTCGGTTTTGATTTTGCTCGTCAGTTCACAACACGCCAGACGCCATCGGGGCTCTGGCAGGCTGTGCCGTAAGTGTTTTGCAATTGGCCGTTGATGCGCGCGGTGGATTGGTATTCGCGGCAATATTGGCCGTTGTTGGCGCGGTAGATGTCGGAGGTCGGCACAGCGCTGACGGGCGGCGCATAAACGACGCGGGGTGCATAGACCACGGGCGGTGCCGCGTAGACAACCGGCGGCGCATAGACGACCGGCGGCGGGTAATAGGGATAATAGGGGCGGTAATAGCTGCGGGCGTAGGGCCTGTGGTGGTGATACCCGCGATAGCCGTGGCCACCATAACCATAGCCGTAGTCGCTGTAGACAACACCGACGCCGGGATAGACGGGAAAGCCGAAGCCCACACCGAGGCTCACCTGCGAACGCGCGGCGGCGGGCGTGTGCGTGGCACTGACGGCGAGGACGGCGGCAGAGGCGAGAACCAACAGGCTCGCGTGGCGCAAAATGCGGGTAACGGTCATTAAAAGCCTCCATGCGAAAGCGATGGGCGATTATAGGCCCAAAGCTTGTCGCGTGGCGGGGGAAATCGAGAAAAATTTCAGGCGGCGATTTCCCAGATTATCGCATCGTCAGGACGGCATGACGAAAAAGCCCGCGCGCGGGAAATGCACCACGACGTCGCCGACGCGTTCATCTGACCGCTTGATGGCGATGTGTTGGACGGACGACGAGACAAGTTCGCCGGTGATCGGGTCGCGGCCATAATCGTCGGCCATGACGGTGATGCGCTGGCCGGGCTTGTAGCCGTTCGGCTCGGCGGGGTCGGCATGAACCTTCTCGGTGGAGGTTGCGGCCTTGGCGATGTCGAGCGCTTCGGCGCGGCTCATCTCGTGGCGGGTGCCGTGGCCGATGGCACGGACGCGTTTTTCCCATGCGGCGAGTTTGGGCATGTGGTCGAGGAAGGTGAGACCTTTGGGATAGACCCAGCGCATGAAGGCGATGTTGTAGTAGAGGCTCGCGTCGGCAAGTCCTGCGCGGTCGCCGAGAAGATAGTCGTCGCTGGCGAGCTGATGTTCGGCCCAGTCGAGT
>TARA_R110000868_G_scaffold95977_4_pt1 | contig 11922 bp, 11 predicted proteins | sample TARA_R110000868 | Tara Oceans TARA_R110000868 (sample SAMEA4397489) | marine metagenome | biome: Polar Biome; feature: [SRF] surface water layer (ENVO:00010504); material: water (ENVO:00002006), including particulate matter (ENVO:01000060) such as... | depth 5 m | reverse complement strand
AGTGGCGATTGTGTTGAAGGTAATAGAAATAGATTTGTATTAAATGGACGCATACATAATATGTTTAAACAAGATACTATTAGAGTGTACCCTGAACAAATCGAAAAGGCAGCAGTAGCAGCCGGGGCCGAACTTGCCCTATGTCAGCAAATTGAAAATCAATGCGTAATACATTACACAGGAAATATACCTAATAGGTTTACAGAAAACTTTAAACATATACCACGAATTATATTGCGCAAAGTTGACAAAATTATAGTTGACGACAATCTTAAAAAAATTATAAGGAAACAAACATTTTGAAAATTACTATAGTAGGAGGCGGAGCAGGTGGTTCAATGGCTGCTTCTTATATTAAAAAGAAGTTTCCTGAATACGAAGTTTGTATGATTTATACTGATAGTATACCTATTATAGGAGTAGGCGAAAGTGTAACTCCTTACATTTCGGTATTTTTTAATGACTTAGAAATACCCGAATCAGAGTGGATGCCTGCTACTGGAAGTATTTACAAATACGCAAATTGTTTTGAAAACTGGACTACGCAAGACACAAAACAATATTTTTCTTTTTCATACAACGAACCCATGGATAAAATTTTAGCCAACGAATCGGTATCTTGGGACGATATGAGAAATCTAAAATCCAATGACTTTAAGTCTAGTGATGTATGGATAGATCTTTTTAATAATAAGTTGTCTACTAATTTCTCAGAAGATTTCAATGTCAATCATAAATTTATGGAAAATTTAAAATCGCCGTTTGACAATAACAAATATATTCATCAGAGATTTAGTTATGCGTATCATGTAGATGCTGAAAAAATTTGTAATTATTTAAAAAATAACATTTGTAAAGGCCTAGGCGTTAAAACTATTAAACAAAAAATAATTGATGCGGAAATAAAAGAAGACAATATTGTATCTGTAAAGCTAGAAAATGGCGATATTCATACAAGCGATTACTGGCTTGATGCTTCGGGTCAACATAGACTGTTAACTAATTACGTAAATAAAGAATTAAAATTATACGATACTCCGTGTAACAGTGCCTGGGTTGCGCCGCTGAACTATGTAGATCAAGCAACCGAGATGAAAAACTATACTAGAAGTATTTGGAATGAAAAAGGTTGGATTTTTAAAATTGGACTTATGGACAGACAAGGATGTGGCTTAGTATACAGTGACAAATATTTTAGCGACAAAGAAGCAAAGGATGAATTTCTACAAATAGTTAACGATCAAAATATAATAGAACCACGAAATATAAAATGGAAACCTGCTAGACTTAAAACTCCAGCTGTGGGTAATGTATTTCCAATAGGAATGACAGCAGGGTTTGTAGAACCAATGGAAGCAAACGCCCTTTATATAATATGGTCAACTATTAAATGTTTTGAACGCTATTTAAATGAAAACAACATTGACGATTTCAATCATAGAATATCTTATACTATAGATGATATTGCTGATTTTATTGATGTTCATTATACGTTATGTCCAAGAGGCGATTATTTTTGGGAAGATCAACGCAAACGCGGTGTTGAAAAAAATCATAAACAATTAGTAAAAAACAAATACAATCATACATTGTCTACGTTGTACGCAGCAACACAACAATATACTATGTTTCCTGAATATATGTGGCTAGAATTAGCTAGTAGTTGGATCGGAGATTTAAATGACTGGAGTAAAAATATAGACAAAGATGTTCAAAGTAAATATTTTAAATATTTACAAGATAGAAAAAATAAGCTGAATTTACAATGCGAAAATTCAACAGACTATTTAGATTTTATGAAAGCGTTCCATGGGTTATAATTTAGAAATTTACAACGGTTCTCAAGACTTAACTGAGTTTTTTAAAGGAGCTGCCGAAAGAGGATTTTATAATAACAGTAGTAAAGAGATGTTGATCGATTATATTGCAAAATATGAAGATAGCACACTTTTTTTATTGTACTACAAAGACAAAATAATAGGTACTAGCGTAAGTCACAGTTTAAAAGAAGTAGGAATTCTAGGAAAAAATGCTTACAGAATAGCAGCAAGAACGTGTTTGCTACCGCACGATAACATTACTAGAATCTATACACGTAATCAAATAAAAACTCATCAAGGGCCTGCGCCGCAAATGTTAATTCCGGTGTGTATTGAACATACTGGAAAAGATAAAACAATGTATATAAGCAGTAATGAAAATGAAACCGGGAGTCAACAAACTGTTCACCGGTTGTATTGCCCATTAATGCGAAAGATTGGTGTGTTGGAAGATCCAATTGAATTAGAATACAAAGGCGCTTTTCAATACTTTTGGCGGGTAAATGTAAGCGAATATTATAAGCAACTAGAACAATATGGATGGGAAGAAGCTAAACAAGTATTAAGTGTATTTTCTACACAGCTCAAAAAAGTCTAACATTTCGGGAAACACTTCTTGAAAGTTATTTCCTCTACGACGGTCTTGTTCTGTAAAGAAGTTGTAAAAATCTCTACGACCTTCCATAATCTTTTCTACTGGATATTCAGTAGTATCCATGTAATCTACTACACGACGAAACTTTTCATACTCAATGGTAGTAAACGCATCTTTTCTATTATCATCTACATTTTCTTTAATAAACTGTAAATGATCACGCATGTAACTCATGTAGTTACTAGGCAAAATGTTAATGTCGTATTGTAAAGGTTCTTTTAAATGCGGAGTATCAAACCCTAAACGCTGCCAACGATACGTATCTACAGTATTATACTTAGCACGCCATTCGAGAATCTTTTCAAGCAAACTGCGGAATGTAGTTACACTGAAAATATTAAATGTAATCATTAACGTCATTGGAGCAGTTGTGTTAGTCATGAAGTAATCTAAGTTGCGTTCAAACACTTCAACGTCCAGACCGTCACGAATGTACTCAGCGCGAGTACCCCAAGTGTCAATACTTGTAAACAATTTAAATTGTTTAATCTTGTTTGTTTCTAACAAACTATTCACCCGATTGGTAAACTTTTCTAACTGTTTAGGTTTGCCACCAAGATTGCTGTTTACATTAAGTTCAAGGTGCGGTTTAGGATCGGCGTCTAGCATATCAAACAAGCGATATGTGCTTTGTTGAATAGTAGGTTCACCGCCGGTGATGCGTAAAATGTGTAAGTCATTGCTAAGTTCTGGCCACCATTTCCAAAACGCATCTAAATACGGATTGTTATCTTCTTCAAAGATTTTAAACCAATCAATGTCACAACGATGATTCTTAACCATGTTGTAAGGACCGTGCTGCTTAATCTCGTTGTGATATCTGCTGCTGGCTTTTGGATGACAATATCCGCAACGGAAGTTACATTCATTACCAAACGAAACTTCCAAATATTCTGGATTAACATTGTATGCTGCTCCGTGATCTTTAACCGCTTGTAAACGCTTTTTAAAGAAAATAGTTTGGTTGCGCTGTTTACGATCACTAATGTAATCGCTACCCATTGCTTCAATCTTCCAGCAATAATTACACCCACTAGGCTGTTCTCCTCGCATCATAGCAGCACGTTCTTCAATCTTTTGTGCTGTGTTGTGAATAGCACTAGGGTTTTCTAGTAACGGTGCTGTGTCAATCTTGTGTGGTGCTGGATGATAACAACTGTGCGTTTCACCAGTTTGAAAATAAATGTTAGCGTGATACCATTTAGCAAGACAAAACGTAGGAGAAATTTCCTTTGTTATTTCGTCGATACGTTTAATTTCTTCGCTTTCGCTACGTTCCATTTATTACTCTCTATCTAAAAATTGATTACTATTATCGCGGGCCGGATTTTGGTATACTTCTTTGAAGAACTTACTGCCACCAGCATCTAATGGTAGTACTCCAATAGGAAGATCAAGTTCGTACTTGAGTGTTTCGCCAATTGCGTCAATTTCGTCCAACAAGTTTTCTTCAGTTACTTCTATATTATTCCAATAGTTGTTAAGCCAATCAAAGTCACGAACATTAACAAAATCCCATTCTGTACACATTGTTTTGTACAACCCTTCGCGAGCACCATATATTGCCCATGTGCCGTTTTCTACATCAGCCCCGACCATTAACCAGATGTACAAACGATGTAAGTTTTTCCAATGATTGTTTTTAAAGTCTTCTACGCTAACACGCATGCCTCTATCAAGTGCCATTTTAACACCTTCACGAAACCCAGCACGCCATGCTTGTTGCGGTGTAGCATTATTGTAGATGTCACTAAATGTGCCATTCATTTGAATATATTCAGTGTTCCAACAAAAGTCTACTTGAGCATGTACATTATCAGGATCTGCGTTTTCATGTGTACGCATGTCTAATACATATTGTTTAGGCCAGCACTTGAGTCCGCCATTGCCATACATAAGATTGTTAATTTGATTACAAGCAGTCCAGCTAATAACCTTGTTGTTTAAATCAACATGTTCTTCAAAGTTCATTGTTTGCTGTAAAAAGTTATCACGAATTCTGTTATCGCCGTCAACAGTAATAAATCGATCAGTTTCGCTGATTTTTGCGCAGGCTTTATGAGCGCTGTCGCTGCCTTTAACTCCGTGTACACGTTTTGCCCAAGGAACCTTTTTACACAAGTCAGCATAATTTTGTTCTGCGTTTGGTTCATCGTAGCTGAGATAAATAATATCACAGTCTACTACTCTAAATGTTTTACTCATTTATAACCTCATGAAGATATGTTGAAAACTTACGTGTAGTATATATTGAGATTGGAGATAAGTCAAACTCAAACTTGTATTCAAACGGAATAGAATAAGTTTCGTCAAACTTTAACATTCTATACAAAATGTTTGGATCATATTTTTTTGTAATACTATACGACTGTGCTATTACGTTTGTATTAATTTTATCATTTTCTAATTTTTGTAAAAATTGTTTGTCAACAACTAATCTCCAGCACTTGCTTTTCATATCTTGTACAATAGTAAGTTCTCGATCTGTATCGACCTTACTTGGAATTTCGTGAAGAAACGAACCAAGCATCTGGTCGTTATTAGATTGAACTACTGACTTTAACTTGTATGCTTTATCTAAGAAATCATATTCAACACGATAGTTTATTAGAAGTTCCGACCCTTCAATAAGACCCTTTACATTTTCAAACTCTACATTTATTGCGTCAAATCGATCATCTTTTTCTTTAGAGATTTTTTCTATTTGCCCAGAATCATTGTAATGTACATATCTGCTACTGTTAACTTTAAACATATTAAATTCCTAAATGCTTTTCGTAAATTTTTAAAATCCGTTGATTAACAAAATCTTTTTCAGTATAATGAAAAATTCCGTTTTGCGTATAGTTGCCTATTTTTAATGTTAAGTCTTCGCTAAAATAAACACCAACTCTGTTTTGCCATCTGTCAGTAAAGTTTTGACTCCAATTTTGTATCTTGGGTTTCATATGTACAAAACTTGGATACTTTACATTAGGGTTAGTAATAAGATTTTCGCAATCCATTATTTTAGCAGTAATAGCAGCACTGAGATCTATGCTACATGTTTTTTGATAAATTTTTCCGCCGGCATGTGTTTTGTAGAATTGTTGCCAGTTATTTGTAATCATTTCAAGCCATTTATAAAACTCATGCGGTAGTTCTGTTTTTTTAAACCAATGTACTCCGGAATATAAGTTTGGAAGATTAAACTTTGTAAATGCTTTACGATAATAATCGCTAGTTACTAGCTCACCTCTATATGTATAAACGTTACTTGTAAAGAAAAGATCGTAGTTGCGTAAAAAGTCAAACCACGCACCAATATCTTGTAATATTAACATGTCGGTATCTATTACAAGTGTTTCGTCATAAGGAATAGCATGATATATTTTCCAACGATTGTGTATCTTCCAATCTTCATCTGCTGCATGATCTCCCCAAGGAATCTCTACAATATGATCAAACAACTGCTTGTACTTTGTAGGAACAGGATCATTTGTAATAAGACAAATACTAGCGGTGTTATTAGTAGCACGTATGCTCATGGCTGCTAAACATGATTGTGTTACATAATCAAAATCGCTATTTTGAGCAAGCATTGTAAAGTTATTAGTTGTCAATTGCTCTCTCCAAACTAAATTTATTCATTATATGTACATTACTACCTTTTATTTTTACCCCTAAATATTCTCCAAGTCGATTTGGTTTCTCGACTAATACAGATATTTCATCATCCGTTATATTATGTAATACATCTTTGTCAGTGGTATAAAACTTCTTACCTGGCAATGTTCCAGCAAAGTTACCCGACTGGTACCCGTTCATAATATGTACAGCAATACTAAAAGCAAAGTCGTTTCTAAAAACAGTTGTACTAAACTGATAGATACTACGATAATGAAGATAGTTATCTCTAATATGATTTATTAAATCAAAGAATATTTTATTTTGTTCAGTCTTTCTAAAGAAGAAAACCGTTGCCCAATAAAACTTCACACTAGTATCGCTGATAAATTCAAACTCAGGCGCCGATTGTATTGCGCCAACATGGATAGCATTTGTGTACAACAATAAATCCTTTTGTTGTACAAAACAATTTAATAAAATATCATTACTAATGATATAGTCAGTGTCCATTACAAGTGTTTCATCGTACGGTGTTAATTCATACGCAGTAGCTCTATTACCATTTTGAAAGGACAATACTCTATGAGAAAGGGTACCATCATAGTATCTCTTATTTGAATATTGATTAATTACAGTATTGGTTACAATAATTTTATCAAACGCATCAAGATATTGTGGAAACTTATTTTTAATATCAACGTCAGTGACAATGCTTGTGGGCAAGTTCATGTACTTGCGAATACGTAAAGCAAGGTAATACGCTTGCTTTACATAGTTAATCATTCCATTGTTGCTGGCAAAAAGTACAACGCCTTGACTCATAAATTCATTATACTTTCAACTGAACGATTACTTTTAAGTTTGTTATATTCAGTAAGATACTTATTAGATGCCGAAAAGTATTTGTTAAGCAATTCAGAAGAATATTTTTCTAAATCTGTAATTTCAATTGGAATGTCGTTGTCATCAATTAAAATAATATCAATTTGTCCCATTGATAATAGATTTTGACAAAAGCTAATAAGCTGTTGTGTAACTGTAAACTGTCCGCCGTTATGATAATAAACAAGATTTTCTTGGTATTGTTCTTTTAGTAAGCGTTTCTGATTGTTTAATGTAAACATATAGTTACTAATATCTAGTGCTTTTTCTAAGCGTTCGTCCATGGAGATCTCCTGTTATTACACTAGTATATAACAGATTTTTTATATTGTCAATGGAAGTTTGGAATTATTGTAAAGCAGCGTTAATTGAGCCAACTGGCGGAACTTGACTAATAGCATTATAAGTTGTGCTAGAGATTACAAAATCACTTGACGGTGTATATGTGCGGACGTTGCTAATTACTGTACCAGTTACGCCTTCGTCAATTGCGCCAGGAAGATAATTTTCGACCTGTCCGCCGGTTCCTGTATCACCGTCATCAAATTCTATTTGAAAAATTAATTGTGTAGCAGTAGCAAATGCGTTGTTAGTACTTGCTTTAACTCTATAATAGTTGTTGGCATAAATGCTTGTTACAGGTACACTACCTGTATTACCACCTGATACTCCACCACCTTGTTTTTCAAAAATAACAGTAGTAGGAGAGGTTCCGGTACTAATAGTTGCTATCAAACTGCCAGTTCCGGTTCCTGGGCTAACTGATTCTGTACGCCAATTTCCATTTTTACGTCCAAAACGTATAGTACCCATTGCTGCTAATATGCGAGCCCAGTCCCAATCTTTAGTATTAGCAGTACCGCTTGTACCGCTTGATAAGTTAGCATCAAAACGTATTTCGCCGCCTGCTGTTAAAAAGTATAAAAAGTTATTATGTGTACCAAAGTCTACAGTCACTCTGTGTATAATTGTAGAAGGAAGATTACTAGCACTGCCCCAAGCATTAGTTCGTGTACTACTACAACTAGTAGCACCCGATGTTCTTAAAAGGTCAGTATCAAAACTACTACTTGGAAACTCAGTAGTAGCAAGATTAAATGCTAATAAAGCATTTGCCATAGTAGTAAAATCTGTAATATCTTGATAATCAACAGAGTCAGTTTGAGCAGCAAAGTCGGCCGGAACAACTGTTGTATTAACAGATCCAAACTGATGAACATACCCGGATTGTATATCTAGAAATAAATCAAACATTTGTTGTTGTGTAACGCTGTCACTTACACCAACAGCGCCGCCGCCTGTAACGATACTACTTGAAAAACTCTTACCATATCCTGATGTAGTAGTACTAGTAGTAAGACCATGCTGTGTCCATACGGCAAAATTTCCAACTCTCGCGGCAATAGATTGTCTAATATTATTATATTCTAATGCCGTAATTGGATCTAAAGCTGCCATATATCTTTCCTAGTTTAACTGTATTATATTATACTTACTTATTAGTGTCAACTGATATCTGATATCTTTTGATACGCAGGCGACGGATTAGAAACATATATACCAGTTGCTCTATACTGATTAACCGAACTTACCATTTCACCGTTAACTCTTTCATCAGCGCCGCCGATGCCGTTTGCGTCATCCTGGAATCTAACTTGAAATCTAATTTTACTGTCATTGTCTAATTTTGCTTTAATCACATACGAATTGTCAGTGTATGTAGCACTACCAGTTTTAGTAAACACAGTTTGATATGTTGTTGTTAAATCTAAGTTTCCAAGTGTACTAGTAATACTTCCGTTAGTTGTTGATGTATAACCAAATCTCACTGTACCCATAGCAGATAACATTGCTACCCAGTTTACAGTTTTAGCATAGTTTGGATCGGCAGGATTACTAGTTCCGGCATTTAATACTGCTGAAAATCTTATTTCTCCGCCAGCATTAAAAAATCCACGTCTTGCGTTTGGAGTTGAAAAGGTAACTGTAAATTCATGTGTTAAGAATTGCGGATCAGCTGAACCACCCCAAAGGTATCCTTGAGGTCTAGTACTATTAATACCAGATGCTTCTAAGTCAGCATAATCAGCATCAACAGTAAAACGATTTGTTTCCAAGTCAACAATTAACGTTTCGTAGGCAGCAAATAAGTCTTCGTTAATGTCTGCTGCTACTATTACAATAGCAATAGTACTAGGCAATACACCATATATATGAACATACACATCTCTAAAATCAGCAAATAATTTATTCATGTCACCTGCTTCTACTTCGCGTGTTCCAACAATAACAGCACTACTAGCTACAGTTTCATTATAACCTTTGTCACCACTACCAGACCCAAGCAACGCAGCAATGCGTCCTTGTATATTGTTGTATCTAGCAGCAGAAATTATTTGATTTACCATGACATTATCCTATTATATGCTACTATTTATACTTTTAAGACGCATTCAACTAACTTCTCGTCTAAGCTACCATTTGTTTCTAACGCAATACCTACTAATGCTCTTGTTGCTATAGTTGATGCTACACCATTCTCCCATGCGTACACCGATTGGCCTTTGTTTACAACGCCTGATACTCTTACCGGAACACGACCTTTAAGGCCAATGTATTGTCCATCAATTTCACTATTCATCATAAACGCAGGTTCTAAACTAATAACTCCAATACACAAATCCGAACTACTTGCCGGTTTTGCTTCTGCGTCTAAGGTGTCACCTGCTACTGTCATACATGTTCCAACAGCGTGTTCTTCCGCAGTTGTATATTTTTCAGCAAGATCGGCATAACGTGCTTTAGTAGCAGTACCATTAAATAAGGTTGCTGTTAAGTTACCACTACTGTCGCGGGCGGCAATAGTATTTGCTGTAGCAGTTGTAGCAGCAGATCGACCGGTGCCGCTTACAGTAACTAATCCAGCTTGTGATGCTATACCACTAAACGTATCAGCATGTACAGTTGCCCATTTCAACGCAGATGTACCTAAATTATAAAGCGAGTTTGCTGATGGTATAATACCAGCATTTGTTGCGTCACTATTTTTTATACTAGCAATGTGTGTAGCAGTGCCTGCTGATCTAGCAGCAGCAAATTGTATTTCATTTCCTTGTACGTTACCAAGATAGCCTACTGTGCCACCAGTAACTTTAAGTTGTAAATCATTTGAGTTACCAATTGTTAAACCGTTGTCATTTGCTCTAACAGCAACAACAGTAGCGCCACCATCTGCTGCTTCAGTTAGAGTTATTACTCTGCTACCGTCGATTGACAAATATGCGCCAGCACTTACGCCATTAAGTTTTAACGCATCGCTTGCTGTACCCCATATTACTGGTGATCCTACGCCGCCTGCGCCAGTTGTTACACCAGTAGTAGAATTAGTATCTACTAATGTGATACCCTTTTTAATTTTTGTAAAGCCAGTTAAGGTAGGCACACTTGCTGCCTGTGTCGCATTTAATGTAAATTCAGCATTACTAATAATGTAAAGTGGAGTGTCGTTGATAAGAGCAATAATTATACTTTTACTACTTGACGCATCATCAACTACTGTAGATGAAAGCATTTGAGTAGTACCGTCGCCTGCTGATTGAGGACCAACAAGAATAAATTCACCAGTAGCAGTTTTAGCATATAACTGGTTAGCAGTAGTATTGTACCACAAGTCGCCTTCGTTTAACCCTACTGGTTCTGTAGCTGCGACTTCAGCACCGCCGGCATTTTTCCAAGCACTGCCTGTATAAAATTTCAATTTGTTTGTACCAGCGTCAAACCATACTTGGCCACTAAGTGCCTTTGTAGGAGCGGATGTTCCAGCAAAGTGTTCTAACAAATGAAGCATATTTTCATTTTGTGCTTCGCCGTATCCATTGTAGTTTTTACCAACAAGTTTAATGTCAGTTGTTTGATCAAGTGTACCATCTTCAACAGTAACTAATTGTGTACCGTTAAATCTATTAATAATGTATGCCATTTTTGCTCCTCGTGCTTACTAGTATTTATCTTAAACCGCAGATGCTGTGGTTGACTGCCATGTCCAAAGTCCGGCAACAACTTTGAATATTATTATACTACGTGCTACAGTTAAAGTAACACTTACGCCGGTAGGATCACTTATTGATAAGTCTACTAACACACTTTGGTTTTGAACACCAGCACTATCAACTGCAACAAAACTTTTATTAAGTCCTGCGTTAACCGTAATAATACCTGTTGTAGCAGTTGTACTACTACCATAAATTTTAGCAACTGTACCATTAGCAGGCGTTACTGGAAATAACTCATCTAATATTGTTTGAACGTTGCCTTGTAGTGTTACGCCAGTGCCAAGTCCAGTAATATCAATCCCAAATACTTTTTCTAATGCGCCTATTTCGTCATCAACATAGCCTTTTGTTGCTACAACTTGATCGTCGTCTTCTGTTAGTAATGGATTAACTACTACTGCTCTAGCACTAACTGGAGTCTTAACATTGGTAATTTTGTGTTGAGTTACTAACGAAATATCACCACTGGTTTGTATCTCCCAGCCACCTAAGTCAACTGTAAGTCTGTTGTTATTGAAATTAAATTTGTCTACTGTTAATTCAGTTAACGTACCTACATTTGTTAAACTACTATTAACAACTGTACTGCCTAGTGTATTTCTATTTAGAAGAATAACGCCGTCAATACCAAACCATCCTAATGGTTCTTCTATATCTATATTTGTACTACTTGTCCACGCATTAGTAGCTTGTTTCCAAGTCCACGCTTTATCGTCGCCAGCAACACGAACAATTATACCAGCATCATCTGCTGCTGCTTCTGTTAGAAGTGTACTATCACTTGTAACACCAAGTTCAATTTGTTTATCTTCAACTCTAAGTGTAGCAACATCAAGACTTGTAGTAGCACCTTCAACTAACAAGTTTCCAGTTATACGCATATCACCTGTTAAATCAAGCGAGT
>TARA_R110000868_G_scaffold411761_1_pt1 | contig 11922 bp, 12 predicted proteins | sample TARA_R110000868 | Tara Oceans TARA_R110000868 (sample SAMEA4397489) | marine metagenome | biome: Polar Biome; feature: [SRF] surface water layer (ENVO:00010504); material: water (ENVO:00002006), including particulate matter (ENVO:01000060) such as... | depth 5 m | reverse complement strand
GGGGCAAGGGGGCGGCGGGGCGGCAGGCAAGGCCGGTCTGCATATCGCGGTTCCCGTGACGGCGCAGTCATGAGCTGTGCAACTGCTTCAGGCCTACGCCCCAGGCCCCGATCGCGCAAGGCGTTGCCTAGACTTGTCGATACCTGGTCGCGCGGCGCCCGGGCAAAGGACAGCTAGGGCAGGACGCTGAGCCAGAACCACACGGTGAACAGGCACACCCCCGTCGCGATCAGCAGAGAGGAGGCGGCAGAGCGTTTGCCACGGTCATAGAGGTTGGCGAACACGTAGGTATTGATGCCCGGCGCGACCGAGGCGGTCAGGACCGCAGAGCGGAAGGCGTCACGATCAAGCCCGCCGAGGCTGCCGAAGACCCATGTCAGCGCGGGGTGCACAAGCAGGGTGATCAGGCAGATCATGCCGATCAGGCGCCAGTCGCCCTCAAGCTTGTATTGCACCAGCACGCCGCCGACGGCGAACAGCGCGCTTGGCAGGGCGGCGCGGGCGATCATGTCCAGCGCTTCGATCACCGGGCCGGGAATGGCCAGGTGGGTCAGGTTGACGACAAAGCCAAGGATCAGCGCGATGACCAGCGGATTGGACAGGATTTGCCGGACGATCCGCCGGATCAGCGCAAACACCGGCAGACCGGTGCCACCGGCGCGCACGTATTCCATCGCCACGATGCCGATGACATAGCAATAGGGCGCATGAACCGAAATGATGGCGAAGTTGGCGCCAAGGGCCCCGGGTCCGAAGGCGCGTTCGGTGATCGGCACGCCCAGCATCATCGAGTTGGAGAACAGGCAACAAAAGCCGATGACCACGCTGTCCTGCGCGTCGCGCCCCAGCAGGCGCGCGCCCACCAGCCCCAGCACGAAACAGATCGTTGCGGCGGCATAGAAGCTGAGCAGCAGGGGCGCGTGAAACTGTTCGCCGATGTCGAAGGTGCTGATGGCGCGAAACAGCAGGCAGGGAAAGGCGAAGTTCTGGGTGAAGGACAGCACGCCTTCGACCGCCGACATCCCGAGCAGGCGCATCCGGGTGGTGACGTAGCCGGCGCCGATGATCAGGAAGACCGGCAGGACGATGTTGAAAAGCGCGCTCATCCGCGACGGCCGCGACGCGGATCAGATGGCATAGGTGATCTGCATCCCGTCGAAGGCCGGGGTGATATGCGCCGGGGTTTCCGCCTCGAGCGTATCGTAGTCGAGATCGATGTGCATGTTGGTCAGCACGGCGCGTTCGGGCGCGGCACGTTCGATCCAGGCGAGCGATTGTTCAAGGTGCGAATGCGTCGGGTGCGGGGTGCGCCGCAGGGTGTCGAGGATCCAGCAGTCCAGACCCGAGCAGGCCTCCCATGCCTCATGGCTCATCTCGGCCACGTCGGGCAGGTAGGCGAGATCGCGCACCCGGAAGCCGAGCGCGTCGATCGAACCGTGATTGACGCGGAAGGGCAGCAGGGTGATCGAGCCGCCCGCGCCGTCGATGGTGAAGGCGCTGGTGATCGTCTTCATTTCGAGGATCGGCGGATAGGGCGAGCCTTCGGGTTGCACGAAGGCATAGCCAAAGCGGGAAAACAGCGCCTCTTGCGTGTCGCCGTCGGCCCAGACGGGCAGACGCTTGCGCGTGTTGAACACGATCTGGCGCAGGTCGTCGATGCCGTGGACGTGGTCGGCGTGGGAATGCGTGAAGGCGACGGCGTCAAGCTCGCCGATGCCGGCGTCGATCAGCTGGGCGCGCATGTCGGGCGAGGTGTCGACCAGCACGCGCGTTGTTCCGCCGTCGCGTTCCTGTTCGATCAGGATCGAGCAGCGGCGGCGCATGTTCTTTGGATTGGCCGGGTCGCAATCGCCCCAGTGTCCACCAAGGCGCGGCACACCGCCGGAGGAGCCGCAGCCCAGGATCGTGAAGCGCAGCGTGCCCATCATGCGGCCTCCTGCCACTGTGCCGCCTTGGCGAAGAGGCGGTCGAAGTTTTCCTGCGTGCGGGCGGCGAAATCGGCGTAGTCGAGGCCGAACACCTCGGCCCCGACGCGGGCGGTATGGGCGGTGAAGGCGGGTTCGTTGCGTTTGCCGCGGTGCGGCGGCGGCGCGAGGTAGGGGCTGTCGGTTTCCACCAGGATACGATCGATGGGGGCGGCGGCGAAGATGTCGCGCAGGTCTTTTGAGCGGGGGAAGGCCGCAATGCCCGACATCGACAGGTAAAAGCCGAGGTCGAGGGCCGCGCGGGCCAGTTCGGCGGAGGACGAAAAACAGTGCATGACGCAATCGAAGGCACCGTTTGCATGTTCCTCGGCCAGGATGCGGGCCATGTCGTCGTCGGCGTCGCGCGAATGGATGATCAGCGGCAGGCCGGTGGCATGGGCCGCGGCACAATGAATGCGCAGGCTGTCCTGCTGGGCCACGGCGGTTTCCGCAGTATAGTGGTAGTCCAGCCCGGTTTCCCCGATGCCGACGAATTTAGGGTGCTGTGCCAGCGCAACCAGCATGTCGAAGGTGAACATCGCCCCCTTGCCCACCGACATCGGATGCGTGGCAGCGGCATAGAAGACGGGGGCGTGCGCCTCGGCGATGGCGCGGACCTTGGCCTCGCCCTCGACCTTGGTGCAGATGGAAACCATCCGGGACACGCCCGCCTCGGTCGCGCGCGCGATCACCTGGTCCAGCTCACCGTCGAAATCGGGAAAGTCGAGGTGGCAATGGCTGTCGGTGATCTGCGGGGTATGGGTCATGTCGGTCCTGCTTGGCATTTCTTGCCGGACAGCACCTTACCTGTGGTGCCTAGCCTCCGGCAGCGGCCTTTTGTAGCCTGAAAACCGTATCTAGGATGAGTGCGGCAGGGTCAAGGTTGACCGCCAGCCCATGACGCAGACGCGCGCCGATCTCTTGTGCCTGTGCTGCCCAAAGTCGCGCAGCGTCGGGGCCGGGGGCCAGGCGCATCAGCACCTCGGCCTCGTCTCGGGCGGCTTGGGGGGCGGGGGGCTGGCCCGTGGCGCCGGTTTTTGCCAGACGGCCAAGCGCCTGATCGAGCAGGGCAACCATCAGCGCGCGGCGTTCCTCGGCACCGCGCATCGCGGCGGCTTCGGCCAGGGCCTGCGCGCGCGTGCGGTCGAGACGCGGCAGCGAGCCGAGGATGCCGATCCATTCAGCATAGAGGGCAAGGCCGTTCAGGTTTGCCAGGCGTACCGCCGCCCCGACCGAGCCCTCGGCAAGGGCGGCAAGTCGATCGGGCGCCTCGACCTGCACCCCGGCCTGATCCAGTGCCTGCTGCATCTGGTCCGGTTCCAGGGGTTTCAGCCGCAGCACCCGGCAGCGCGACCGGATCGTCGGCAGCAGCCCCGAGGGCTGGTGCGTGACCAGCAACAGCGTGGTGCGCGCCGGGGGTTCTTCGAGCAGCTTGAGCAGGGCATTTGCGGCAGAGGTGTTCAGCTCATCCGCGGCATCGACGATGACGACGCGGCGGCCGCCGTCGGCGGAGGAGAGCGAGAAGAACCCCTTGAGTTTGCGCGCCTCGTCGACCGTGATCTGATCCTTCAGACGCTTGGTCTTGTCGTTGTAGCCGCGCCGCAGCACGAACAGGCCCTGTTCAGAGCCGGCCGCCATGCGTCGCACCACCGGGTGATCCGGCGCAATGGCGAGGGTGTCGGCATGGACAGGGGCGCTGTCGCCGAACATGCCGCCGGTCTCGGGTAGCGGCGTGGCAAGCAGAAAACGCGCGATGGACCATGCCAGCGTCGCCTTGCCCGAGCCGCGCGGGCCGGTGATCATCCAGCCGTGGTGAAGGCGTTCGGAGTTGAAGGCCTCGAGAAACTCTTGTTGGGCGGCGTCCTGGCCGATCAGACGGGGGGTGTCGCGCGGATGCGGCGCACCGTCGACGCGGTCGGGTTCCGGAAGGGCGTCGTCGCTCATGCTGCCGTCGGCCCGGTGGTGAAGAGTTCGGGAAGGTCCGCTTGCAGCCGGGAAAACACCTCGTCCGTGGTGCCGGTGCCGTCAATGACGCGAAAACGATCAGGCGCGCCGGCGGCCAGCGCGAGGAACCCCTTGCGCATTGCCCGTTGAAGATCGGCGCCGAAGTCTTCGAAGCGTTCCTCGGCTCCCCGGCGTGACAGGGCCCGCGACAGCCCGATTTCGGGGTCCATGTCGATCAGGATCGTGATGTCCGGCTCGCGTCCGATCATCAGCGTGTGCAATTGGTCGACGGTGTCGCGCAGATCGCCGCGTGACAGGCCCTGGTAGACGCGCGTGCTGTCGGCAAAGCGGTCGCAGATCACCACCGCGCCGCGTTCCAGCGCGGGCTGGATCGTGCGTTCGAGGTGGTCGCGGCGTGCCGCGGTGAACAGCAGGATCTCGGTCTCGGCCGACCAGCGGTCAGGATCGCCCTGAAGCACCAGGGCGCGAATTTCCTCGGCCCCCGGTGAGCCGCCCGGCTCACGCGTCAGCACGACGTCACGGCCAAGCCCGCGCAGGGCATTTGCCAGCGTGCGTGCCTGGGTGGATTTGCCAGAGCCGTCGATACCCTCGAACGACAGGAACACTCCTCCGGTCATGCTCAGGAGGTCGCCTCGGGGGCGGTCTCTGGCGCGGCGGTATCCGTTGGGCCTTCGTTCATGCGGCGCATCAGATAGCGCGCGGCGCTTTGCACCTTGGCCATGAACCCGCCGTAGGAAACCGCCTCGGCGGCAACGAGGGGCACGCGCATCTCCGGCAGGCCTTCGGGTTTCATCAGCAGGTGCCCTACCTCCTGCCCGCGCGCGATCGGCGCGGCGAGGGGGCTGTCATAGACCACTTCGGAGGGGATGCCCTGCGACGACAGGAACGGCACCAGCGTCACGAGGTCCTTGGCAACGGTCAACCCGACATCTGGCTGGTCGCCCTGGAATACGGCGGCGCGGGTGATCACCTCGCCCTGCGGAATCACGGTGCTTTCCTTGAACTGGCGAAAGGCCCAGTTGACGATGGAGCGGCTTTCCTCGGCCCGCGCCTGAACGGAATCGAGGCCCGAGACGACGAAGACGATCCGGCGCCCGTCCTGTTTCGCGCTGCCGACCAGGCCGTAGCCTGCTTCGCTGGTGTGGCCGGTTTTCAGGCCGTCCGCACCGATCCCCAGCCCCAGCAGGGGATTGCGGTTGTGCACGTTCTGCGGCGCGCGCCCGTCAAAGGCATATTCAGTTTCGGAAAACAGTGGGTAGAAGTCGGGAAAGTCATTGATGATGTGGGTCGCCAGCAGCGCCAGGTCGCGCACCGACATGCGTTGCATCGGATCGGGCCAGCCATTGGAATTGGCGAAGGTCGAGCTGGTCATGCCCAGTTCCTGCGCGCGCTTGGTCATGAAACGGGCGAACCCGGCCTCGGTGCCGTCGGGCGACAGGGCCTCGGCGATCACGGCGCAGGCGTCGTTGCCCGACAGCACGATGATGCCCTGAAGCAAATCCTGCACTTTTACGTGATCGGTGGTGTCGAGGAACATCGTCGAGCCGCCGTAGTCCATCGCGTGTTGCGAGACCGGCAGCTCCTCGTCCATGCGCAGGCGGCCATCGCGGATTGCCTCGAACGCGACGTAGAGCGTCATCAGTTTCGACATTGACGCCGGCGGGATCGGTTCATCGGCCTGTTTCGCCAGCAATACGGTTTCGGTCGTGATATCAACGATATAAGCCGCGCGGGCACTGGTATCGAAGGCCTGCGCTGGCAGGCACGTCAGCGCCAGGAAAGCGGCGGCAAGAACGCCCGATCCGGGGCGCAGAGGGGACAGCTGCATGGACGATTCACTCCTGCTTGGCATTCTGGTTGCGGGCTCGCTCAGCGGGACGCGCGGCTTTTCTTAGCATAACCGGGCCGGTTCGTAACTGCATTGCCGGCAGAAAAGCCAGCCGCCCGTGCGTTTTCCATGGAGCTGAGCGTTCGTTCGCCAGCAAGCCCGTGCCAGAGGGCCGGACAGGGGAGGCAGGGCCGGTGACATCGCCCGCATGGCGCATTCGCCTTGGTCGATGCGGCGGAAAGGCGGCACCGACAGGTCCGCCGTCACGTCGTCGGGCCTAAGTGCGTCGAAGCGCTTTCAGAATCAGATTCGTGGGGTTACATGCCTCCGGGCCGGAGGAGTGGCAGAGTGGTCTAATGCACCGGTCTTGAAAACCGGCGTGCGTGAGAGCGTACCGTGGGTTCGAATCCCACCTCCTCCGCCAATTTTCCCAAATCTGAATCGCGCATTAATCCAATATTTACATGGGCTTATCTGGCGTTCGTGCTTGCCTATTTCCGCCAATTTTTTCAATTTGGGTCACGTTTTGGAGCACAATTTAGGTCACATGACCTATTGATCGTGTAGCTGCTCCCGTGCCATCTGACGGCCATGATCATCAAGCGCGGCAAAACTTTCCTCCTCCGTCGGCGTGTGCCGTCGCGCTATGCGGCGATCGAGGCGCGCACGTTCGTCAAGCTGTCGCTGCATACCGACAGCGAAATGATCGCACGTGAAAAGGCGGCGCGAGTCTGGGTTGAGCTGATCGACAGCTGGGAAGCGCGCAGGGTCGGTGCAAACGGTGACGCCGATGCTGCATGGACGGCGGCGCGCGATCTGGCCGCCGCACGGGGGTTCCGATTCCGGCAGGCAGAGGACGTGGCCAAGCTGCCGGTTGATCAGTTGTTGTCGCGGGTGGAGGCCGTGCCGGTGCGCGACGGCGTGCCGGATCCGCTGGAAGCGCGGGCCGTGCTCGGCGGTGCCCAGCCGCCGCAGATGACGATCAGCAGCGCCCTGGAGCTGTACTGGTCTTTGGCGCGCGAAAAGACGCTGGAGAAATCACCGGATCAGATCCGGCGCTGGCGCAATCCACATATCAAGGCGATCAACAATCTGATCGGGGTGATCGGTGATGTGCCGATCAATCAGATCAGTCATGATGACATGCAGGACTTTCGCGAATGGTGGCTGGACAGGATTGCCGATGACGGCATCAAGCCGCATTCCGCGAACAAGGATTTCACCTACATTGCAACTGTCCTGCGCACGGTTGCGTCGCGCAAACGGCTCGGGTTCGTGCCACCGGTGGCAGGCCTTGCGTTCAAGGAAGGCAAGCCTGGTACGCGGCCACCGTATTCAACCGAGTGGATCCGCACGCGTCTGCTGCCGGGCCTCTCGGGGCTGAATGCAGATGCGCGGCGGGTTGTTCTGTCCATGGTCAATACCGGGATGCGCCTGAGCGAAGCCGCGGCGCTACATCCGCACCACATCGATCTGACAGCCAATGTGCCGCATGTGCTGATCAGAGGCGAGGGGCGACAGTTGAAAAGCCACACGAGCGAGCGTGAAATCCCGCTCGCAGGGGTGTCTTTGGAGGCGCTGCGTGAGGGCGGCCTGTCGCGGTATCATGACAAGCCGGGTCTGTCGGCAACGATCAACAAATTCCTGTCCCAAAATGGGCTGCAGGAAACGCCCGATCATACGATCTATGGGCTGCGCCATTCGTTTGAGGATCGGTTGTTGACGGCTGGTGTTGACGAAAGGGTGCGCCGTGATTTGATGGGGCACGCACTAGGGCGTCAGCGCTACGGCGAGGGTGGTGGCCTGCCCGCTAAACTCGCAGCGGTCCAGCTGGTCGCGCTGTAGGTTGCCTCGCTGCTGCCCGAACCCAACAACCTGGTTCGCTGACGGCCGAGGCTGTGTGAAAACTCGGTCAGGCGTGGTCGACCCCGAAACGACGTTCTTCCAAAGGAGTTGCGGCAGTATTTCGTTCTGGCGCGGGTCGCCGCACACGGGCCACTGAGGAAAGTGTTCCCACCAGATTCTCGAAATTGGAGTTTTCACACAGCCTCAGCCCAAAGCTGACACACCGTTCTTGGTGGGAGCTTTAGATTGTGAACCTTCGCGAAACATTCAGTTAACTGACGAGTTGTGGACGAAGCGTCATTTCGCTGCGCTTTATCCAATGATGGCTTTCAGGAAATCGCCTTAAGCGAACGCGACAAAAACGGTCATTTTCGACTCGCTGTTTTTCATGGCCTATTCCCTAGTCAGGTTGAAAGTCTCCCGCAAGCAGGGGACGATTCGCACACAGCTTACGCACGATGGAGGGGACAAAACGCTCTGGAATTAGAATGGATGAAAGCCTTCTACGCGTGCGCCAAAAGTAGTCCCTCCTTTACACTACGTTGTCGATCCTCTTTTCGCCCCATTGTCATGTGCTCGTGATCGGTGGTGAGGACTTCTATTTTCCGATTGGGCAGGACCTTCTTGCCAATTATCAGAAGCTCATCCAAGGAAATCATCCCTGTATTTGAATAGCTGAGCACGAGGGACGAGTTACTTGCTCTGACGCCATCAAAAAGGTCTTCAAATGCGCCGCGAACTTTGGACTGAATGCAGAAAGGCGACTGGTGGCGCTCTTCGCGGTATCTCCCTTTTACGACTTTGCCCCCTTGGACTTGAAGCTTCGGAAAGTCATATAGGACCAGCGTTTCCAACGCATGATAGAAGCGGCTGTAATGGACGAAGCAATATGGGGGGTCCGCATAAACTGTGCCTCCCTCAAAGTTTTTTAGGCAGTCCTTGAAGTCGAGCGCAGTTGATTGATGGGGTGCGACGACAGGCCTATCAGGAATATATTCCAACAAATCGTTGTATTTCCGCCGAAAATACTGACCAATAGAGCGCTTCCGGTAGATCAAGATATCCCTATGCGACGAATTTGTTTTGGCATCCCGGTACTGAGCATAATGCCCTGTACCTTGGCTAGCATATGCCATCGCGAACATCAGCGAAGACATTATGGCGGGATAGATTGGCTTTGATCGGTAGCCCTCAGCAACCTCTCTAAGCGCGTCAATCCAGAGGCATTGCTCATAGCTCCACCAAGTCCCTGAGTAATTCTTGGCGAACAAGTGCCATCTGTAATCGAAGACTTGGTTTAAAAGCCCCCGCTGGCGTTCCTCATGTTCGTTGAACACCGCGAACGCCATATCGCTACCGTAGTCCACCACCAACTTGCGCTTGCGGTGCTCAAGGATTTCACCAGCGAGCCCCAATAGTTGATCAGCGCTAGGGGTCGACTGGTCCCGATATGCGCGGTTGTATGTATCAGCAAGCAAACCGGAGTAGGCCTGAATATCGTTTGACACAACGGTAGCCTGTTGCCCTATCGCACCGGACAAAGAACCGCTGCCGGCGAACAAGTCGCATATCGGTCGGTCGTCGCGCACGTGATTGATGCCACCAAGGATAAATTCCATGATCTTGGACTTGGACCCCATGTACTTAATAAGGCTTGGGTATTCCTGCGCTTTCAGGCATGGTGAGTCTTGGACAGTTGTGAGCAAGGCTTCGCACTCCAGTGTAAACACTATCCTAAAATGGGATAGTGTTTTGTACGGGGATGAGATTTCCGGGTCAAGTAGAAAAATGGCTAGCGATCAGCAAGACGCGCAGAACACAATTCAACGAGAGATACTGATCGGTATTAGGGTGACTGCGCAGCTAACGCAAACGCAGCTTTCCCAGAAGCTGGGTCATCCCCAAAGCTATGTATCGAAATATGAGGCTGGACAGCGGAAGTTGACCTTGATCGAAGTCAGAGAGATTGCTCTGTGCTGCGGCGTTAGCCTGCTCGACTTCGTTGCTCAGTTTGAGCAAGAATTGAAATTGAGTGAAGGTTAATATGGACTCTTACAGTTATTTCCCAGCAGGATTTTCGGACAAATACCGTATTCTGGAATGGCGTCATGCCTTGGCTATTTTGAAGGGAGAGTTCCATGATCAGTTCAAAGATCTGTGTGAAGTTCTACACGCATTTGAGTTAAGAGAAAGTAGCATCATGCAAGGCGGCGGAGGGAAGTCACTTGTCTCAGGGTTCCTAGACGGCGAGCTGTACAAGCGGGGCTGGGCGGAAAAGGGTTTTGATACGGCCACGGTGATTGATGGTGTTACCTATGCGACCCCAACCCATAAAATTGATTGCGTTAAGGGGCGCATCGCGCTCGATATCGAATGGAACAACAAGACTGAGTTCTATGATCGCGATCTCAACAATTTCCGCATGCTTCACACTCTTGGTGCAATAAGTGTCGGAATCATCGTGACTCGCGACTCCGGCTTACAGGCTGATGTTTTCAAGCCGCTTAATATCGGGAGTAAGTATGGTGCATCCACGACGCATCTGAATAAGCTTATTCCCAAAGTCGATGGGGGTGGCGCTGGTGGATGCCCCCTACTGGTAATAGCTGTTAAATCGGGAGCGTTTGTCCCCGGAAAATAGAAAGCCATGGACTGTTTCTGTGTTGGAGAGCTGAATGTAAATCAGGATATTGTGGCCAAATACGGTCCTTTGGGTTAGAAGGACCCAGCGCAACCCTCAGGCGAGACTCCATGGTTGGGCAGGTTGCTACCGAACACAACTTCAGTTTCGATTTAACCCCATCTCTCTGCTGCGAAGCTTGCGCTTCCATAGTGTTTCGAGCGCGACAACCTCATTGAGGCTGGCGGCATTGCCAACGACCTCGAGGATGCTGACCCGGTAGTCGGAAGGATCACGGCTCCGAAGGCCGATATTGCCGCCATGCGCATTAGCCACGTAGCCATCCCAGCGTCCCACGAAACCGTCGGCGCCTGTCGCTGAGCCGATGTACTGTTCCCGGGTACGCGGGCATGTAAGAATATATACCCCGCGCGCAGCAGCCAGTGCAGTGCGCCAAGTCGGCGGTAGGCCAGGAATCGCGGATAGCGGCTCATCGAATGAGAGGTAGCCGGGAAAGTTCGGCTCTTGGAATACCCTGCGGATCTCCAAGATTGGCTTCTCCGACCTAGAAGCGTATTGAACCCAGTTTCGCTCGCCCCCGGTCCATTGAATTATGAGGCGACCGATAAGGTCCGAGAGGTTTGGGAGTGGCGTGAGATCGAACGTGAGGGCGCTTCCGGCCGGATCTCCACCGTCGGCATGCGGCCATTGGCGGTACTTGGTGTTCAGCCCTGTACAGCGAGCCTGCCAGAGCCCGGCGAAAAGTGTCTCGCCTGTCGGCGAAGCGACGAAAGCGGCCCATAGGGGATTGTTCTCGCCGAGAATCTTGCGCCGCTGTTTGGCTTGCGCGGACTGATAGAAATCAAACGCCTGCCGGTCGTCGCACCAAAGGTGATAGGGTGTTCGCCCGGGCAGGGACCGGTTGTCCTGGTGGCGCAGCAAGCGGACGGTCACGGGGTCGATACCGGACCCTGCGAGAATGGAGTTGAAAGTTAGCGGCATAGAGTCGCCTCTCCGTGTATTTGGTGCAGTTTCGCTGCGCACCACAAATAGCCGTTTTTATCCGAGCACCAACAAGTGCCACAAACACTAGAAAATGTGTGGACACAAACCGTGGGCAAAACCTTTACCGGGTTTGGCATGTTTTTGACCTACCATAGAAGCCGACATTCGCTGAAAAACAATAGGTCGGTAAGACGGGTTTTGAACGGCCGCTGCTGCACTAGGCTTGTAGGTCCGCTGTCGGGAAGGGGGCCAAACTTTGCAGATTCCGCCACCTGCGCACCGCCGCCGTTCGTCCGGATCGCAGCGAAGGTCGGCTCCCCACCCACCCTGCATGAGCCTTGAAAATTGTGGAGAGGCTGCGACCGCTGCGCCTGATCCGAGGGGCTGAAGATCAGGAGGAAGGATCAGGCGAGGGAGCGCAGGCGCTGAAGGATCACATGATACTGCAGGGGGTCATGGTGTGGGTCCCCCGGAATCGGCTGGCATAGTTTCTCAAGCTTTTCGATCGCCGCTGCGATGCGTTCATCCGTGGACATAGTCGACGGGTGGCGAGGCTTGGCGGTCATGCTGCTAGCGCCGTGGTGGATGCGTGCTCGCCCCATTGATCGGCCCAGGCGTCTGCCATTCCGGGGAATGTCTTGCTGCGGATCTTCCAGCGATCCGGGCCGGGTGGGGCGCGCCAGATCATTTCCCAT
>TARA_R110000868_G_scaffold58546_3_pt1 | contig 11929 bp, 12 predicted proteins | sample TARA_R110000868 | Tara Oceans TARA_R110000868 (sample SAMEA4397489) | marine metagenome | biome: Polar Biome; feature: [SRF] surface water layer (ENVO:00010504); material: water (ENVO:00002006), including particulate matter (ENVO:01000060) such as... | depth 5 m | reverse complement strand
TTTTATAGTGATAAAATTATGAATTTGTCAAAAAGACAAGTCAAATTTACATAAAAAATGAATAAATTTCATTTTTTTATAAAAAAAATAAGTAATTCACATGTTTACTGCTTTTTATTACTTTTTAAAAATTAACAATACAACAACAATTAATCAAAAAACAAGAGAATCTTAATACCGAATATCATAAAAAAATGAAAGAATTAAGTTATTTAAACAAATATTTTATAAAATACAAATACAGTTTTTCACTTGGAATTTTGTTCACAATAATCGCACAAATCTTCATGTTATTCACACCTAAACTGATAAGCAAATCATTTAAGGCGATTGAAGAATTTTCAAAAGATAAAACTGTTGCTTCCGAAGTAATACGCCAAGAGTTAATTTCTAATGTTTTATTGATTATTGCCACCACCATAATTGCTGGTTTTCTAACTTTTTTAATGAGGCAAACCTTAATCGTAATGTCAAGACACATTGAATTTGATTTAAAAAATGAAGTTTTTAGGCAATATGAAAATTTATCTCAAAATTTCTACAAACAAAATCGCACAGGTGACTTAATGAACCGCATCAGTGAAGACGTTTCAAAAGTAAGAATGTATGTTGGTCCAGCTGTAATGTACTCCATCAACACTATTATTCGTTTCACAATAGTAATTGTATACATGTACAATGTATCTCCAAGATTAACCTTATACACCTTACTACCCCTGCCTTTACTGTCTTATGGTATTTTCAAATTAAGTTCAGAAATCAATAAGAGAAGTACTATTTTCCAACAGTACCTATCAAAAGTATCTAGTTTTTCTCAAGAGATATTCTCTGGAGTACGAGTAATAAAAGCCTATTCACTAGAAGAACAACACCAAAAAAATATGGTTGCTTTAGCAAATGAAAGCAAAAGCAAAAGTTTGAATTTGGCCAAAGTACAATCCTTATTTGGTCCCTTAATGATGGCTTTAATAGGAATCAGCAATTTAGTTGTCATCTATTTTGGAGGGATCATGTACATTGACGGAACAATAAAAAGCATAGGTACCATTGCCGAATTCATCTTATATGTCAACATGCTTACTTGGCCAGTAGCCTCACTCGGCTGGGTTTCTTCCATGGTTCAAGAAGCCGAAGCCTCTCAAAAGCGATTGAATGAATTTCTGAAAACAGAACCCGAAATTCAAAACACAAACACTGAAAAATCAAACGTAGAAGGGGAAATAGTCTTTGAAAATGTGAGTTTCACCTACGAAGACACCAAGATTAAAGCTTTAAAAGGAATCTCGTTCAAAGTAAATAAAGGAGAAACACTTGCCATACTTGGAAAAACAGGATCTGGTAAATCAACTATTTTATCTTTGATTTCTCGTTTATATGACGCCACGGATGGTGCTGTAAAAATAGACGCTAAAGAAATCAGTTCTTTAAATTTATTTGATTTAAGAAACAGTATTGGTATCGTGCCTCAAGATGCTTTTTTGTTCTCCGACTCTATTAAAAATAACATTAAATTTGGTAAAGAAGATGCCACTGATAAAGAAGTAGAGTCAGCAGCAAAAAGTGCTGTCGTTCATGACAATATCATAGGATTTAATAAACAATATGAAACCATTCTAGGAGAACGAGGAATCACTTTGTCAGGAGGCCAAAAACAACGTGTTTCTATCGCTAGAGCCATTATAAAGAATCCTCCAATTTTACTGTTTGACGACTGTTTATCAGCAGTAGACACTGAAACTGAAGAAACGATTTTAAACAACCTTTTTGAAATATGTAAAGACAAAACAACCATTATAGTTAGCCATCGTGTTTCTTCCGCAAAAAACGCAAGCCGAATTATAATTATTGAAGATGGTCGAATTATTCAACAAGGAACTCATAATCAATTGGTAAATCAAGAAGGCTATTATGCATCTTTGTATTTAAAACAACTTTCAGAAAAAGAATTGCTTTAATTGTTGTGTAATACATAATTTTTTAAGATTTTTGAGTACTAGTTAACAACCATTAATTAATTGATAGAACGGATTATGAGAGAAAATGACATGTTAGAAAAAGAAGAGATCTTTTCTAAAGTTTTACGCGCAGGAAGAAGAACGTACTTCTTTGATGTAAGAGCGACAAAAGCAGATGATTATTATATTACAATTACCGAAAGCAAAAAGTTTACTGAAGAAGATGGATCATTTCACTTCAAAAAACACAAAATATACTTATATAAAGAAGACTTTACCGCTTTCTCTGAAATACTTAACGATATGACTTCTTATGTTTTGAACCACAAAGGTGAAGAGGTGATCTCAGAAAGACATCAAAAAGATTTCAAAAAAGAATATGCAACCGAAAAAGTAACTGCAGAAGAATCAATACCAAATATTTCTAGTTTTACAGACATTGATTTTGATGATATTTAATTAAAAATTAAATTATTCTCTTACTACTTATTAAAGCAAAAAGTCCGAAAATCATTTGATTTTTTGGACTTTTTATTTTAGAAAAAAATAACTATTTAAATTAAAACGAACATTACATGCAAGAAATCTTTCAAAAATACGGGAACAAATATGCCGAATTAGTTATTCCATGGATGCTAACAAGTGGTTTAAAAATCATCTTTATTATTATTGGTGCTTTTATATTAAATAAAATCATTGTTCGCTTTATAGAAAAAATGGTACGAATTGCGGTACGACCTGACGGAATTTCGTCTAAAGAAGCCGAAGAAAAAAGAGAAAATACACTGATTCAAATATTTACAACTACAGCAAATATTGGATTATTAGTTATTACATCTTTAATGGTTCTTCAAGAATTTGGAGTTGAAATCGCTCCAATATTAGCAGCTGCAGGGATTGTAGGATTGGCTTTTGGTTTTGGTGGACAGTACCTCATTAGAGATATTATTTCGGGACTATTTATCATTCTTGAAAATCAGTACCGCATAGGTGATGTAGTTAGTTTTGATAATGCCAGTGGTACCGTGCAAGAAATCAGCTTAAGAAAAACAACTTTAAGAGATTTAGACGGAACCGTACATCATATTCCACATGGAGAAATTAAAAAAGTATCTAATCTTTCCAAAGATTTCTCCCGTATCAATTTAGACATGGGTGTGAGCTACAACTCCAATTTAGAACATGTAATTAGTGTGATCAACAGAGTAGGAACGGAATTAGCCAATGATCCATTATGGAAAGACAATATTATACTTGCACCACAATTCTTGAGAGTGAATGATTTTGCCGACTCGGCGATTATGCTCAAAATTTTAGGAGAAACTCAACCAAGTAAGCAATGGGAAATAACAGGCGAGCTTCGTAAAAGACTAAAAGTAGCCTTTGACAACGAAGGAATTGAAATTCCCTTTCCTCAAATGGTTTTACACCAAACAAAAGAAGCTGCTGTAGAAATTGAAGACAAAGACAAAGAAGAAAAAAGCAAATAAAACTTCTTATACCCCCTTTTAAAAGCCTGAAAATTCATCTGATTTTCAGGCTTTTTTATTTACATTTATAACATCTAACTAAATTCAAATCCTCTTGAAAAACATCAGTCGCACAGTCTGGATTCTATCCTTGATCAGTTTATTTACAGATACTGCCAGCGAAATGTTGTATCCCATTATGCCTATTTATTTAAAGTCTATTGGATTTTCAATTGTACTTATAGGGATTCTCGAAGGCGTTGCCGAAGCGACGGCGGGATTTAGTAAAGGGTATTTTGGAAAACGCTCGGATGCAGTAGGTAAAAGAGTGCCATTTGTACAATTAGGTTATGCCTTTAGTGCTGTTTCAAAACCAATGATGGCGGTTTTTATCTATCCTCTTTGGATTTTCTTTGCTCGAACTATCGATCGCGTTGGAAAAGGAATTAGAACAGGCGCCAGAGATGCGATTCTTTCTGATGAAGCTACTCCTGAAACCAAAGGAAAGATATTTGGTTTTCATCGTTCCATGGATACTTTTGGTGCCGTTTTGGGACCGTCTTTAGCTTTAATCTATCTCTATTACAATCCTCAAGATTACAAATCGTTATTTTATATTGCCTTTATTCCTGGTTTATTGGCTATAGGTGCCTCTTTTTTTCTAAAAGAAAAAAAGAAAACAAATTCAATAGATTCAAAACCGACCCCTTTTTTTTCCTTTCTAAATTATTGGAAAACCAGTCCAGTTATGTATCGTAAAGTGGTCATCGGGCTTCTAGCTTTTACCTTGTTTAACAGTTCCGATGTTTTTCTTTTGCTTAAAGCAAAACAATCTGGACTAAGTGACACTACCGTAATAGGTATTTATATTTTTTATAATTTGGTTTACGCTCTATGTGCTTTTCCCCTCGGAATTCTAGCCGATAAAATTGGACTAAAAAAAATGTTGCTTTTTGGCATTGTTCTTTTTTCTATTGTCTATTTCGGAATGGGTTTTAATCACAGCACTACCATTTTTATTGGTTTATTTTCCCTTTACGGAATCTACGCTGCAGCATCCGAGGGCGTTTCGAAGGCATGGATTAGTAACATCACTGATAAGAAAGATACCGCTACAGCTATTGGTACTTATTCTGCCTTTCAAAGTATTTTCACCATGCTAGCCAGTTCCTTGGCTGGATTAATTTGGTATCAATTTGGTGCAGCAACCACATTTATTATAACTGGAATTTCAAGTATTTTTATTTTCTTTTATTTCATTTTGATGACTAAAGAAAAAGGATGAAAGCGAATCTTTTAAAGATTAAAGTAAAAAACTTATATTTGAGTATCACCTACCTCTTACCAAAATGTCAAAAGAAATCAATATTCCTAAAAATATAATTGGTCTAACCGATGCCGAAGTTATTGCTTCCAGAGATCAATTTGGCAACAATGAACAAATTCAAAAACAACAATACAAATGGTGGCTGGCACTTTTTGATTTAGTAAAAGAGCCCATGCTTTTACTTTTAATTGCAGTGGCAATTATCTATTTTATCCTAGGTGAAAATAGTGAAGCTTGCTTTATGCTCGCTGCAATTGTAGCCGTTTCAGGAATTTCGTTTTATCAAGACAATCGCAGCAGGAAAGCGCTGGAAGCTTTAGAGAAATTAAACGAACCATTAAGTACCGTTTTACGAAATGAGGTTGCTTTAAAAATTCCAACGAGAGAAATTGTTATTAATGATTTGGTTATCGCTGAAGAAGGCAATACTATCAATGCGGATGGAGAAATTGTACATAGCAATGATTTTTCTGTTAATGAATCAACTCTTACAGGGGAAGCTTTTGCCGTTTTTAAATCGGAGAAAACAGACAGAAAAACCGTTTTTAGTGGGACTTTAGTTGCTTCGGGATTGGCTGTATATAAAACAACTAAAATTGGTCCCGAAACCGAAATTGGAAAACTAGGTAATTCCATTTTAAACATCAAAGAACAACCCACACCGCTACAGGTACAAATAGAAAAATTTGTAAAAGGAATGGCCATTATTGGCATCGTTATTTTCTTATTGGTTTGGGGCGTATACTTCTGGAAAACGCATGACATATTGAATAGTTTATTGAAAGGGCTGACCCTAGCTATGTCTATTTTACCAGAAGAAATCCCAGTGGCATTTACCACATTTATGGCTTTGGGCTCTTGGCGATTAATGAAAGAAGGGGTAATTGTAAAAAAAATAAGAACCGTAGAAACCTTGGGAAGTGCTACGGTAATTTGCACGGATAAAACAGGTACCATTACTAAGAATAAAATGAGTTTACAATCGGTTTATGCATTTAAAACCAATCAATTATTCGAAAAAGAAAATTGGAATAATCCAGAAGCCAAAAAAGTAATTGAAATGGCTATGTGGGCCAGTGAGCCTGTTCCATTTGATCCAATGGAAAAAACGGTGCATCAAGAATATGAGGCTACTACAGCTAATGATAACCGAAGAGATTTTTTAATGGTTCATGAATATCCACTTGATGGTAAACCGCCCATGATGACACACGTTTTTCAAAATCAGGAAGGAAAGCGAATAATTGCTGCCAAAGGTGCTCCCGAAACTATATTAAAAGTGTCCAACCTCAACGCCGAAGAAAAAAATACGATTTATAAAACGATAGAAATGTTGGCCACCAAAGGCTATCGCATTCTTGGCGTTGCCAATTCTGATTATACCGAAAAAAACTTTCCGACAAACCAAGAACAGCTTCCCTTTCATTTTGTTGGATTAGTCATTTTTTATGATCCGCCAAAAGCTAATATTCAGCAGGTAATAAAACAATTCTATGAAGCGGGTATTCAAGTAAAAGTAATTACTGGAGACAATAGCATTACCACAAAAGCCATTGCTGAAATGGCTGGGATAAAAAATCCTGACATTGTAATGGAAGGTGAAGAAATCATGAAGCTGGACGAAGTAAAACGATTGCAATGCATTCACAACAGTACACTGATGACTCGCATGTTTCCCGTAGCAAAATTAACAGTAGTCAATGCGCTCAAAAATGACAATCAAGTGGTAGCCATGATTGGCGATGGTGTCAATGATGGTCCTGCATTGAAAGCTTCTCATATAGGAATTGCGATGGGTAAAAAAGGAACTGAAATAGCCAAAACTGCTGCCGATTTAATTCTAGTAGATGATGATTTATCCAAAATGATTGTGGCTGTAGCAGCAGGGCGTCGCATTTATACTAATCTTAAAAAAGCTGTACAGTACATCGTTTCCATTCATATCCCTATTATTCTTACGGTTTCACTACCGCTTTTTTTAGGCTGGATTTATCCCAATATTTTCACACCTGTTCATGTTATTTTCTTAGAATTAGTTATGGGACCTATGTGTTCCATTGTGTATGAAAATGAACCCGCCGAAAAAAATAGTATGAAAAAAATGCCCCGACAACTGCGCACTACCTTCTTATCATTAAAAGAAATGGGAATCAGTATTATTCAAGGAATTGTTATCACTGTTGGGATATTATTTGTGTACCAATTAACTGTTCAAACTGGAGGAAACGAAAATTTAACCAGAACAATGGTTTTTACGACTTTAGTTTTTTCAAATATCATTTTGTCGCTCGTTAATCGTTCCTTTTATTACTCCGTTTTTTCTTCTTTGAAAAACAAAAACAATATGATGGTATTTGTAAATTCAATAACCTTATTGATGCTTGGATTAATTTTATATATCAATCCTATTGCCGACTTTTTTGAGGTGCTCCCATTGCAATTGCACCAAATTGGAATTTGTATTGCAGTAAGTGGAATTTCGGTGCTTTGGATAGAAATCTGGAAATGGAACAAACGCATTAAAAATTTATAACTATCTTTATATATTAATTAACTTTCTGATTATCAATCATATAAATTAACGTAATGGAAAAGAAAAACAAAATTGTGTATTGGGTCGCTACTGGATTATTATCAGCTATGATGCTTATGTCAGCCGGAATGTTTGTTTTTAACAATGCTATGGTTCAGGAATTATTTAAAAGTTTAGGCTACCCTATTTATATTATTTATCCTTTGGCTACAGCCAAAATTTTAGGAATACTGGTTATCTTGATGAAGAAATCTATTTTTCTAAAAGAGTTGGCTTACGCTGGTTTTTTCTATGATTTTCTTCTTGCTTTTAGTGCGCATATTAATGCTGGTGATGGCGGCTATATCCCGTCTATAATTGCCATGATATTACTTATTATTTCCTACTTTTACGACAAAAAAGTTTTTAAAACCGCATAAATGAAAAACCCATTAGTTTCTGTAAGTTGGCTCAAAGAACATCTTGATGATGCTAATTTAATTGTACTCGATGCCAGTCAAAAAGTAAATCAAACTAAAGAAGAATTACAATTTGAGGAACTCCAAATCAAAGGGGCACGCATTTTTGATATTAAAAATGATTTTAGCGACACGACCAATCCATTGCCAAATACACTCCCAGACCCAGATGCTTTTGCAAAAGCAACTAGAAACCTGGGTATAAACAAAGACAGTAAAATTGTGGTTTATGACAGCCTAGGGATTTATACCAGTCCTAGAGCTTGGTGGTTGTTTACCATTATGGGACATGAAAATGTTTGGGTTTTGGATGGTGGACTTCCCGCTTGGATTAAAGCCCATCTTCCAGTAGAAAAACCTGAAAAAAGAGCGTATACAATTGGGAATTTCGAATCTAATTTCAATCCTGATTTAGTTAAAACCAAAGAACAAATATTAGATAACATAGACCGCAACGAAGCGGTTTTGATTGATGCACGTTCTAGTGATCGTTTCTTGGGTGAAACCAAAGAACCAAGAGTTAGACTTAGAAGCGGACATATTCCTGGCTCGATTAACATTCCCTATACCGATCTTTTACGTGACGGAAAATTTCTGCCCAAAGAGGAATTAGTTAAAATACTTCCAAAACTTGATCAACCATTAATCTTTAGTTGTGGCTCTGGCGTTACAGCTTGCATAGATTTGATTGCTTACGAACTCATTGGAAATTACAACATAAAAGCAGTTTATGACGGTTCTTGGACGGAATGGGGACAAATAGAGAACTTACCTATTGAGTGATTTTTAGCTGTATTTATGGGAATAAATTTAATTCAAATACATTTTAAAATAGTAAAAAATAAAAAAACATTCAGATCTTGAAATTACTGAATTAGTTTAATAATAGATAAATTTCAACCATGAACAAAGAATATAAACTAGACAATCCAGTTTGGTATTCCTTGGCGGAAAGCCATAAAAAACTAGCGCTTGTTTACAACAAAACCCACTTTTTCAATCCAGACTATTGTTCTTTTGGTGCATTTAATGAAATCCAAAATAGCGGTGAAGATTTAGTGGCTTACGCCAAATTAGTCCCTTCGTTTTTCATCTTTAATGCAAAACCAAACCTTACACAATCTTTACAATTAAAAGACGAATTGCTTTGTTTACAAATGATTGTTCGCGAAAAAATCCATTTAACTTACACTGACGAAATCATAAAACTAGATGAAAGTCATCGAGCAGCACTTTTGGCCTTAGTGAAAATTGTTTATCCGGAATATTTCAAATCAAAAACGGCAGACTTGGGTAATTATTACGGTATTTTTAAAGACAACCAACTCGTAGCCATAACTGGTGAACGTATGCAAATGGACGATTTTATAGAAGTGAGTGCTGTGATAACGCATCCAGAACACACAGGAAAAGGGTATGCAAAACAATTAGTAGCACATACCGCAAATGCTATTTTTGAGCAAAACAAAATACCCTTCCTACATGTAGCAGAGGCTAATTTAGGAGCCATCAAATTATATGAAAAATTGGGATTTATAACTCGAACTAAAATAAGTATCTGGCAAATTGCCGAAAAATAATCTCATTTCAAAATTACTATAAATTAAATATTCAATACAATAATGGTTTAATGAAAATTCATTTTTTTATAAAGACCAATTAATTCCCCTTTGGCAATTATATGGTTTTGCATTGCTGCTTTTAGTTCCTTTTCATTACTACTTGGAGGCAAGTAACTCAGTTTTGTATCTAATGCATATACTTGAAAGTGATAATGGTGAATACCCATCGGTGGACAAGGCCCTGCATATTTATTCATTCCCTTACTATTTCTACCTTCAATTCCAGGTGAGCTATTTTCTTTGATAATAGTTTTTGGATCAACATCCCAAACAATCCAGTGGCAGTAATCCCCATTTTTTGCATCAGGATCTTTAACTATAATTGCCAGACTTTTTGCGTTTTCTGGAAGATCGCCAATAGAAAGTTCTGGGTTAATATTTAATCCATCACAACAATATTTAGATGGAATAGCACTGTTATTTTTAAATGAACTGCTTTTTATTCTCAAGCTTGTGTTTATAGTTGTTGACATAATAAATAGTATTTAAAGTTTCTAATTAATTATTTGATTTCAATAAAATATGTTTGTTCCTATACTTCAACTAAAAAAAATCATACGTGATGCTCCACTTTAAATTCTTGAATTTGGTTTGCACATTTACGACAAGCTTCGGCACATTTTTTACAGTGTTCCATTTGGGTATGTTTTTCGCATTCCGTTGCGCATTGATTACACATCTCTTCACTAGCTTTTAAAAATATTGCTGAATTATCCGATTTCCTTTTAGTATTTGTGCTGTCAACCGACAAATATCGGCACAGTCTAAGTCATTCATCTTACAAATACTCATATCCATTTCTTTTTCTAATTGGCAGGCATCATAACAATGGGTGCATTGCGCTGCGCAATACTGTAATAATTCAATCATTTTTTGATTTTCCATTTTATTAACTTTTAAATTGATGTTTATTTTCATCCAAAACTAACAATAGCGATTCACTAGGAACTACAAATAGTTGAATTCAATTATTCTAATTCTATAGTATTCTAAAATTTACATAGGTTGCATAAAACTTCCTAAATTACTGTAGCTTATATATAGCACTATTTTTATTTGGATAATAAAATTGACTTTGGGGTTTAGTCAATTGCATTTTGCATAATACAATCACTGTATAAAACACTTAAAAGCAAGGATTTGTATACATTCATTAACAAAAATTATTTGAAGCAATAAAAGTAAGTGCATTAGTGACACTTATTTAAATTGGGAAGTAAATTTAACATTATTTTTTTAAATAAACAACTAAAAAACAGATAGTTACATTAAAATTAACTGATTTATAAGAAAATTATATTAATTTTAAAACTTGGAAAACTACCCAATTCGCAGTCCATTAACAATTTTGAAATCAGGTGCTAATAAAATAACATCCCCTTCTTCTCCAACAGCTCCTAAAACCAAACATTCACTCATAAATTTTCCAATTTGTTTTTTAGGAAAATTAACTACTGCTACAATTTGACGATTCAATAAATCGTCTTTGGAATAACGTTTCGTAATTTGTGCCGAAGTTTTTCGGATTCCGATAGTTTCACCAAAATCAATGGTCAGTTGGTAAGCCGGTTTTCGGGCTTCAGGAAAATCATTTACTTCTAGAATAGTTCCAACACGCATCTCAGTTTTTTCGAATTCTTGCCAACTTAAATTATTTTCCATCTTTAATTTTGGTTTTATACAAATGACTTATAAAATCTAAAAATAATCATTCTAGACAAAAAACAATCCTTTTTTCATAACTTTAAACCAGAATTTAAACTTAAAAGTATAATGTCAAGAACTCCATCAAACATGATTGCACTTGGGACTAAAGCTCCCAAATTTTACTTAAAGGACATGAAATCTGGCACCGAGTCGTTTTCTTTTGCTGATTTAAAAGGCGATAAAGGTACATTGGTTGTATTTATATGCAATCATTGCCCTTTTGTACAACATGTAATTGAGGAAATTGTAATGATTGCAAATGATTATAGAGTACAAGGACTTGGTATTGTAGCCATTTCGAGTAATGATGCGACAAATTATCCACAAGATGCTCCAAAGTTGATGACTGAATTTGCTTTCGAAAATAATTTTGAATTTCCTTACCTATACGACGAAACTCAAGAAGTAGCGAAAGCGTATGATGCAGCTTGCACTCCTGATTTCTTTTTGTATGACAATCAAGATAATTTAGTATATCGTGGACAATTAGACGATAGCCGTCCCGGAAATGGAATTCCCCTTAGCGGAAGTGATTTACGTGGTGCAATTGACGGTGTGATTTATAATAGAACGATAAATCCCAATCAAAAACCAAGTATAGGTTGTAATATTAAATGGAAAAAAGAATAATACATTAAAATTTTTAAAACTGTATATAAAAAAACGCCTCAAAATTATATTTTGAGGCGTTTTCTATTTATTTCAATAATCAATGATTATTATTTAACGTCCATTAATTCTACGTCAAAAATCAAAGTAGCGTTTGGTGGAATTACTCCTCCAGCACCATTGGGTCCGTATCCTAAATCAGAAGGAATCACAAAACGTGCTTTATCACCTACTTGCAACAAAGCAATA
>TARA_R110000868_G_scaffold87498_2_pt1 | contig 11934 bp, 10 predicted proteins | sample TARA_R110000868 | Tara Oceans TARA_R110000868 (sample SAMEA4397489) | marine metagenome | biome: Polar Biome; feature: [SRF] surface water layer (ENVO:00010504); material: water (ENVO:00002006), including particulate matter (ENVO:01000060) such as... | depth 5 m | reverse complement strand
ATCTATGAGAGAATAAGTTATTTAATTTTTTATAAAATATTTAGTTTTTACTGCGACTTAACCAATGACTGTGTGTTGAATACCGCCAAATTTCTAACAAACGTATTCTGTAAAGCAAAACCATTTCCAGTAGCACCCGAGCGATGAGCGGGGAATTTAGCAGATGATGTATCAACACCCGATTTAAGTCTAAGAGTGTAATCCTGATTTTGGAAATTCTGTGTCTGCGACATAGAATGCGAAAAGTCTAAACCGACACCCATTAAATCGCATACAGCATTGCGTCCAACCCCAACATTACCAGCAGCACCAGTAGCATATTGCTCCTCTAACTCATCACTGGTAACCTTAATAGTTGCCGATGTGTGACCTGCGAGTTCCCCGTCCAACACCGCACGTTGAAAGCGGTTGCGAACCTCTGCTAAACCCTGCCCGTAAATAGGCAACGCTAAATCACTGTTGTTATAAACAATACCTGCGGCAAGAATGTTGAGAGATGGAACTGCCTCCAATACATAATCCTCAGGGGTTCTAATACTGTTCTTATTCTGCGTATAGTCCTGTAATCCCAGTGGAACACGGAAATTAGACTGCGACTGCTGAATGTTGTTTTCCTGATTTTGGTCTAAGAAAAGGTTGATGAATGACTTAACCATTGACAACTGTGGTGTATAAGTTGTAGCATTCACCGATGACGTAACATCATTGATGAGATTTGCTCTCTCCTGAATTGGTATCATTTCAGGGTAAGATGATGCCTCCTGTGGCGTTGGGATTTCATAGCGACCCTCTAAACGTAAATTCTTAATACGATAAAATGAACCATCAACCGAATTGACAACAGTCACGACATCACGGAACGCACGGCAATAAAATCCATTCTCATTAGCAAGATGGAGCGTAAGCAATAACCCACCTAAACGACTTTCGCCTAAATGGAGCGGCAAACCACTATTCATTAAACCCGTATCAATACGGAATGAAAATGGAATTCCAAACTGCTCGTCATTAAAGTTATCTAAATTGGTCATTGTTCCACCACCAGTGTCAGTCGCATCAGCAACCAAAACCGAGTGACGATTGATTACCTTAGCATTCGCACCAGCAGCACAGTAACGGGACAATGGAGAGCATAAATAGTCCTTTTCATTGTTGGAATTACCAGTACGGATTGAGTTATACAACCCGTAGTTATTGACATTCATCAACTCAACTGGCGATTTCTTAGACTGTATCATAACCTTTTGGATAAGCGACTGTAATCCATTCCACGTTGGAATTTGGAGATTACCTGCTTTTGAAATAATAGCACCATTGACCCCGTCCAATCCATCGTTGTCACTATACGTGCCTGATGCTGCGTCAAAATGAACCACCTGACCCGTTAAAAACATCTGTGTAGGGTTAAGCAATCTATCCTGTGCTGGAATGCTAAATTTAACCGTTGGGTTACCTTTTGTATTGGTAAAACCACCCGTGAGCGACGCTGGGGTAGTTCCCGAGTTAGTAGTCGTGTTACTATCGTTTAATGGTGGAATAGAAAAATTCACTTTTGCGATGGGCATCTTTTATATATTATACCAACTAAAAAAAATAAAATATATAATCCAAAAGGGGATACCCCTTTTAAAAACCCCCTAATTAGATAAAATATCGGGGTGTGCGGGGTGTCCCCGCATAATATCGGGGTGTGCGGGGTGTCCCCGCATAATATCGGGGTGTGCGGGGTGTCCCCGCATTTAAAGAATTACACGTAATCCATTTTCGCTAATATTCACTATTTTCTTAGACCAAACTCTCGTGAAAATAGTACGGTTACCGCCTTTAATATCTGTGGAACTGACTGGACGACCATCACTAAATCCTAAACGGATTTGTGTTTCGGCATCACGGAGATTAAAAACAAAATCTTCTCTCGCCAACTCTCTTGAATGAATGTAGGTATTGGTGTATTTTTCTAAATCCTTACGCTTCGCACCACCGAGAGATTTTGGTTCTTTATTAATAGTTGAAAGTGCTTTAACATTCTCATTTTGGTTGATAATGCGTTCCTCCTTTTCTTGTGGATTGTAAGAACGGACTGGATAAAGTTTATTATTAATATAATACTGTACCTCATTTAATTTTGTCTGTGATGGAGCATCGCATACCAAATATCCCGAACTAACATTGTCGTCCTCACTTCCAACACGCACGTAGTTAGATGTGATAGCAACTGCTCTTGTAGCAACAGATGGAACTTCCACCTGATGTCTTTTAGATGCTGTTGGGAGAGTTGATAAAAACATATCATACGATGTAAATTGATAGTTTAATTCTTTACCAACGTCCATTCCACTTGGAACAACAGAGAGAACCTTCAATTCAGGGCGGACTAACGCCGATGGGTTCCACGTTCCCTTATTAATAAGAATATCAGTATCAACTCTCGCCGTAATAGCACCACTAGCAGTTCCTCTAACACCAGTCAAAAGATTAATGGTTGCCGCTGTAAGACTGTCAGGTAATGCCTGTGCTACATCATTATAACCTTGTAAAGTAAGAGTTACATCAGTCGCATTTTGAACCGCAGCATCAACAACCCTAGTTTGGTCTGCTCCACCAGTACCGCTAATGAGTACCCACGTTCCAGCACCAATTCCATCTGCTGCTAATTCAGCAACAGTTTTACCAGTGACTTCAACCGTAGTATCAGCAGCAGTAATATTACCTAAATCCAAAGCAGTTCCCAAAGCAATCTGCTTAACAAATGTTCCAACAGTTACTTCTTGTGTGTTATTACCAGCATCACTCCATACCTGTAAAGTGTTTCCATCTGCTAAACCTGTAAATTGAACTAAATCACCGTTATTGGGGTCATTTTCTATATCAACCGAGAACCATAAGTTAGTACCAGTTGCTGCTTCAACCAAAATAGATGGAGAATTGTCATCATTATAAACGTCCTTAGTCATACCAAAAACAACTGCTTCTGCCTCTTCAACCCCAACATCAATAGGTAAAACATCGCTAAACGCTCTCTTAGGGTCTTCCAAAGTCAAAACAATACGTAACCCGCCCATCTGTAAAACAGGCGTAAGACGCTCTTCGTCCCACCAACGGAATAATCCAGCACGAATTGGAATAGTATAACGGCGAAATTGATAAACAGCAGTTCCACTCTTGGTGACTGGCGACAAAAGCGTATCAGCAACACGGGTTGTTCCTAAACCAACTGGAAATAAATCTCCATTTAATGCTCCCGAACCTGTTTCATTGTTAAAAATCTGTGCCTGAACCACCTCACCGCAACCTTCCAAAGCAGTAAGATTAGACGTATCTTCATAAAAATACTGGTTCTCAGTACCGCACCACTGATTAATGTTCTCAACTGTTTCTAAATGAATACCCGATTTAAGTGAGTAAATATCAATACGATTGATTAACGCTTGACCTCCCGCCACATTACTTAAACCAATACGGCGATTATCACTTGTTGTATTTTTAACGTCCATTGTTAAATAACTATCTCTGCCCTTAACGTATCCAACATCAGGTGGAACTTCAAAAATAACTTTTTGTCCCGATTTCACCGAAAACTCAGTTCCATTATTTGGTATGAGAGATATCATATTCGTAGTCACTTGGGTTCCACTCATTCTTATAAACTATGATACTATTATTTTTTTTTACCTTTCTCCACATTTTCCTCATTTTTTAAAATTTGATTTTCAACCGCTTCCAGTTCAGCATTTTCAATAACCAATGGAGCAATTGGTTCGGGAACCGTTATATTTAATAATACAGTACTGTTCTCTCTTAATGCTATATCTGTCAAATCAGGGCGTAAGATATTAATATTTATTTCATTCAAAAGCACTGGGTTAGTCAATGTATGCGATAATAGATTTGTATTTTGGATAAAATCACGTGAATTCAAATTAGATATTGGAACCATATCCAACAACATAGATGGTACTTTTTTCTTTAAGGTATCCGTTTTACTAAAACTATCCGTTGTTATCACTAAATAACCGTCGGTTTCTAGTTCAGGTAATCTTTCCGCTAAAATAGGGACTTCTGCTGTTTCTACGGGAGCAACAACTGCTCTTGAATAAAAACTTGATAAATAATCTTTTACACTATTAGTATTTGCTACACTTAAACAATCTGTCGCTACATTTTGCGGCATTCCTGTTCCAGTTTGAACTGTTCCTGAACTAATCTTTACTGGGTCATCAGTTCCACCTGAAATAGAATATGGAGAATATAATGTTGATATACTTGGTATAATTGATGCGTCCGTTCTTGTATCCGTTGTAAATGCTTCTAATACTTGCTTATCCGTTCCTGAAAAACTTAAATTATGCGTTTCAAAACTTCTCTCTCCTTGAATTTGCGAATAACTAAATCCTAACCTAGACCACATTGTATATTTCCACGCTGAACTTGCCTCTTCTATTGAGTTAAAGTAATCCTGAAATTTAGCAAAATTCTTAAAAAACGGTGTTCCTGTATCACTAGTATCAATTGTTTTAGTTGCTTTTCTCTCAGCAACCTTTAACGACCAATTAATTACAAAACAACCACTCAACCTACTCATTATTTTATTCATCATTCCAACCATTTTATCGCTTTCCTCAGTTGTTGGGGCAACAAAAGACCCACCATAAATATTAACTATACTCCCTTCGGGTGGTGGGTTATCAACATATCCCGTTAATTGACTTCTATCAAATAATGCGTCCTTACTTCCACGTTTAGAATAAATTGACACTGCGTTTGGCGACGGCATTGTATTACACGTTAAATCGTGAGTTGGTTGTCTGCGTGATTGATGTAATTTAGAAAGAGAGAAATTACCTTTATCTTCTTCATAATCTAAACTAAAATCAAAACTTCCAGCACTGTAATTTCTATAATTTGCTTCTTCCTCAGCGTTAAATGGACTGACATCTTGTAAGCACATTACAGGTTTTAATTCAACGTCCTTATATGTTCTTTGACTGCTTTGACAAAAAACGTCAAAATGAATATCATTAATCTTATTTGGATTATTATCTACTGCTACTGCTTCAATCTCTGCTCGGGTTCTCTCTCTATATTGCTTCATTATATCGCTGTAATGCTTGGGAGTTATACCAAAATATTTACCTATACGCTGATAAGCAGGGGTTGTTCCATCTTCCATAAACGCATTTCCAGCAGCATCGTAAATAAATTCACTAACTTCACCAATTCCTAACGGTGCTACATCATCAAAACCCGACCCACTTCCAACAAACAAATCCTCAAAAAATACGAACTGTAATCTTTCTAAATCTGTCAATTTTGCGTATTCCAATAATTTACTACTTTGGAATGGGTAAATGTCTGTCCCACCCGCTACTGTATTCCTACCATTGTTTGTTCCTCGCTTCAACAAATTACCAGTTACTATACAACTGTTGTTTGCCTGAACTGCTATACTTTTTTCATTTTCTTCTCTAAAATAATCAACATTGGTTTTATCCGTAAAAAATTCATTTGCTCGTCCGTTAATTTGGTCGCTTACACGTTTAGTAAAATCTTCAACTGAATATGTTCCTTTCGGTATAGATATTTTAACCTTATGAACTACTGGCGTACAAATCGCTTTTTCTTCATTTGTTATATTGACACGTATTAATGGGAATGGTGCTTCGGTATGACCCGCCTGTTCCATCTGTACCGCTAAGGTATCCAATGTTTGGTCGGGTGCCGCTAATCCAGTTCCAAATTCATAATTTACTCTACCCATTCCATCTGCTAAACAACAATCCAACCCAATACTAGTTTGTGCGATTGCTCCGCCTTCTATCGTACGAAAGGTTGATGTATGTACCAGTTTGCTCGGTGTTTCATAAAAAGTGTCAGTTAAATAAAAACCAATTAACATTTCTTCATTAAAACCCTCCGTTAAACTAATACTCTCTCCAACTGTTCCTTCCAAATTAATTAATGATGTATTAAGAGCAACCTGCGTTCCAGCAGGTAAGTTAAGAGCATTTTCCAATGGATAATGATATCTGTTATTGGTTTCACTCTCAACCCTACTAGATTTAACGTTACAATCTACATATATTGTTTTACTCGTCATCTCAATATATATAGTATATAAATAAACTTTCCAAAGTATACTTTTAAAAAAAGTATGTCAAAAATGGGGTATGCTGGGTGTCCACGCATTTAATTAGCAACAACTACTGATTGCGAACCATCGCTCATAGTCTTAATATTACAAATACGGGTTGTTCCAACAAAGTAAGTGTTATCAATAGTTCCCGTTTCATTCTCGGCAACCTTTGTGGTAGCAGCATCAATTGTTTTAGAAATCGCATCGTGTGGTTTGCGAGTATAGCGAACAATAATTGGATAATTACCAATCATAGTTCCTGCTCCCTGTACTCCCTTATTACCATTCTGTAAATCTAATCCAGTTGGTTTATACTTACCCTGTAATCCCGACTGTGGCGATGTTAAAAGCGAATACTGCGTTGATGGGTCATTAACATATAATGGTTTTGGAACTTGTAAATCTCTCTTAATAACATAACTCATTTGGTTATAGAGAGAAAGTGGATTGCTATATGGATTTGGATATGTTTCAATACCATTGACAACATAGTTAAAACTTTCAACAGACACGCCATCGGCACGTTGTCCTAAAAGAACCTTGTTCTCACCAGTAGCAGCACTCGCACTAGCAAATTGACGAATGTTTTGGATATAATGGACTTCTTCACCAGTCACGTTAAGACGGTGTTCCACAGACTGAGTAGTGTCAGCAGTAGTAGATGGTACTTGTTTTAAAATAGTATTCACATTAACAAAATCCAAATTGTATCCACCGTCCGCCAACGTTCTCTCTTGATATTTTTCCTGAACCGATGATGGATAAATTAAAATATCCTGTAAAAGTTCCACTTCGCTAAATCTAACAGCATTTGTTGGTGCGTCCATACTTTCTCCCGCAGAGTAATCCTTTCTTCCAGTATCATTAGCAAATTGCGACGCATCATCTTCAAATTCAACAATAAGATTGATGCGGTAATTTTGGAACAAAAACAATGGTAGCGATGTATTCATAAGAGCAGGTAAAAGCATTCCTAATGGAATAGCATTTTTAAAGTTTTGCGAAAGATTGCCCGTGATTTCCATAGCGTTAATTGCTGCTCCCGTACCGTCTGTCGCAGCACCCCAGTCGCAACCACTCTCATCATAATCAGGTATAATTGACCCAGTCTTGATACCTTCACCAAATTTAGCACTATCAGAACCAACGCTAAACTCATCAACAACTTTATAGAATAACTGGTTGTGTAAGTAATGCGAAAAGAACTTGTTTTGGTTATCAGGCGATGCTTTATATAAATGATTGAGTGACGACCAAAGACCCGCCTTGTCTAAATCCTGTAAAGTAAAATCACCGCAACGTAAGATTACTCTCTTAATAGCACCTAAACAACCATTCCAACAATTAAAACGAACAGCAGTACCAGCGTTTCTCTGTGCCTTAAATAAAAGCAAAGTGTTCTTATCTAAAAATCCACTTTCATCTAGACGAAAAGTGTGACGAAATGTGCTAGATTGGACGGGTGATAATTTATCGGTTCTAACTTCCATAATATTTGGAACATCGTCAATTGTATAATCGGTAAGACGCTCAATATCCATCATATCTTTATATATCTACTACTCATTTTTTTTTTGGCGTTTTGCCCTTTATAAATATTTTCTCAGGGTTTTTGTTTTCATTTTCTTTAATCATTTTATCCAACGGGTTTTTATCCAATGTCTTAGACATTGCTCTAATAGTCGCATCATCTAGTTTCGGTTTAATCATTTTATATATACAACACAAAATAGCGGTGACACCCCGCTCACCCCGATATGCTTAAAGGGGGTTTCTAAAAGGGGTCACCCCTTTTTACATAATTGTAAAATTGATTGACGATTTGGTGAGTTCAGTTGCTGGTGTTTCATCGCCCAACTCTACGATTTTTACATCAAAACTATTAATTGATAACTCATTGTTATCTAAATTACTTATTATCTCTTGATGTGGTTCATAGATAGTTATACGGTTTCCTAATGTGTTAGAATTATCAATCAACGTTCCAGTGGAAAATGGGGCAGGTAAGTTCGCTAAAACCGTCTTAGCAAAACCTCCATCACTTGCCTTGTCCTTGTTTTTATAATTTTTAATTGGTAATCCATTCAACAATACTGAATAACTCCTTGAATTAATCAAATAATTACCTGATGTTATAAACATAAATGTTCTCGCAAAACTACTTTGGTAAAGCGGTTGTGGTAAAGTATAATCAGGTCTTAGCGTACCACTATTACCTGTCTGTAAAACCGTTGCTAACTCATCACTAAATTCTATCTTATATCTCTCAATAATGTTAGCAGTTTCACTTGTGGAAAAATCCTTCTCAACCTCATAAAAATTACAACGCCTCCAACCCGAACTTTGGGTATCACTTGATAAAATCATATTAAATGGGATTTGCGAGAATGACGTATTTAAATCGGTATAATCTATCACCGTAGCATCTTCACTAGACTTAAAAAATTCATACGGGAAATAGTGTTGTGTTTTCATACTGTCATAAATAATTTTATCACCATCATCATCAGCATACGCCGCCCCCAATTGAGAATAAACCCTTACATATACATTTGGTGTATTAGTACCCCATTCACTAGATGGAATATATGGTACAAAGTAAAATCCTCCTCTAAAATCTAAATCATTATAGATTACGTCTAATGAAATACTAGCAACCTGCTCCATCGCTCCAATAGGTCTGTTCTGCGAATTCCAATCAGTTATTGAATTACCAGCATCATCTTCGGCAAAATAAAATTTAAGGTTTCCATTATCAATCGCCATTCCAAAAAAACACGCTGGAACTGCGTCTTGTGGTGCTGTGCTGCCTTCCGTAGGAACAGTCAAAAAAGTTGCTCCTGATGTGCGTCCAGCAGTATTTGCTGGTAATAAACCCCTCGCATATTCTTCACCATAAAAACCAGCAAATATTCTGCCCTTAGTTGCTGGAACATAATCGCTCAAATTATCTATTGTTGCTAAATAAATGCGGTTTTCATTACTTGGATTAACACGGTCTTCCGCCACCTTCCAGTGTAAAAAATGTGTATCCGCTAATCCGTAACTATCATAAACGGGCGTTGCCGCAGTTGCCGATGACTTAGCATAAGACACCGTTCTTGTACCAACTGTGTCAGTTGCGTCTAATTTTTCAGTAGCACTCAATACAAAATCACCCCCGAATTCGTCAGGGAATGAATTATATTTAATACCAAAAACTATATCATTATCTTTTTCATATTCACCCACTGCTTCATCTAAAATTACAGGGTCATATAAATCCAAAGATAAATCTGCTGCTTGTTGTAAAACTAATGCGTTATTAATTGCTTCATTAATAGCAGTTTGTAATTCGGGAAAAGTATATGTTCCAGCAGCAATGGTAGCAATGACACCAGCAGAAAATGGATTTATTGTGCTTGGAAAACCCTCATAGTTGGAAAAGGTTAAAGTCTGTGGTTCTTCAAAATTTACGCTAGTATCAGTTGTAAGTGTGGCGTGATTAAGTTTTATGCGACTGTTAGGTTTAATAACAATTGGTTCTCTAAATCTTACCTGATAATCATACCCATTACCACTTTCGGGGGATATCAATTGGAAATTCATTTGTATAATAAATAACTATATTTTATTAGTCGGTGGCGAACTTTTAAGTTTCATTCCAAAACGTTTAGCATAACTTCTCATATTTGCTTTTCTGCTCGTACTATCACCCCATAAGACATAATATGATAACGCTCCTGCCCCTAAACCTTTTGGATTTTCACCCTTCTTCAAATCCTTCGCGTGACGACCTCTATACCTCTCTCTCTGCTTCTTATCTTTTGTAAGTGTGTAATCGTCCATTCCACTCGCACCAAAACTTATTGACTTAAAACGCTTTCCATCTTTATAAAACTCTGCTTTTAATTTTTTACCCTGACTTGGTGTTCCACCAAAATAAACTGTTGTCATTATATATATAATGGCGGAGCATAAAAAATTAAAAATGATAATTGCTGGAATAATAAAACTTCTTACGGTAATTAGGTGTCGCTGTAAGTGTTGTGATAGTGAATGTAACCAACCACCACCACCTAGTCCGTGTCCTTGCCCTAAAATTAAAAATGAGACTTTATTGTGATGCTGATAAAGCAGTTGGGTCTTCACCGCCGCCTACAATTTGCGATGGTGCTGTTTTTTGGGCGGTTTCTTCTTCACCACCTGTGGCGTGTTTTTTACCAAAAATATCTTCAAATAAACTGGCGATGCCTAGACCCGCAGATATAATCAATCCAGCAGGGTCAATAAAATCAGCAATACCCTCACCAACATCGGCGGCAATTTGTCCTGCTTTACTAACTCCTGAACCAATTTTTCCTGCTATATTAGCACCCTCCTCAGCACCCTCCTCAGCACCCTCTGCCGCAGCACCAGCACCACCCGTTGGAGCATCACTGCCTGATGGTGGTTCAGCACCGCTTGAACCTTCTCCCGTTGGAGCATCACCGCCCGATGAACCCGATGGTGTATTGCCTGTTGGTTCTTTACCGTCTTCCAAATCCACTTTAATATCACTACTGTCACCTCCCGCATCATCATCGGTTGGTTTTGCTTTACGAGCAGCAATAACTTTTTTGGTTAGAGCAAATGACGCACCAATACCAGCAGATGCTCCTGCTCCTGCCTGAATAGCACCCTGAATAGTATCATAAGTATCCTTGATTGATTTGACTTTACTATCGCTCAGTTGCTGTGCTAAACCCTGCTGATGCTGTAATCTCTCTTGGACGCTATTGCTAAATCCATTGATATCATCAAAATAACTCATTTATAAATATACTATCTATTTTTTTATTTGTATATTCTCTGCTATTACCACCTTTTCTAATGGGGTCAAATCATCACTCTCCAATTGTAATTTTGCTTCCACAATTGCGTCATATAATTCGGTTTTATTCATCTTGGAATACCCCTTTAATCTCATTGACTTAGCGATTTCTCTTAATCCCTTTAAACTATCCATTTATTCATTAGGCATATTATCTTTTTTGTCTTTTTCCTCACAACTACAATCCTTATCAAAAGTTTTTTTATAAACCAATTCATCAAAATTCCTATAAAATGCTTGTTGTTTTACATTCAAATACGCAAAATCATATGGGTTCTTCTGCGTTTTTTTGTACTGCTCTATAAATGTTTTTTCTTCACCATCAGGTGTTAAAAATGAATAGACCTCAGCAATCTTATTCATCTCACGTTGAGAGAATGAACCACATAAACAGAGAGAACCAGCATTATTTCGTATAATAGGTGTTAAAAATTTAAAATACTGTAAGCATAAGATTATTGATAAACGTCCCTCACTTTCTTCATTGCCTACGTGTCTATATCTTGTTATCAACCGAGAGAAAGCATCAGGTTTTCCGCCTCGCTTTTGGATTAATCCTTCAATCGCATCATCAAATACTATCAAATATTTACAATCAGCATCTTCATCACTCTCAATCATCTTAACTAATTCATTCAACAAACTCTCACTGTACTCCTCAAAAACAAAATCAAAATGTTCTAATGCGTCTGCTAATACAGCATCATTTTTTGCCGTACTACTTATTAATATTTTACACCCAAACTGGTCGCCATAAAATCTTGGTGATAATGCTAAATTGGTCGCCAAACAACTTTTACCAGCACGTACTGAACCTAAAAGTATTTTAAAAAATGGTACGTCAGGGATTGTTCCACCCATATTGACTTCGCCCAATTTATCACTATTCATTTTTAATGGATAAACCTTAAAATCCTTCTTCATCTATATTTATATACAATATACATAT
>TARA_R110000868_G_scaffold115478_4_pt1 | contig 11940 bp, 10 predicted proteins | sample TARA_R110000868 | Tara Oceans TARA_R110000868 (sample SAMEA4397489) | marine metagenome | biome: Polar Biome; feature: [SRF] surface water layer (ENVO:00010504); material: water (ENVO:00002006), including particulate matter (ENVO:01000060) such as... | depth 5 m | reverse complement strand
GTTAGTGCCCGGCCCTGAGAAGTTGCCCCTTGGGTTAAAACCTCCTACTGGACCAGTAGGGCGAGTTAGCCTTGGATCAAGCTGGGGTGGTGGCGCAATCTGCGGTATTGGATTTCTTAAGGCGTCTATAAACTTTTTTAATGCATCCGAGGCTGAGTCTAACCCACCAGTAAATCCAGACATGTCAAACTTTTTCATTGTTTCCGCGGCTGATTCCATCACACCAGTAAATCCAGAAATGCTACTTAAAGTTATTCCTGCATTCAGCAAATTTGCTGCTTTCATTGGTGTCATTAATACATCAGCTAGTCCATTCTGCCCGATGGCTGTCGCTCCTAACGCCGCGATCGTGGCGGCTTGTGTTCCTGCATTTCCGCCAACAGGTGGTTTTAAATCAGTAACCGCTTGGGTGACTGCTGTAGCACCACTCATTGTCATTTGAAACGTCGCTCCTAACGCAATAAGTTTTTGGAATTCAGGATCGTTAGGCAGGTCTGCCATACTTTTTGCAAATCCTGCCATTTGACCTGCCGCTTGGCCTACATTCGTTGGGTCGATACCTAATGAACCTAATATCCCATTAACTACCTGAGCTTTTGTCCCAGCCATAAACTGTTCAGTATTTGCTTGGATGCCCATAATTTGCATCTCATTATTAGGAGCAGCAGTAACTTTTGCAACATCATTTAATGATTTTGTAAGATTTTCTAATGCTGTTAAGAAATGTTCTTCACCAGATGTAACTGCTTCCATTCTTGCTTGTAATGCGACTTGTGCGCCATCTACTCCAGCTATAGCTAAGTGTACTAATGCTTTAGGATCTACTGATCGAACTTGCGCTGCAAGAGCATCGGTTGCTGCAGTAACTTCTTCTGTACTAGCGCCAGATTGGACCATATCAGATATCCGTCTAATAGCACCAGTTACATCAACACCTTGCGCACCCATAATTGAAGCAAACTCTGCAAACCCTGGAGCCATTTCAGCACCCATGCCTGCAACTTGTGCTCTTAAGCCGTCAGTGATCATCGAACCTGCGCCACCGAGCGCAGATAGCCCAGCTACGGAACCTAAAAGTGCTTTATTCTGATCTTCATTTAATGAAGACATTATACCTGCATTAATTGCGTCTTTTCGGAAATCTTGTTGTGCTTTTAATCTATCTTGAACATCTTGCCCATTGAGTCTTGCCATTGAATATTGTAAATTTATGTTTTCTTTTAACTGCTCTGCAAGATCAGCTTCTAGTAAGTTTCTATTGTATTCAACTCCAAACGATTTACGTCTTAGCTCTAGCTCGTCGGCTGTATATTGTGCCATTTCAGCACTAGTCATACCAAAAAAACCTGCACTCTCAGTAGCTTTTCTGAGAGCTCCTGTAAATTTTATAAATCTGTTTGTACCTTCTTGTGTAGTTCTGCCTAAACTAGAAATCATAGGACCAGATTCACCCACTACTTTAGAAAGTTGGTCTAATCCTAATCCGATACTTGCTGAACTTTCTCTTAGTTCCAGAAGATTCATACCAATATTAGCACCAATTCTGCCAAAGTTGCTCATTTGATTTCCAAATTCTTCAAATATACCAACTACGGTGCCTAACCCGGCGCCTAACCCAGCTAGATTAATCGAAGATAACATTTTTTCTACAGTTGCAGATGCTTTAGAATCAGTCTCAATAGAACTTACCGATTCACTAACACTTCCGGCTCTTGATACAAATCCACTTAATAATCCAGCTGTTTTGGCCTGACGGCGGTCCTCGTTACTATCATTTTTGTTTATTGTTTGTGTTTGATTATTAATCGAGTTACTAATTTGATTTTGACTAGTAACTGAGTTATTTGCTAAATTAAGCTGTTGTCTTTGTAAAGCGAGAATTTCCTGTTGTGTTGCTTCCATAGCAAAATCAGGAACATCTATCCCTATTACTCCGCCGCCCATTGGTATCTGAATTACTGCCATTATATGCTCACTTAACTTGTATAAATAACTATGCATTACTATTTATAGGAAATAAAATGAAAAATCCTCTAATCGATTATTACAGAGAAAAAGAGATCTATGTAAAATTACCCACTAAAGGTACATGGTATAAAAACAAACCTAACTTAACACCCGACGGGGAACTTGGAATACTCCCTATGACATTAAAAGATGAAATGCTTTTTAAAATACCCGACAGTTTATATAACGGAGAAAGCATGTACGAAGTTATACGCAGTATAGCACCAGACATCGTCGATCCGTTTGAAGTTAGTATACCTGATGTTGATGTGATATTATTAGCTAGTAGAGCAATTTCTTCAAACGAAGAAATGACAGTAGACGCTCGTTGTCCTGTTTGTAAAAAAACTGCTAGTTACAGTATTAATATTCCTAGTATGTTAAGTAAAGTAATAGTTAATACAGAAGAAACTGAAATTGAAATAAGAAAATTAAAAATAAGACTTCGCCCAAATACATTAGCTGCAGTCACTGCAAGTAGTATACAGTCTGTTGAAAATAATAGAATACTTCATATCCTTTCGTTAAAAAAGAATGATGAAAATAGAGATCATGCTGAATTTAAAAAATTAATGGAAAAAAGTTTAGAAGTAGCAACTGCAGCAACAATTGGATTACTAGCAGATAACGTTGCTAGTATTGAATTACCCGACGGGACTATCGTTGATAACATAGAAAACATTGTTGAATGGATAGTAAACAGTGACTCAGCTACGATTAACATTCTGAAAAAACATGCTGTGAAATTAAATGATAACGGACTTCCTAAGTCATTTCCATTTACTTGTGACAATGACGAATGCAATCATACATTTGAATCGGGGATAGAGTTTAACCCCACTTTTTTTTTCATAGCGAAATAAAGAAGTCAGATAATGTTAAATCTCTTATTGACAGATATAATAAAGAGAAGAAATTCTTAAGAAGGACGCTTATTGACCTTGTTATTAATACGGACGCTACATTCAGATTAGAAGAGCTAGTCTTAATGCCTACATATTATATTAACGATATCGTTGATGGGTATAAAGATAAAAACGAAAGACAATCAAGTAAATCTAAAAATACAAGAACTTTTTAATCATTTATCCGATTAGCTACGCTAATCATCAACTTCACTATCGTTCAGTTGAACTTTCTTTTCTTTCTATTGTCTAATAGATTAAACTATGATGAATGAATGATAATAATTATTAATGTTTCATGTAGATTTTTTAGTCAGACGGAACCTGTTTAAGGGTTCCGTCAACTCGAGCTTCATGTGAGTCTATAGCCGAGACTGGAAATAGGTATTTTACACTGTTCGATGGGCTCTGACCTTTCCCAACCTACGTCGACATTATGTTGCATAAAATGTACATTAAGCTAGTTAATGTGCAGTTTACGTAACATTATTCCCCCGCTTCGTTCCTGTTGCTAAGGGGTTTTTACGAACATTGTGTGTTCTTGGTGACAGCAATCACCTTATACCAACACTTAACTCACTTCCATTTCTCAGGATACTAGGATTTACCTAGGGGAGTGTATCAGTATGTTACGTGTCCGGTACCACCCGGTTTTTCCACAGCGGAGTTTTAAACTGGCCCGCCAACCTTATGTGCTGTTTGTTTTTGGAGAGATTCTATTAGAGCCTTCGATCCGCCTACACGAACGTTGATTATGCCATTGTAATATTCATCAGTTTCTAAAACCTTGCGGTCAAACTGTTCACGTGCCTCGAGATAGCTTAACTCTGCTTTGCTTGTGCAGTAGTATAGCATCTCTCTTGTAAAATTATGTGTGCCTAAAAGTGCAACATCTTCGTTTAATCTATCACTGGAGCCCCAATATTCTCTCCAGTCGCTTTCAACGGTGCTGCGTCTTTTGTTCTTTTTGCCTTTAAGTGGTGGTTTAGTTTTTTTAAAACGTGCTAATTTTTTGCCAATATATTTTTTATCATTAGTTAGATTGGTAATAAGGTATACAAAGCCTTCGCAGCCTTCGGGTAGTTCAGCTACCAAGATTCCTTTGTATTTCCATTCCATTAACTATGTATATATCACTGATCCTCATAATTCTACTGATTATGGTATTGATTTTGAAGAATTGAAAAAGTCTGTTGCCAACCGTTATCTATTTGATGAGAAACTTCACATAGCTTGCTTATAGCATAATCATTTCCGCCAGGAAAACAGTGATCGCCGAAGTAAACAGCATCACCTATGATCTGTTTTCTTATTTGACTTTTATCACATTTACGTCTGAAAATGTCTATACTAATTTCGCCGCCTACTACTGCAAAAGATTTATGTCCAAACATATTATTAAATTTGGTAGCAATATCTGTTCTTGTATTAGTTCTTGTATTTTCCCATGTTATATAATTTTGCCTTTGTTCGTAAGTTGCATTTCTGCCACAAATACTAAAGTTTGCTGTGCCTGTACGTTGTTCTATGTGATTGCCAGTTTTTTCAAAATATTTTACATTATTAAGTTCATTTTCTAAAAACCAATATTCTTCGCCACTAAGTTGCCATTCTGATTTATATATTTCTTTGCCATTTTCGAATACGTGATTGCCACTACAATGATATGCCAGTTTAAATTGATTTGTTAGTTCTTCGCCAATTTGTTCTACTGTTTTTGCCCTGTCGCTGCCTGTACATAGATAACAAGTATGCATCCTTGTAAAATCTAGCATAAATTCTTTAAATGTATTGTCCATTTGTTGACGTGGTACTGTAAGTGTACCATCAATATCAAATATAAAATTAATCATCTATAACTCCATTATTATACATCTTAGCCCATATGTCAACCGGAATTTGTCCGTTGTCTCTTACATCGATTCTTCTTAAACTCTTTGACCAGTCTATATGAATATCAGTTGTTGGTATGTTAATTGAATAATCTGATAGCGTAATTACACCGCAGTCGTATCCGTCTATACTTAAAGTACTAGTAAGATTATCTACCATGTTTATTTCCGTAAATTTTGTACCAGATATCTACTGGTAACTGTCCGTTTGTTAATAATTTTATAGGATGGTCTGCACTAGGTCTGCCACGCACAGTTTTCCCACCATCGGAAGATTCGTATATCATATGCCCAATGACATTGGCTTCTAACCAATTATAAGTAAGATCAACTTCCACTTACATGCTCTGTATCTGTACTAAACGTAGTAAATCCGTTTTCTTTTATAACTTGTAAAATAGTGTTAACACGACCTACAAGTTCATCTCTGTGTGAGATAAGGAAAATGTTTTTCCCACGTTCACGTTCAATCTTTTTAAGCACACTAAGTGCAGCGTCAACGCCGTTTGTATCCATGCCACTATCAATTAACTCGTCAATAGCCATAAAGTTAATAGGTTCGTTCATGCTTTCATAAACATCCCTAAATGCCCAGCTAAGACCTAAGATAAGTCTATTACGTTCACCTCTAGATAAGTTATCAAAGTCTAAGTCACGGCCTAGTTCTGTAATCTCAACATTAAGATCACTAAGGAATTGAACTTCGTGCGGCAATCCTAACTTAGTTAGATAGTATGCAAGTCTACTGTTTAGATATGTTAAGTTTTGTTCAATGATCTTTTTACGAATGAAACTGTCTTTGTTAGTTAACAGCTTATACAAAAAGTCTTGGTGTTCTTTTATCCTAGCAAGCTCATTCATGTTATCCCATGTAATCTCTTGCAAACCAGTTTCTTTAAGTGCTTCTACTTGTTCTTGGTACGTGTCAACTTCATTTTCTTTGTTAACATACTGCAAACGCAACCCTTCAATTTTGCTTTGGTGTTGATATGCTTCTTGCTCAGTATTATAATGAGTAATAGGCATTTGACTTAGTATACCAATATCAGTTAGTGCTTGCGCATACTCATTCTTGTTATACATGTCAGTGTCAATTGCAAGTTCACTTTCAGTAACTGCAGAACGTTTTGTTTCCAAAATCTTTTCGTGTTGTTCATCATGGATTTCTTGTCCACAAGCATAACATTTGTGATCCAGTGTTGACTGTAAATCTGATTTTGCTTTTGTTAAACGTGTTTGTTCTTTGTTAATATTTGTGGTAAGTTTACTGATCTCAGAATCAAGTGTGTGAATCTGTTGCTTTCGTTCCAAATAGTTAGTTAACGATTTGTGTGCAGCTAACTCTTGTTCGATATCAATCTTATCAAGTGCGCTGATCTCGTTAGCTAAATTTTGTAAGTCTTCATGCTTTTTAGATTGCCAGAGTCGTTGACGTCTTTCCAAATCACTAATACTTTTTTCAATCCTGAGATTTGCATCTTCAACTGCTTTAATTCGATATTCTTCTTCTTTGATAGCATCTTTTGTGAGCCTTTGCTGTTCTCTCAAAACCTCGGCTTTTTCACTAAGCATAGTGATTCCAAGCAACTGCTCAATAATAGCTCTTTGATCATTTGCCTTCATACTAAGGAAAGGTTCTGTATATGTATTTAACGCAACGATGTGTTTAAACATGTCATGTGACATGCCAAACAGTTTTTCAACTACATCTTGTGTTTGGCGATTCTCCCCTTGTGCCTCATCTGTATCTCCACCAGCGATATCCATGTTATTAACAATAAATCGAAATATGTTTGGTCTGCGTCCACGTTCGATTCGATAACTAGCACCATCCTTTTCAAAATCGAGTGTTACCAACATACCCTTAGCATTGGTTTTATTGATGAGATTGTCTTTGCGAATGTTTGTTAATGCGTTACCATACATTGCGTAACTCAAAGCGTTAACGATAGTAGTCTTACCAGTGCCGTTACGACTTCCGTCGCCGCCTAAGTCCATGTTGTTACCTAATACAAGTGTTAAACCGTGATCACTAAAACGTACCGCCTGAGTAACATTACCAACACTCATAAAATTCTTTATTGTTAGGTCTTTAATAATAATCATAGGTTGTTATATATGTCCATTAGTAAACGTTTGTCTATCATTTCACTGTCCACAGCGTTTAAACTATTATACACGATTTTGTCCACGTTTTCAACTTCTATTTCGTCTACAACACGCCAATCTTGTGCATGTTCTTCTTTTTTACTTGGCATAAGTGTAATTTCACGAAGCTGGTATTGCTGTGCAAATGTTTCTTTAATAAAGCTAGCTTCTTCGTAGCTAATATTAACGTCTAGTGTAGCACGACAGTAAGTTTTACTGTTAAGTATTGTGTCCGGTGTATCAATTAATCTACTAAGTGCAGTAGTACGATAACGCGGTCCATCGTAATTAAAATACTCAGGTTTACTGCCCCAACTTAGTTTCATCATACCCCTATCATCATCCCACGCATCAGCATAGTTGTGAGCGAAAGGAGAACCTAAGTAATGAATATTACCTTTGTTCTGACGTTTATGGAAGTGTCCGCTAAACACGTATTCGGGACCATTTAGTTGTGCTACGTTTAACCCGCCGTGATCTGGCATTTCTACCATAGCATTCATTTTGAAGTATGGAAGCTCGAAGTGACCAAACATATAACGTGCTTTAATCTTTTCAAGTTTCTTCCATTCGTCGCCAACAAGCCACGGGATAAATGCAACATCATCATGCACAATAATATCCTCAATCATAACAACGTTATGAAATAAGTTGGCATACGGCAAGCTGTTTAGTTCACGCTTTTCACGATAGTATAAGTCGTGGTTGCCCATAATCATATATACGTGTTCAAATGATTTGCTTAATTTTTTGATATTGTTGACACTGTAGTTAAGTGTGCTGACATTAACACCTGCACGGTGATGATGCCAGTCACCTAAGAATATACATGTATCACAATCTTTGCTGTTATCGATAAACCAATCTACAAACTCCTCGCAATCGGTATTATGTTGTTTACTGTTATTTTTGTTACCAAAATGAATATCGGTGAAACACGCCGCTCGATTAAAAAATGCCATACTATTCTTTTTATCAACCACACCTATAGATGTGTTATGTTTAAACTACTATATAAAAAGTGCAGTGTCAACCTAAACGTTGAACCCTGCATCTCGTTGTTCTTGTGCTTGTTGTTCATCCCACTTAGCACGTTCTGCTATTTCGTGGTCAAGTTGTCTACTGTAGCTAGGCAGTTGCCCGTTTTGCTGTAACAAGTCGTCTCGAATGTTTTGATTGCGTTTTTCTAAGTTAAGTACTCTAGTAAAGCTGTTAGTAACAGCCGCAGTGTAATAAGCAAACGGGTTTTGAGATTTTGCTTCGTTAAACTGTAGTCCGATTTGACTTAGTTGTAGTAGTGCATGACTGCGCATTTCATCTACATAAGTGTATCCACGCCAGTTACTGCGCATACTGTAACGTTCACATAGTTTGATATACATTTTTGCCAGATTGTTTGTGACCTTGCCGTGGTCAACATTGAACTTTCCGTTGTCTAATCCGCCTTCCCAATGACTGCGAACTACTTCTTTCATTTCGCCGTCTACTTTTGTAAAGTGTTTAAACGGAGGGAAGTTGCATTTAGAGTGTAGATCTGCTGTTGTTTTCGGTTTTGTTTTACGACCTGGTTCGGATGGTACATGTTCGTAAGTCATAAGTCTAAAGATCAAATCATCTTCGTTAATATCCACTGGGTCTATTTTAAAGTCGATTTGTCTTGGCTTATCTTTTGCTTTGCCGTTGTTGTCGTACCAGTCGATATACGCTTTTTCAAAAGCATCGTAACCTAATTGTGAGGCACGGGTTTCTTTCGCTAGTTGTATAATTTCTAAGTTTGTGATGTCTTCGTATTTTTCAATAATAACATCATATCTACTATGTTCTTTGTCTATTAGACTGCAATATGATAGTTTGCTTTTATGTATTTCTTTAAGCATATCTTTGTTGTTTAAGTAATTTACTCTTTTCATAAAAATTTCCTTATGATAATATTTTAATATAGCATACTTTTGTATACATGTCAACCATGATTGATTATATGCGTACTTTTTAAAACTATAAATATGTATAAGAGAAGCGGTAACATATTTATAGCTAATCAAATTGAGGATAAATTAGTATGAGTGTACCATCAGACAACAGAGCAATTTTAACAACAGGATTGCCAAACTTATATTGCACAGGGCCTGCTGACGCATTACTGCCACATAAAGGAATTATGTTTCCTAATTTACCTGATATTAGCTATAGTCAATCAGTACAATACACTCCATACGATCTTGTGCATACAAATTATAGTTTTAGTTCATATAGAAACACACCTAGTCCGGATATTATTTTAACAGGAATGTTTGCTCAAACCACTGATGAAGAACACCGATATTTACAAGGTGTAATACATTTCTTACGTTGTGTTACTAAAATGTTTTATGGAATAAACGAAAGAGATCCTGCACCAGGCACACCTCCGCCTGTATTACGTTTTAGTGCATTTGGCACAAACGTTTTTAAAAATATACCTGTACTTGTTCAAAATTTTAGTGTAAACATTGACTCTAATACAGATTTAAAAACCGTCGACGGCCAATCTCTATCAACTATACAAACTGTTACTATGAATCTAATAGTGCAACAATCACCTGCAAGACAAAAAACCCGGTTTAGTATGGCAGAGTTTTCCTCGGGTAACTTATATCAAGAAGGATTTATTTAATGACTGCAAAATATAATAATACTAGCAACTATAGTAATACAGGGTTAAACAAAAAGTATCTGAACGTATATAACCCTACGTTAACTAGAGAAACATTGAGTACAGATACAAAAACAATTGTAATTGAAAACAAATATGATCGCCGCCCTGACTTATTAGCAAACGATTTATTTGGGAATAGTAAAGTTTGGTGGGTATTTGCACATTACAACAGAGAAAAACTAAGAGATCCATTGAATGATTTTCGTGCAGGTAAAACTATTGTCGTACCTAGAAACTACAGAGCTATAGGATAATATAAATGACAACAACTATACCGCCACTAGAAACACAAGTAGCTTTCTTATTTGATGAGATGCACACAGGCGACGGCGGTAACATCGCCAAGACGTTTGATAAAAATCCAGGTATGACTCCTGGAGAAGCCGCAACCGCATTTGAACGCCGATTTGAAAAAAGCGATGTTAAATCTGCCGAGGGACAAGCAGCATTTCAACGGAGAATAACTAATGCTAACGATGTGTATAATGCATATAGTAATGGAACTCTAACTAGCTTACCTGCTAATGCTCAGTACGTGTTCAACCAAGCTGTGGAAAAAGGATATACTGCTGAACAAGCAGCAGGTATTGTTGGTAATTTGCAAGTAGAAAGTGGGAAGTCAATCAATCCCAACTCTATAAATCGTGGAGATGGTCGAGACGGGTCTGACAGTGTCGGTATTGCACAATGGAACCAAGGCAGATCACGTAATTTAGTAGCATACGATCCTGCAACGGGCGAAATTGTACCAAACACAGAAGTTCAGGCAGGTGATATTGACGCAACGACCGGAGATCCAGTAACTGAAACAGAAGCAAGAGAAGTAAGAGAAGAAGCAAGAGCAGAATCTTCCAAAACCAAAAGAGAAAATTTTAACCATTACATAGACAACCCACTAAATGTGTTTTCAAGTTATACATATAATTGGTCAGTACATATATTCCATCCTCTCAACGCAGGAAAATTTAGCAATCTTAAAGAATTGCGTGACTCGGGGTCAGTTATAACATTATCGCAGTCTGGCGTTGAGAATGAAATATCAATCGACTCGGTTGCTCAGCATATGGCACTGCAATTCTCAGATGAGAATAGAAATAGCGTTGCTAACGTGTTCAATATTAATTTTGTTGAACCATTGGGAGCAACATTTTATACTAGAATTTTTACAGCGGCCCAACGCCTGGGTATTGAAAATCATTTAGATTCGATATATCTATTAGAGTTAAATTTATTAGGGTGGGATGAAAATTCTACAAAATCTACTGTTATTGGTCCTTATTTGTATGAAACAAAATTAATATCTCTACAGATGGAGTTCCGCGATGGCGCAAGTCATTATCAAGGACGTTTTATAGAAGTGAGCCAAGATGCGTATTCCAGAAATAGTTTTCATTTAACTTCTCAGATATCAATTGATGTAACTAATTTTGGTGATTTTTTAACAAAACTTGAAGATGAAGTTAACAAACAAAAATTAAATCAGGCCGCAGCATCACAGTTTTTATTATATCCGGATGCACAATATCATTTTACTACTACACCTGCCTACAATTCATGGAAAAACTTTACATTTGACGCAATAGCTCCATCAGAAGTAGACCAAACACGGGGTGTTAGTATTAGTGCGTCCGGAGGTACTCTGCATATTACTTTGCCGAAAGGGACTGCTATTACAGCGGCTATGGCAATGGTATTATTCCAAACGAGAGAATTTAAAAATATAGTTACAAAAAATGGTTTTGCAAAGGAGTCATCAGATGAAGGAGTTGCAAATCCTGTTAAATTAGCAGAGATTGTCAGATGGATTAGTTTTAAAACAGAAGTACAGTATAGAGATTTAGATCCATTGGTTAAACAATATCCAAAAGATATAACATTTCAAGTGATGGGACACATAACACCCGAAGCAACACACGACCCAAAGAGCAACAACGCCTTAGTAAATGACAATGCTCTTCAAGGTGCCAGACTCAATGAACTTTATGTAGAAGATTTGTTATTGAAGCGTTATGATTATACTAGTACTGGACTTAACACTGAAGTAATACAGGTAGACATTGTGTTAAACAATATTTTCTACCAATTGCAAGCATTAAATGCCGGAAAGGTTGATAATACAAGTGCATTATTTAACGGCAGTGCAGCCGAGCAACATGCTATTGGATTAAAGAACGATATAACTGCAATAGAAAGAGAACGAAAAACATCGGCGAAAGCTATATCCCAACTTAAAGCCAACACCGATAAAATAAAATCAGAAGCGATCGGGGGACCACCAGGTGGTGAAATAAGC
>TARA_R110000868_G_scaffold82178_6_pt1 | contig 11942 bp, 6 predicted proteins | sample TARA_R110000868 | Tara Oceans TARA_R110000868 (sample SAMEA4397489) | marine metagenome | biome: Polar Biome; feature: [SRF] surface water layer (ENVO:00010504); material: water (ENVO:00002006), including particulate matter (ENVO:01000060) such as... | depth 5 m | reverse complement strand
ATTTTAACCTTACACTCGAGCTCTCTGTGGTCATTCTGGCTGTCACCATTTCGGGCATGGACGAGGTTGCAGCTGCAAACGGACCAGCCCGGGATGCCGCACGACGAGCAGCCATCCATCCCGTTGCGAGCGTTTCCGATCTGCGCGCCTGGCTCGCGCGTTTGCCGGCAACAAAGGACTTCCCGCCCGACCTGGTCCCGACCCTGCGCGAAGGGTCGAGCCTGTTCGTTATCGAGATGAGTACGGCGCCTGGCTGCATACCCTGTGGCGACCTGTGGGTGCGGCTCGCCCGGTTTCGCTCCCGCTATGGATGGCAGGTCCGCACGATCACAGGCGAGCGCGCGCTGTTGCGATCGGGACGGCTGGGGCTTCCCTGGGTTGGTCACCCGGTTGCCTGGGTACGCCCGCTTGTTGACCAGAACCGCACAGTGCCCATAGCGATCGGCACCGATCTCGATGTCAATCTGGCACGCAATGTCTATCTGGCCGCCAAAATACTGACAGGCGTCAAGCCCGCCATAGGGGTGCGGGCAATGTCCAAATTCTCCGGCATAGTTGGAGCAAGCGGGCGAGCAGAGGCGCCGAGGCGATGAGCCAGGCAGGCGTTCTCCGATTATGCGCGTGCGCGCAGCATCTGTCCGGCCGTATCCAGCGACATCACCATGATATCGGCAGAAAGAGGGTAAGCCTCGCTGCCGGGATAAATGACCATCTGGCGTTGAGGCCTGAGATCCTGGCAGGCGTGATGAAAGCCGCGTTCGACCTTGGGCGAAAGACTGCGCTTTATCTCATAGACCCACAAATCTCCCCCTGGGAGCGTGATGAGAAGATCGATCTCCGCGCCGGCGGCGGTGCGATAGAAATTGGCAAGACTGCCTTCAGGCGCCGCTGCGATCAGACTTTCTACAACGAAGCCCTCCCAACTGCCGCCAGCCACGGGATGCCCCAGGACCGCCTCTTCGTCGCCAAGACCAAGCAGGGCATGCACCAAACCGCTATCTTTTACATAGACGCGCGGCGATTTGACCAGCCGCTTGGCGGTGTTGCTATGCCATGGCTCAAGCCTGCGAACGAGCAGCAAATCGACGAGCAGGTCGAGATAGTTGGCGATGGTCTTGGAGTCGAGACCGAGCCCTCGTGCAAAGTCCGAAGCGTTCATCAGACCAGATTGCTGATGCGCCAGCATCGTCCAGAAGCGCCGCAATGTCTCAGCGGCTATTCTGGAGCCGAGCATCGGCACGTCCCGCTCGAGATAGGTGCGGATGAAATCCTGCCGCCAGCGCAGGCTCGCGCGGTCGCTGGTGCTCAGAAAACTGTCAGGAAAGCCGCCCCGCACCCAGAGCCTGTTCATCGCTTGCGCATCCACCTCAAGGGCATTGAGGGGACCCATTTCAAGATAGCTGACACGACCGGCCAGAGTTTCTCCCGACTGCGCGAGAAGATCGATCGACGCCGAACCCAGCAGCAGGAAGCGACCGGCTGTAAGGCCTGCGCGTCTGCCGCTATCGATGAGCCCCCGAAGGATCTGGAAAAGCCCCGGCAGGCGATGGACTTCATCAAGGATCACCAGCTTGTCCTGATGTGCCGCGAGATAGAGTTCAGGCTCGCTCAATTTAGCACGATCGGCGTCGGATTCCAGATCCAGGTAGAGAGAGGATGTCGCCTTGCCGATCTCCAACGCCAGCGTGGTTTTACCCACCTGACGCGGTCCGAGCAGCGCCACTGCTGGCGACGCGGCAAGACGGTCCATCAAATCTGTTGCGATATGGCGCCTGATCATCCTTGCATTATTGGAACGAAATTCCAAATTTACAAGGATGAAATCCATACTCCTCGGGCCTGGCGGACCGATCGCACCCAGACATTCTATGAAAAGAGGTTTGCCGCCATGCCACGTCTGCGTACCTATGCCCTGACAGCCGGGATTGCCATGTTTACGTCATGCGGCGCCAGCTCACCTGCGCGGGCGCAAAATTGGGCGGAAAGCTGGTTCGACAATGTCACTTATACCAGCCCGGGGAGTTTCGAGGATCAGACCCGCGGCTATGTAACCGCCGGCGGCATGTCGGGACGGGTGGATGTTCATAACGACTATCTGATGAGTCTGACGCTCCCCAAGGTGAAGGCCGGGTGCGGCGGCATCGACATGTTTCTGGGCGGCATGTCGTTCCTCGACCCCGATTATCTCGTCCAGAAGCTTGAAACCATTCTCCAGGCCGCGCCTGCCGTCGCGTTCCAGTATCTGCTCGAAACGCTCGATGAAAAAATGGGAAACATCATCTCGAAGATGGAAGCTGCAACCAATTATCTCAATTCCATCCAGGTCAATGACTGCCGGCTTGCCAATCGCATGGTGCAGATCGCCAAGGGCGACGAGAATATGTCGGGCATCATCGAGGAGATGACAGGTTATCGTTCGGTCAAGCAGGGCTTTGCCAAAAGCTATCAGCAAAGTCGCGAGAAGATCGAAGCGAACGCCAACAACCCCACCGAGGACTTGAAGGACGCGCTCGCCAACTGCCCGGCGGAAGTGACCGACATCTTCCGCACCGGATCGCTCCTCTCGCATGCAGCCGCGAGGGTCGGCGCGAGCAGCTGGGCCAACGTCATGCGCGCCCGGGTTGGTGACGTCTACATGCGCTGGGATGCGACCGACAAGGTGCCGCTTTTCTCGGCGATCCCTGCCTGCCCGGCCCAGGACAGCGAGTCGCCGCAAGACTTCCTGACCGGCAAGGTCCAGAAGCGGACCCTCAACATTCCGGCGACCGCTAATGATTGTACGCAAGACGGGACCAAGGGCGCTCTGGCGCTGGCGCGCGAACGGCTCGAGGCGATTGCAGCCAAGATCCGGACGAAAGCCCCGTTATCGACCGAGGAGCGCCATTTCGTCGCCAACGTGCGGACGCTGCCGGTCTACCGTATGCTCGAATGGGGCGTGCGCCAGGGGGTGGTGGACTCGGTGATCGCCGACACTGACGAGTTGGTAGCGCTGACCCTTGCCTATCAGATGCTGAACGATCTCACCCGCACGATCGACTTCGCGCTCACCAATGCCGAGCGCGGCACGAACGCGGCAGGTGCTACCGATGGCGCCAGCCCCAATATCTGCCAGACCCGGATCCTCACCAAGGGGATCGAGCAGCTGCGCGACCTGCGCGAAGAGGTGCTGCGGCAACGTGCGCAGATGCGCCAATCCTATCTGGCGGCACTTAACCAGGCGAACCTTTCGGCCAGTTATGCAGGCCTCCTGCGCCAACGCGATCTGGATGCGCGAAACGCTGCCGGCGCCGCTGCCACCCGCAATCGCTAAACGGGAAGCCGTCAGATGCGCCTTGAGCTTCACGCTATCCACGGCCCTGCCATTGCCAGCCCTACTGCCGGGATCGGCGCAATGCTGAGCCTTCTCCTACCCTCCCCTGCCCTTGCCCTTGAGACCAGCTACCATAGTTATGACGGCTTTGCAGAAACGGTCGACGCCTTTCGGCTCGTGTCGATGATCTTTGCCGACCCTCGATACGAGACATTGGTACTGATCATGGCGGTCGCGGGCATCGCGCTGGGAGCCGTGCTCGCTAGCATCAGGGGCCAGGGCATGGGCCTCGTCGCCTTCGGCTTCCAGATCCTGATGGGCATAGGCCTCTTCGTAGGGTTTGTGGCCACCACCGGCACGGTCCATGTCTATGACCGGGTTCGCAACGCCTATCAGCCGGTCGGCGACGTTCCCAATCTCCTCGTCCTCGTCGCGGGCACGACCAATCTTATCGAACGTGCGCTTGCCGAGACGATTGACGACAATACGCTCGACCCCAATGCCAAGCTGGAGTTTGGCGCAGGCGGCCATGCATTCAACCTCTTCTTCAACGCGGCAGCGCCGCGCGGTCCCATGACAGACACCTTCCTCGACGCTACGATGAAGGACTATCTGCGCCAATGTTATCCGGTCGCGCGCGTCTCGCCTGCCTATGGTGTCGATGACGATATACTGTTCCGCACGGCCACCGATCTGCCTGCGGCCTTTGCAGCGATGGCGGGTCCGGCCACTTATTCCACTGTCTACACGCCCACCGACAAGGGTGGCGTGACGATGAGCTGCGCAGATGCCTGGGACGATATTGCGACGCGCCTGACTGAACCGACCCTGTTCGACGGCTATGTCCGCCAGGTCTGTATCCGCACCGGGTTCGACGTCGACAATGCCGGCCAGCTCGCACGCTGCCGCAGTCAGTTGGGCGAAATGGGCCAGATGATGATGGGGACCCCGCTTTCGCTTACAGCCTTCATGACCGACGTCATGCTGGGCGCAACCGTGGGCGACGTATTGTTCGAGGATTCGCCAGCATCGGCTGCCCGGGTCATGGCGAACCGGGCCGTGATCTCCAACGGCCTTGCGACCATGTCGGCGGCCAATGAATGGATGCCGACGATCCGCGCGACGATGTTCGGGATCATGCTGTTCATGGTGCCGGTCGCGCTGCTTTTCGTGCTGACGCCGATTAACCTCAGGGTTCTCTCCTATGCGATGGGGCTCTTCGTGTTCGTGGCGCTCTGGGGCGTGATCGACGCGGGCATTTATCAACTGACCCTTGGTCGGGCGATGGACGTTTTGGCCGAGATGCGCGCCAACCATGTCGCGGCCAACGCCTGGATGCTCGCGCCTTCCTCGGCCATGAAGGCGCTGGCGATTTTCGGCACGTTCCGGACGGCGGCGGCGGGCCTTGCGGGTGCCTTCGTGTTCACGGTGTTCCGTTTCTCGGGCAATATGTTCAGTTCGCTCACCGGGGCATCGATGGGCGTCCATACACAGGCCGCAGGTGCTGCAGCGCCGATGGCGACCAGCGAAGGCTATGCCTCTGCGCTTGACGCGCAAGGGTCAGCGATGGGTACGGCGCATCGCAAGGCCGCCGCTTCGGGGTTCGGTGATTTCGGTGAGCGCGCATCGTTCGCCGCGTCGCGTTCGTTCGGCGAGGCTGGCACGATTTTCGGCGAGGGCGGCCCGATGGCGCCCGGCCTGACGGCGCTTGGTTTGGGCGGTCTCGACGCGCAGCGGGAACTGGGCACCCTTGCCCCTGCCCTCGCCACGGGCGACCTCTCCAGCCCGGCGGCGGCGCGGGCGGTTCGCGCGAACGCCACGACGGCCGCTATCCATCAATTTGCCGAGAAGGACGCATTGCGCACCCTGGGCAATCGCTATTTCGGCGAGGGTCAGGCGGGAGAGCAGGCCTTTGCCACCTTTGCCCAGACGATGGTGCAGTGGAAAGCGTTCGGGGATGAGCGCGCCTATGGCATGATGCATCAGGCGGCGTCCCGCCATTATGCGCGCAGCGGATACAGCCAGTCCGACGCGCAGCTCAAGGCGTCCAGCATCATTGCCGAGGCATCGAGCGACCCGACCTTCGGCAAGATTGTCGCCAATGCCTATGATCAGGAGGCCATGATGCGCAACGACCTCACCGGGGCGCAGGTACAGGTGGGCGCCATGGAAGGCCGCCGCGACTTTGCGGGCAATGACGTATCGGGCATCGAACGGCACAATGTCGCCACCGAGCAGGCCCATCGCACCGGCACGAGCCAGGGTCAGCGCGACGCTTCGGCCATGCTCGGGCTGCCGTTGCAGGAAACCAGCCGCCGCATCGGCTTCATCAACGCGCTCTCGGGCGAAGCCCGCGCGTCTGCCGTCACCCAGCTCGCCCGCGCGACCGGTCGCAACGAAGCGCAGGTCGAAAAGGCCCTTGCCACCTATTCCGCAGCAAGTCAGCTTGGAACGGCCGATGGCGCGAGTGCGGAGGCGGCGCGCGAAGGCACCAGCGTTTACGGGCGGACCCGGGAAGCGGCCGGTTACGACTTTGCCGAGCGGTCGGGCAAGCTCGATGCCCAGCGCGAGGCCGGCCCCGATGGCACGCGCAGCGCAGCCCGGATCGGAGAGCAGCGGCGGCAGTCGGATAACTTTGGGTTCGCTGCGGGTGCCGCGGCTGCCGGGACGTCTGTGCGGCAGGCCGCGCATCTCGACAGTTTCATAAAAACTCTTGCCCAGTCGTCAGGCAACCAGGTCGAGAAGGCCGAGGGTGGCGCGGAGGGGATTGCCGACCGGGCGAGAAACGACCGTCTCACCCAAATCGTCGACGCCGAACGCCTCACCCGCATGCAGGGGCTACTCAAGGCCAATGGCATTGCGATGACCAAGCGGCAGATCGCAATGGACCAGAATGGCGATCTCAGCCTCAATCTCACCCCGCAAACGGCCGCTCAAATGTGGAAAGCCGGTCTCCTTAACGAGAGCCAGCTGGGTGCGGTAGCAAAAGGCGGCCATGCCCGTTTCAGCTTCGCCAACAACGACCTTCTGGTCTCGTCGAGCGCCGGGTTCGAGAAGAGCGCGCGCAGCGATACCAGCACGCGGTTTGAGGCTGGCAAGCAGGCGGGTCCCGACACGATCGAGCATTTCCTGGGGGGCGGCGCGGAAGGCCAGGCCATGATGGCAAACTGGCTCAAGGGGGGGTTCGAGATGGATCGCCATGGCAACTGGCGGCTTAAACCGCAGGTCGCCGACACGCTCCAGCGCGATGTGCAAGCCGTGATGGCGCAAACCGGGTGGACACGATCCTTAAGTCGTAGCGCCTCTCATACCATATCAAGCAATGTTACAGTCGGAGGCCAGTTTGGTGGCCGATCGGTGTCCTATGGGGGCCAGGAAAGCCGAAGAACAAGAGCGACAAAAGGTTCAACGTCAGGGCATGCCGGTTTTCATGTGTCGGGAAATACGTCCGACACAGGCGCTGGCACGACCAACGCAGCGTCCTCCATCGACATCATCAATTTCGACGTCCGATCGTCGCTTGCTGAAGCGGAAAGAGCCGCAGCGCGGGCCAGCAGGCCGGAACAGGCTTTTGTCAGCGCGCTTGGCCGCCACATCCTGGGACAGGATGGGCTTCGTAACCGCTATCTGGAAGAGGCTGACGCAAATCGGGGCGTTTTCGACGGATCGGCACCGCTGACATCGCTAGAGCAGGCAGAGATATTGCGTAAGGGGCGTTTTACAGGAGGGGACAGCAAAAGCTATGGTAGCGAAGCTCCATCCTTTAAGCCGCGCTGAAGCTTTGCCAGGTCCTGTTGGACGGATCGTTCGCTGGAGCAAACTGGTACCGGGTTCGGCGGCTAACGCCTGCTCCACAGGTCTGCGTTGTGGCGCCTGAATCAGCCGAAAGCTGACGACAAACACACATAAAGAGCGTTAGCCTCTGCTAACCATCAATTATACGGATCGATTGTCGTTGCATGCCGTTCAGGACGCGGAAGGGCACGGATGACGCGACCAGTAACCGCACGCACCGCGAAACGTCTCAAAGTCTTTGAGCCAGCGGTGTTGCATCATGCAGGTACGACAGCGAGAATCCATCTGCTGGATCTCTCGTACACTGGCGCGCGGCTGCATGGCGCGGCGCCGCTCCAGCCCGGCGCAATCGTGCATATCACGTGCAGGCCCCTCCTTATTACGGCGCGAATCGCTTGGGTCCGTGGTCCCAAATATGGCGTGACCTTCCTCACCCCTCTGCGCTCGAGCGACATAGCCGCCCTGATCGCATAGGGGAGAACTCCACCGACTAATGTGCCGTGGACCGAAGTCGCGCGCAGTGAACGCGCGAGCAATCCCCGCAGACCGGCGGAGCGTCGCCAGACAGTGTCGAGGCTGTTATAAGCAACGCTGACACCCCATTATAAGCAACGCTGACACCCCATGCCTGGCGCGCTGCGTACGCGCCATAGGCGCGCAGTTTTGGCAGACCACCGCCAAGATTGTGCGATGGCTGCGCTCATGGCAGCCCGGCCTACTCTACGCGCGCGACTTAGGGGCGCACGAGCCAGCCTGTATTATGTAATGCCTGCCGAACAGCCTAGGCTCGGTCAAACTTGGACAATGGGTCGGACGGGAATAAAAGACGTGTTGTTGCGCCATAATGTGAGCATCAGTATGGCTAGCTTTCGTGCCACGGCGACTTTTGCTTTGGAGGCGCCAATGTCGGGCTTCTTACCCAAACCCCACGACCTTAAGTCATTTTCCTGCTTCGAACGGTAGAGGAGAACGGTAGCTGCCGTAACAAGGTGACTTCGTGTCATCGTGCTTCCTACCTTCGTGATACGCGAAGGCGCTGTCCGGTCTCCACTTTGATGAACAGCCGGTGTTAACCCCAGATATGCTGCGACATCGGAGGACCGCCGAAATCGGAATGGATCTTCTACTGCGGTGAAGAAAGACACCGCAGTAAGTGCGCTTACGCCCGGAATGGCGACAAAGCGCTGGCATATGGTGGAACGTAACGCAAATTTGGTTATTTCTTCACTGAATTTATTCTCCTCATCTCGTAGATTGAGTGCGATCTGCAGAAGCGGCGAAATATGGTCTGAGATATCTTCGCCAAGGTCGTCCTTGATCGCCGCTATCGCTGAAAGGACATGCTTTTCAAGAGAAGCCGATGTCCGTATCCGCTTTGGAAATCCTTGGCCACGAATGTGAAGTGAGGAGAGGATCAACTGTTCTGTCGCGATACGTTGGCGGACCAGGTGATGGCGCGCCACAAGCTTCGCGCGCATCATCATGCATTCGTTGCTTTTCAGATGTACTTCGTTGAGAAACGTTCTGCCCAGTCTTGCCAGATGGGCCAGCCCGCGAGCATCGTTCATATCTGTTTTTACCCGCCGCATCGTCAGGAAACGATGAACCTGGAGTGTGCCGAACAGGACAACTTCAAAACCAAGCTCCCTGAGCCCTTTAGCTACACGCACGCTGGTACCGCACGCCTCCATGGCGATCACCTCCACTCCGGAAGGAAAATGGAAGTTCAGCAGTGCAGCAACCTCCTTACTGTTTGTGTCGACGTTCGACTGAAAATGGATTGTCCCTGCATCGTCAACAGCGCACAGCGCAGATGTTTTTTGGCCAGTATCCATGCCAATCCAGACCTTCAGAGGCAACGCAGCAATGTTCGTAACCATGTCTTGCTCCTGTAGTCTGGCGGGGCAATCCCTCAATTTTACCAGAGTCCTAACGGCTCTAATGCTCCTCACGGATTTTGCCCTGCCAGACGCAAGTGATCGGTCTATTTTATAAACCAAAGTCGCCGCTGCTTCTTTGGCCCTTTGACCATCTTGCAAACTCTACAACGCTTGAAGAGCGAGAGCCCCTAAACTGAACCCGCAATTAGGGACGAGTTGCCTCGGTCCCATAGACAATAGCGGGCAACGGGGGCAACGTTTGCGCGGCAGGGCGTAGATCGTTATCGCGAGGCAATGGCCGGTCCTCCTTCTTTGAATACAATCATGACTTTGGCAATTTCCAACCGGCCCGCACGCTGTCGGCCAGATCGCTTCACCCAATGAGCAAGAATGCCGGTCTTCTGCATCCCGGGTACCTGATGAGCCTGCCGCCGCCCGGGGCACATGTTAAGTTATGCACGTGCATAATGACAGTCGTCGGCAACGAACGCTGTGGTTCCCGAAACGCATAAAGTTCGGCGAAAGCGCGCTGTACATGGACTCCCCCCTGTAAGACTATGCCTGTCAGTTCGTGGCGCTGGTCTTAGGACATTATCGGCAAATGCTATCCAGCATAGCGCGCCCAGTTCAACACCGTTCCGGAGCTTATGATCGGACGGCGCAGATCGCCTTGGCCGGGAAGTGTGCACCACGCTCCTGTTCGCCCCCTCGGCCCTATCCCTTCGATGTGCAGTGCAGGTTGGGCGCAGAAACCAGAATGGGCTCTGTCGATGCTCGACCCCTGGGTCCATCCAGGAGCCGTGCCAGCTCGTCTCAGGCGGTTTGCCCGATGATGCGGGACAAGGATATCACGGCTTGGAAGAGAACCTTCAATACGGTTTCGAGATCGACCTTCACGCTCAATCTAACCCTATCCGCGATTGGCTCGCCCAATACGCCCATAGCAGAATCTCCTTTCCTACATGAGAACATATGTGGAACATTCAGGTCAGAAAAGGAGTCGGCAATGGTAACTATCGATGGATCGTTTCTGCTCGGAACGGCAGCTGTCATACAGAGTCTAGGGGTTCTATTGCGGATCTGGCGGCAGGCCCGCGACGGGGCCCCTGTGCCCCAACTTGAAGTAACGGACTATGATCGCCAAGAAGCAAAACCCCAAATCGCATCGCCCTGCATGTGTGGCAGATTTACTATGACAATCGTACCAAAGGCATGAAAGCGGTCTTGTCGAAGCTCTCAATTCGGAGCACTATTGCTCTTGGCGGGCAGACCATCGTTGAGATCGGTTTGCTATGGTTGACCAAGACGACAGGTTCCTGAGGATTAGGGCGGTCATTGAAAAGACCGGCTGTCCCAAAGCGTCCATTTATCGAATGATCAAGGAAGGTACGTTTCCAAAACAGGAGCGGATCGGGCGGCGCGCCGTAGGGTGGCGCGCCTCGAGAATTGCCCGTTGGATGGAGGCGCCTACCGCTTACCAGGATTTCTGAAACCATTCGAGGCCCTTGGCTTTCGCTCTTAGCGGACCGGCCATTGTTGGCAGTGTCAGAGGGGCCGCCGCTTCTGCGGCGTCCAGATACTGTGCCCACCACTCCATCATCTTGCGACGATGGCTAAGGTAGCGTGCCGCATTGTAGACGCCGCGCACCCCTCTTGGCATGTGCGCCAATTGCATCTCTATCCAATCGGGCATGAAAAGACCTGATTCATTGAGAACGGTGCTGGCCACCGCGCGAAAACCGTGAACCGTAGCTTTCCCGCGGAGTCCTGCCCGGTACATGATATCGAGCATGCGGTTCTCGCTGATCGTGTCCGATCGGGAGCCAGCTACCGGGAATAGATATTTGCCAAAGCGCTCGTTGCCCGCTGCGCCATAAACGTTAAGCTCCTTGATCTCGCGCAGAAGCTGGATCGCTTGCGGGGGCAAGGGAATGAGGTGCTCCGACCGCATCTTCATCCGTTCTGCGGGGATCCTCCAGACTGGGTCATCAGTGCCCAAACCTTCAAACTCGTCCCATTGTGCGAACCGCGTCTCCTGTGTTCTGACCATGGTAAGAATGGTCCACCGCAAGGCGAGATGGCTTAACCGCGATCCGCCATCCGCGTTGAGGCGTGCGAAGAATTCGGGCAAATCCTTTATCTCGACCTTTCCCCGATGCCGGGTGGGCGGTGCCTTGACCATCGCCGACGTCAGGTCGCGACACGGATCTGAATCGACCCTTCCGTCCGGGATACCGAAGCGAAAGATCTCACTGCAATGATTTTTGATCCGATGGGCCATATTGACCGACCCCCTTCCCTCGATGGTTCGTAAGGCTTCGAGCACGGTTCGTGGGAGGATGGATCGGACGGGAAGCTGGCCAAGATAAGGGAAAAGATCGGATCGAATGCGCGTCTCGGTGATACGGGCATAGCGCGGCGTCCATGACGGCCTGCGCGCTTCAAGCCATTCAAGAGCGAGATCCTCAAACGTTATCTTGTCAGCTTTGGCTTGAAAGGCATCTTCCTTGCGCTTTTCGGCCGGATCGACACCAGTCTTAAGCAAGGCGCGCATCTCCTCGCACCACAGTCGCGCGCGGTGGAGACTGACGTCGGGATACTCTCCGCCATCGAGCGTCTTTTGCTTATGATTGAACCGATAGGCCAGGCGCCAACGCTTTCGTCCGCCAGGCAGGACCATGATATGCAAACCATGGGCATCCGATCTCTTGATCGGCTTTTCGACGGCGACAAGCGTTCGCAAAATTTCATCAGTCAGCATCGGGTTGAACACCTTGAATCCGTGTTCCGGATTCGAAGTTTGTCAACATAACCCACTTTTTTACCAACAAAACGCATGGAACGGCTCGACAAGAATGGATCCTGTGTGAGACGATTTTATACCAAGCAATGCGTTGAAAACAGAGTATTTTTTTCAGACGCTTTGAGACTTTGTTGGTCGATTTGGACCGAAAAGT
>TARA_R110000868_G_scaffold125939_3_pt1 | contig 11944 bp, 7 predicted proteins | sample TARA_R110000868 | Tara Oceans TARA_R110000868 (sample SAMEA4397489) | marine metagenome | biome: Polar Biome; feature: [SRF] surface water layer (ENVO:00010504); material: water (ENVO:00002006), including particulate matter (ENVO:01000060) such as... | depth 5 m | reverse complement strand
CCGAGGCATAGAGCCAGCCGTGTATTTTGAGCCCCCCGTGTTACTAATCACGGGGATTGAAAAAGGCCTCTGCAAAATGAATGCAGAGGCCTTTCAAAATATAACCGGCAGCTGACCTTGGGTTGCCGAGCCCGCACAAAGGGTCGATTTGCTTGCGAAAAGCGACCGCCTCTCGATTTGTTACGGCTCTGAGGTTAGCCTTTCCTGTGAATTGAGGCAAGGGGATCAAATGGAACGTATTTTCGGTTTTGATATCGGCACAACGTCTATTGGATTTGCGGTCATTGACCACGATCCGGCGGAGAGAGTCGGCACTATTCAAAGACTCGGTGTACGGATTTTTCCCGAAGCACGTGACCCTGACGGGACGCCCCTCAATCAACAACGCCGCCAAAAGAGAATGGTTCGCCGTCAACTGCGACGGAGACGCGCTCGACGCAAAGCTTTGAACGAAGCACTCTTTCAAGCCGGACTATTACCCGCCTATGGAACCGTTGAGTGGCGTACGATTATGGCATCTGACCCTTATGAACTGCGTAAGCGTGGGGTTGTCGGCGCACTAGAGGCAAACGAAGTTGGCCGAGCGATTTATCACCTCGCTCAACATCGGCACTTTAAGGGACGTGAACTCGACGAAAATGAAACTTCCGAAGAAGCAACAAACGAAGACAAGGAAGCAAAAAGCGGACGCGACTCCACGCTAAGCATTCTGAGAGAGGAAAAGAAAACTCTCGGCACATGGTTATCGGAGCGTGGGCCACATGAACGCAAACGCGGTATCCATGCGCATCGCAATGTCGTTGAGGATGAGTTCAACCAACTGTGGACCGAACAATCACGGCATCACTCTTCCCTGAAAGATGAAGCGCTTAAGTCTCGCATAGGCAACACGATATTTGCGCAACGCCCCGTCTTTTGGAGGAAGAACACGCTTGGCGAATGCCGATTTATGCCAGCGGAAACTTTGTGCCCAAAGGGCTCTTGGCTATCACAACAACGGCGCATGTTAGAGAAACTAAACAATCTGGCAATCGCAGGCGGCAACTCCCGACCACTCGACGACGAAGAACGCGCCGCAATTTTGGCGCGGCTACAGACACAGGGTTCAATGAGCTGGGGCGGCGTCAGAAGCGCACTCAAAGGTGTTTACAAGACCCGAAATGAAGCGGGCGCTGAAAAGAGCTTGAGGTTCAATCTTGAGCTTGGTGGCGAAACAAAACTTTTGGGTAACGTTGTAGAAGCCAAGCTCGCCGACATATTTGAAGAGAGCTGGGAAGATCATCCACGCAAGCAAGCCATTCGCGACGCGGTGCACAGCCGCTTGTGGTCAGCCGACTATGGTGAGATCGGAAGCCAACGCGTCGTCATTCTTTCTGACAGTGAAAGCAAGCAAAGACGAAAAGAGGCGGCGAAAAGCTTTGTGGTCGATTTTGGAGTTGACGTCGATCAAGCAGCAAAGTTGCAAGTACTTGAATTTCCGGCGGGTTGGGAACCCTACTCGATTGCGGCCTTGAATATCTTTATGCCGCTCCTTGAGCAGGGCGTTCGATTTGGTGCGCTTGCCAACGGTCCGGATTGGGAAAGCTGGAGGCGCGATAATTTTCCAAACCGCGAACAGCCCACCGGAGAAATTCTCGACAAGCTACCCAGCCCTGCAATGAAAGATGAGCGGGAACGGATCGCCAAGATCAAAAATCCAACGGTCATTCGAACACAGAATGAGCTGCGGAAGGTCGTGAATAACCTCATCGACATGTTTGGAAAGCCGGACCGCATACGAGTGGAAGTCGCTCGTGATGTAGGTAAGTCAAAACGTGAGCGGGAGGAAATACAAAGCGGCATTCGCAAGAATGAGAAACGCAGAAGGGACGCGGTGAAGGACCTAGAGTCGAATGGTGTTGCGTTACCATCACGCGATGATGTGGAAAAGTGGCTCTTGTGGAAGGAGAGTCAGGAGCGCTGCCCCTACACTGGCGACCATATTAGTTTTGACGCTCTTTTCCGCGAAGGACGTTTTGAAGTTGAGCATATTTGGCCGCGCTCACGGTCCCTCGATGATAGTGCTCGAAATAAGACCCTCTGTCGCAAGGATATCAATTTGGAGAAAGGCAACAGGATGCCTTTCGAAGCATTCGGGCATGATGAAGATCGATGGTCCGGCATAAACGTTCGGCTTGCAGGCATGATTGCCACAAAGGGAGGTGCGGGCATTCCGCTTGGTAAAATCAAACGCTTTCAGGCCACATCAATGCCGGACGATTTTGCAAGTCGTCAATTGAACGACACACGATATGCATCCAAACAAATTCTTGCACAGCTCAAACGCCTTTGGCCCGACTTGGGCCTTGAAGCGCCGGTAAAAGTTGAAGCGGTTACAGGCTCTGTAACTGCGCAGCTTCGGAAATTCTGGAAACTCAACAATGTGCTTGCTGATGACGGCGAAAAGACACGCGCTGATCACCGTCACCACGCTATCGATGCTCTAGCCGTTGCATGCACGCATTCAGGCATGACACATAAGCTATCACGCTATTGGGAAGACAGAGACAATGTGCGGGCACAAAAGCCAATCCTCCAACAACCTTGGGATTCGATAAGGGTTGACGCGGAAAAAGCGGTTGATGCGATTATTGTTTCTCATCGGGTCCGCAAGAAAGTGTCCGGGGCCCTGCACAAGGAAACCGTTTACGGGGATACACAGATTGATGTTTCCACAAAATCTGGAACTTACAGGCAATTTGTTACGCGCAAAAAAGTGGAAGCCCTTTCAAAAGGAGAGCTGGGAGACATTCGCGATGATCGGACGAGAGAGATCGTAACCGAGTGGGTGACGTCACGCGGCGGTGATCCAAAAAAAGCTTTTCCTCCATATCCGAAAATGGGAGAGAGCGGTCTAGAGATTCGCAAGGTTCGATTGACGTCAAAGCAGCAGATAAAATTGATGGCACCAGTTGCTACGGGGTTTGCAGATCTCGGATCGAACCATCACATTGCCATTTATCAAACGCGTGAAGGCAAAGTTGAGTTTGAAGTTGTCAGCCTCTTCGAAGCCGCAGGTCGCCTCTCAAAGCATCTCCCCGTTGTAAGGCGCTTACGTGAAGACGGAGCAACATTTGCTCTATCACTCGCAGCGGGTGATACGATCGAGTTCTTGGAGGATGAAAAAAAGAAGCTAAGAATCGTTCAAAGTATCTGGTCGTCCGGCGTGATTGTAACGGTGGAACATACGGACGCCGAGGGAGCATCCATTTGGAGACCTTCTGCGAGTTCCCTCGTAAAGGGCGGGGCCAAGAAAATCGCAGTCGATCCCATAGGTCGCATTCGTAGCGCCAACGATTGAAGGCGCAACAATGATCCGGAAAACAGTGGAGTTTGCAACGGCGGGAACAAGGCTTTCGGTATCCCATCGGCAACTCGTAATCGAAAGACCGGAACTCCCAAAAGCAACCATACCTATCGAGGATTTGGGTGTGGTGATCGTGGATGATATTCGAGCGACATTCACTCAAGCCGTATTTATCGAATTGTTGGAAGCCGGAGCCACTGTGATGGTCACTGGCCGCGATCATCTTCCGGTCGGCATGATGCTTCCACTCGATGCTCATCATGTGCAAACTGAAAGACACCGCGCTCAAGTTGAAGCCAGTGAACCGACGAAGAAGCGAGCTTGGCAAGCGCTCATACGTAGCAAGATCGCGCAGCAAGGTCTCGTACTTGAACACTTTACAAGCGAGCATGGCGGATTGACGCCTATGTCTCGGCGGGTCAAATCGGGCGATCCTGAAAATCTTGAGGCGCAAGCTGCGCAGCGATACTGGCCACGCCTATTTGGAAAAGATTTTCGCCGTGATCGTGACCTTGAAGGCGTAAATGCTCTTTTGAACTATGGCTATGCGGTTGTTCGCGCAGCAACGGCAAGGGCAGTCGTCGCTGCGGGTCTCATTCCTTCACTGGGCGTATTTCACAGCAACAGATCGAACCCGTTTTGTTTGGCCGACGACTTGTTGGAACCCTATCGGCCTTACGTTGATTGGCGCGTCAAACTATTGACCGTGGACGCAGGTGAAAATCCTCTTCGATTAGAGGACAGAACAACACGCGCCGCCTTGCTTTCAATCTTCAATGAGACGGTTCTTGTGGGCGGGCGTCGCATGCCGCTCCTTCTGGCATTGCATGCGAGTGCCAACTCCCTTTGTCGAGCGTTGACCGGTGGAGAGCCAACTCTTTCATTGCCAGAGGGCTTACCTCTTGCACCTGACCTACTCGATTTTGAGGATGAAGCGTGATGGCGCATGCGCAGCCCATTCCGCAATTGCCGTGGGGGTGGCGATCCATGTGGGTGATAGCCATGTTCGATTTGCCAACCGACACGCCAAAAGCCAGAAAGGCCTACACTCGATTTCGCAAAGAATTGTTGGATGATGGTTTTACGATGATGCAATACTCAGTCTATACGCGCCATTGCGCGTCAATTGAGAATGCAGAAGTTCATGCAAAGCGAATGGGGACCCTTGTCCCGTCCGCGGGAGAAGTCCGATTTCTGACAATCACAGACAATCAATTTGGTCGGATTAAGGTCTATGTCGGAAAAAAGCGCCAACCAACGTCGCAATCACCTTCCCAGCTTCAGCTTTTTTGAAGCATGGAAAGGTGAAAACGTTCGTGGTTTCAATAGGTTGCCACAAGGGCAGAGTAACAAATCGAGAGACGGGCGCAATCCGCAGCATCTGCGCGTGCCGCGCACTTTCCTGCTCGAGAGTAACAAATCGAGAGACGGGCGCAATCCGCAGCCTAAGGCCCGCTCTGACACGCGCGGAATGCAGAGTAACAAATCGAGAGACGGGCGCAATCCGCAGCGACAACTCCATTGATAGCTGCGTCACGGATAGAGTAACAAATCGAGAGACGGGCGCAATCCGCAGCATGTGCTTGGTGTTGTCGTCGGGGGTTCGGAGAGTAACAAATCGAGAGACGGGCGCAATCCGCAGCACAAGTTGATCGCGCTCGACTCTTTTCTTGAGAGTAACAAATCGAGAGACGGGCGCAATCCGCAGCACTTCAAGGTGGCAAACGACGAGCGCCTCAAGAGTAACAAATCGAGAGACGGGCGCAATCCGCAGCAGGGTTCGACATTCGCACCAAATCAATAAAAGAGTAACAAATCGAGAGACGGGCGCAATCCGCAGCGCCTACCGCAGCCTTGATGATGTTGAACAAAGAGTAACAAATCGAGAGACGGGCGCAATCCGCAGCGTTCCGCGTCTATTCGCTCCGCCGCGTCGTAGAGTAACAAATCGAGAGACGGGCGCAATCCGCAGCTCGGAGCGCGGCTTAACGCTGGCACAGATGAGAGTAACAAATCGAGAGACGGGCGCAATCCGCAGCATTTTGGGGATGTCGTGCGCCGCGCGCTTCAGAGTAACAAATCGAGAGACGGGCGCAATCCGCAGCGGATCATGCCGGACCTTATGCGCGTGTTCAAGAGTAACAAATCGAGAGACGGGCGCAATCCGCAGCCTTCGGGCTCAAGTTTGAAAACCAGTCCGCAGAGTAACAAATCGAGAGACGGGCGCAATCCGCAGCGCCTCGTTTCAGCGGTGCATGGGCAGCGCCAGAGTAACAAATCGAGAGACGGGCGCAATCCGCAGCACGCTGGAGATGGCAAGGCCGTACCAATCGAGAGTAACAAATCGAGAGACGGGCGCAATCCGCAGCGCGGGCGCGGCAATCGTCGCGACGGGCGCGAGAGTAACAAATCGAGAGACGGGCGCAATCCGCAGCGGCGAGGCAATGGGAACCCTCTAAAAGCGTAGAGTAACAAATCGAGAGACGGGCGCAATCCGCAGCCCCAGACTGACTTTCGGTTAATACCGTCAAAGAGTAACAAATCGAGAGACGGGCGCAATCCGCAGCTAAGAATGAAAACCTCGCCTTAATCCCGCACCTAAGCAGGGCGGAATAAGACGAGGTTTCGCGCTATTAGCGCGATTGGGCTATGCAGATAGTCCAGTACTCATCTTCCCCATCGCCTGTGCACCAATTTTCCCTTCTTTGTTTTTTGTTTTATTGCAGGGCACGGACTTTGGCCCCAGTGGTGCGATCAGTGGAAGTCACGGCTTTTGGGGACGAAGCGGGCGGCGCGGAGTTGTTGGTCTTCGTGGCGTTGGGCCTTAGTGGTGCGCCGGCCTGAGCCATTGTCGCCGGGATCTTCCGCCGTTGAGATCGTCGCCAGCTCATGCGTCAGGTCTTCCACCTCGTCGGCTATGACATGCACGACAAGACCTTCTTTTTGTACCCGACCTTTGATGCCGAACAGGCGTGAGGTGAGCACAATGCGCCGGTACTGTTCATAGACCTTCGGCCAGATGATGATATTGGCGACGCCCGTCTCGTCTTCCAGCGTCGCAAAAATGACACCGCTGGCCGTGCCCGGCCGCTGCCGTACCAGCACAAGCCCTGCCAGACGGACAGGTGCGTGGTTGGCAAGCTCGTCGTTCAATTGACGATGCGTGACAACCCCGCGCGCCACAAAACGCTGACGCAAGAAGGATATCGGATGGGCTTTGAGGGACAGGTGCAGGGTTGCATAATCAAGCACAACATGTTCGCCGAGCGGCATAGCAGGCAGGGTCACTTCAGCCTCGCGCTGAAAACCACTTTCCTCCAGTGATGCAAAGAGCGGCAGCGCGGCGGGCTTCACACCTTTTTGTCCGTCGCCATAACCGCCTAACCCGCGCACCGCCCAAAGTGCCGCACGCCGGTCAAGCCCGAGCGAACGAAATGCATCAGCATCGGCAAGACGCTCGATGTGGCGTGGAAATAATTGCGTTCTGAGCCAGAGATGACGCACGGAATCAAATCCACTCTCCCTGCTTATTTCAATGATGGTGCCAACATCCGACTGCACCCCTTTGATCTGCCTGATCCCCAATCGCACCGCGCACAGATGCTGACCCGGCACGCGCTCCAGCGTGCAATCCCAATCAGAGTGATTGATATCGACGGCGCGAATTTCGACGCCATGCTCTTTTGCGTCACGCACCAATTGGGCGGCGGCATAAAAGCCCATCGGTTGTGAGTTCAAGATTGCCGCACAAAAAACATCCGGATAATGACACTTAAGCCAGGACGACACATAGGCGAGCAGCGCAAAGCTTGCGGCATGACTTTCGGGAAAGCCGTAATCGGCAAAGCCTTCGATCTGCTTGAAACACCGCTCGACAAATTCAGGCTCGTAGCCGTTTTTTTTCATACCGCCGATGAATTTTTCGCGATGCATGCCGATGGTGCCGGTGCGGCGGAAGGTGGCCATGGCGCGGCGCAACTGGTCCGCCTCGCCTGGTGTATATCCCGCCGCGACAATGGCCAATTTCATTGCCTGTTCCTGAAACAGCGGGATACCCTTGGTCCTGCTCAGAACTTCTTCCAATGCGGCAGAAGGGTAAGTCACTTCTTCCTCACCATTACGACGTCTTAAATACGGATGCACCATGCCGCCCTGAATGGGGCCGGGGCGTACAATCGCCACTTCGATCACGAGGTCGTAAAAACAACGGGGCTTAAGGCGCGGCAACATCGACATTTGCGCGCGGCTTTCAACCTGAAAGACGCCGACGGAATCGGCGCGGCACAGCATGTCGTAAACCGCCGCGTCGTTTTGCGGCACATTCGCAAGATCAAGATCGACGCCATGATGGTCACGCAGCATATCAAAAGCTTTGCGGATGCAGGACAACATGCCGAGTGCCAACACATCGACTTTCAGAATACCCAGCGCATCGAGATCGTCCTTGTCCCATTCAACGAATGTACGTTCCGCCATCGCCGCATTGCCGATGGGTACGACTTCATCAAGTGGGCCTTTGGTGATGACAAAGCCACCGACATGCTGCGACAGATGACGCGGGAAGCCGAGCAATTGCCGGGTTAAATCAAGCGCCAAGGCTAATCGTGGATCCGCAGGATCAAGCCCTGTGCGCTGCGCATCCTCGTCTGAAACGCCTTTGCTTGACGAACCCCAACCGGAGCGCGACAGGGCTTGCACAATATCTTCCGACAGACCGAAGACTTTGCCGACATCACGAATGGCGCTGCGGGAGCGATAGGAAATGACAGTAGCAGCGATGCCTGCACGGTCACGCCCGTATTTGCGATAGATATACTGCATCACTTCTTCACGCCGCTCGTGTTCGAAATCGACATCAATGTCGGGCGGCTCATTGCGCTCAAGCGAGACAAAGCGTTCAAACAGAAGATTCACTTCCGTCGGGTTGACCGAGGTGATGCCGAGACAAAAACAGACAACCGAATTGGCCGCCGAGCCACGCCCCTGACAGAGAATTTTGAGCCGCCGCGCTTCGCGCACCATGTCATGCACAGTGAGAAAATAAGGCGCGTATTGTTTTATTTCGATGAGAGCGAGCTCGCGACAGATGGTGGTCTGGACGTCATCGCTGATACCGTCGGGAAAGCGCCAGCGCGCACCCTCCCATGTCAGTCGTTCCAGAAGAGCTTGCGGCGTTTCATCGTCTGAGAATGTGTCGGCGGGATATTCATATTTGAGTTCATCAAGTGAAAATGTACAGCGCTCCATGATGATGAGAGATTGCGTCAAAGCATCCGGCGCCTTTGCGCAAAGCCTCGCTATTTCGGCGGCGTCTTTCAAATGCCGTTCGGCATTGGCCTCAAGCAAATACCCCGCTGTCTCCAGCGTCACGTGCTCACGGATACAGGTCAGCACATCCTGCAAGGCGCGGCGTTCGGGTGCGTGATAGAGCACATCATTGGTGGCGACGAGCGGTACACGGGCCGCCTGTGCCATGTCTTGCAAAACCTGAAAGCGTCGTCCGTCGCTGCCATCATAATGTGGGGTGAGCGCGAGCCAGACTGAGCGTGGGTAAGCATCAGCCACCAGACGTAAGGCGTCAGCAAAGACAGCGGTGGGCGTTGCCGGTGGCATGGCGATGAAACACTGCCCTTCACCCGCGTCCAAAATATCACTGAGCGTCAGATGACACTGACCTTTCGTCGCGCGTCGGTTGCCGAGGGTCAGTAATTTTGTAAGACGTGCATAAGCGGCGCGGGTTTGCGGATAGGTGATGACTTCAAATCCATCCGTCGTGACAAGCCGCGTGCCGACAAGAAGGCGGATACCATGTTCCTTTGCCGCCACATGCGCCCGCACGACGCCTGCCATCGTGTTGCGATCTGCGATGCCTATAGCGTCAAGACCGAGCATCTTGGCCATCAGCACAAGTTCATCGCCATGCGAGGCACCGCGCAGAAAACTGAAATTGCTGGCACAACAAAGTTCGGCAAAGACGCTCATCCGAACATGCCTTGAATGTACCAGCGCGGCATTTCCGTATCGCGGTCATAAAGCCCGTCGCGATAGAGCCAGAAGCGGCGGCCATCTGTGTCTTCGACGCGGTAATAGTCACGCGTGCGGCCGCGTTCATTGCGCCACCATTCCGGCGCGATGCGTTCGGGCCCTTCGGCGCGGGCAATCTGATAAAGCACGCGCCGCCAACGAAAGCGCCGCGGCGGACCTTCGGGAATTTCAGCAGTGACCTCAACAGGTTCGGGTGCCGCCAACATGCGCAAAGGCCGCGCTGATACGCCTTCACTCTGCTGCAGGGCCGCGATGCGCCAATCATGGAGGGGAATAAACTTATTACCGCTCATCACGGCAACGTGGAGGGAGGCGCACTCGGGTAAATGGCTCGCATGGGGTTGGAGGCGCGCTACACGTTGCGCGCCCAAACGATTGCTCAGCCGGTCCATCAGCCCGTCGATGTCGTGCTCTTTTGTCGGAACGGCGATCATGGCGTCTTGGGTTTGCGTCAAAGGGTCAACGACAAGAGCTGCAAGGCTCATCGCCTCAATACCGAAGCCGGCGTCAAAATCATCACCGGCCTGTTGCAGCTTCTCGCGAAACAGGCGTGCGAGATGGGCGGGAAGGCGCGAGGGTGCGCTGGTGCCCGCCCGCAGGAAAGTCACTTCACCATCAACCCGAAAGAGGGCCAATTCCAGTTTGCGCGCACCTTTATGATCGCGCTCCAGCAACACGCATAGTTCTCCGGCAAGCTGTCTCACTGCCGTTTCAACATTCTCAATACGCGTGATGCCTTCAGCAAAAAGCAAGCGCGCCCGATAAGGGACCAAAGGCCGCTCCGGTGAAATCGGTTCTGCTGCATAACCCAAAGCTTCATCAAGTCTGCGAGACACAGCGCGTCCGAACCGTGCCGTCAGCGGCGCGCGGGCACGGCCATAAAGATCATTGATGCGCTTGAGACCAAGCCGCGCCAAACCATCGATCACCCCATCATCGAGACGCAATGCGGCCACAGGCAAAGAGGCGAGCGCTTTTTCCTCATGCCCTGAAGGCAGAATAATCGCGTGTCTTGCGCCAAATCGGGCAAGCGCCCAGGCGGTGCCGGGTGTTGAGGCGATGACAATGCGCGCGCGAATACCAAACCGGGCAAGGCGTGTGACAAGATCCTGTGCAAGCGCCTCCTCACCCCCAAAGAGATGGGCGCAGCCTGTGATGTCCATGAGGATACCATCGGGTTCCGTACCCACACCGCATTCATCCGGTGCGGTCCATGGCGTGTAGCGTCCACACCAGTCGGCAAGACGTTTCAATGCGCCCCGATCACTTGCAAAGTCAGCGGCGCGTACATCAAGAGTTGGATAGAGCGCCATCGCGTCTGCAACCAGTTGAGCTTCCGTGATGCCCTGTCGGCGGGCTGCCGCTGTCAGGGCCGTGATGCGCTGGCCGCCTTGCATCGGCATAGCCAAAGCAAGCGCAGCGTCATGGCCCGACTTATCGCGCGCAGGTTTTTCTGCCCGGAAAAACCGATCAATCGGCCAATGCGGGAGATAGACTGACGCAATCCGTCGATGCCCGTTCATGCGAGGCGACCTTAAAAACAGAAAGCAAGGATCAACCCGTTTGTGAAAGAGGTTGCGGCAACACAGCGGCTGAGTTGATGTCCGGCACATCGCAGAGCCGCTGCGTGTGCGCATCCCATTCAACGCGCCAAGCGCGATCAGAGGCGGCAGTCAGGGTGCCTGTTTGTGATGCTCTGCATCTTTCAAGCCGGATGCGCCAACCTATGCGCCCGACAAGCGATGCGTTATTTGAGAGTGTACGGCTGGGGCTTGAGGTCACACACCAGCGGGTGGCCGTTGCGCTGGTGCCGGCAGAACTGTGGCCGGTCAAAAGCAAAGCCGGTCTGCCGCTGGCTTCGGCGGCAAGATGGAGCCTGCGTGTTGCCGTCAGCGTCAGAGCGGCGGCGCGGCCATCGATTTCGCCGATGACGGCCGCAAAAACGCCCAAACGCAGCGCCTCCTCCATTGTCCAAAGGAGATCCACGGCAGAGGACGGCGAGACAAGGATAAGTCGCGCCGGATCAAGACCGAAAGCAGCAAGACCCGGCCCATAAAGGCGACCGACATCAAAGGGGGATTGTGAACCTTCGCACCACAAGATGGGTGCACCGGGAAATGTGCGGGCGCAGAGCACAGCCAAAGCGGCTGCAAAGCTGATACTGGCACTCATGTCGCGATAATCGCTGGCCCGCACCTCATGCAGCGCCCCGCAGGCAAGCCCGCCACCGGACAGCATAGCGGCCATGCCCGATGTCCCTAAATCTATCACTTGCGGGCCGGTTTCTGCCTCTTCCACAGAGCCGGACACAGCCCCAAAATCAGCGATCTGGCGCCGTAATTCCGTGATTTTCTCTGCTTTTCGGGCGTCTGGGATGAACATCGAACAACTCCATTTGTTCTCTTTTTGTTCTATATCCCTCATATGCCAGAGTCAATAGACCGCCGCTGCAGACCGCCACCTGCCGCAGGCTTATCCCCTACCCCGACCCCCGATAGATGCAGGAGAGACACACCGGGGATTAGTCATCTGGCTGTCATCAAACTACAGCCA
>TARA_R110000868_G_scaffold22802_2_pt1 | contig 11949 bp, 9 predicted proteins | sample TARA_R110000868 | Tara Oceans TARA_R110000868 (sample SAMEA4397489) | marine metagenome | biome: Polar Biome; feature: [SRF] surface water layer (ENVO:00010504); material: water (ENVO:00002006), including particulate matter (ENVO:01000060) such as... | depth 5 m | reverse complement strand
GTAGTAAAAGGACCAAATGATGTGGCTTTACATTTCTTGTATAAAAACTACCCAAAAACAGTGGAGAACTGGAAAAAACTAGAGCCTATGATGGTGAATGTAATGGATTTTTACAATAAGAACATTGGAAATTATCCTTACAAACAATACTCTTTTATACAAGGTGGTGATGGTGGAATGGAGTATGCTATGTGTACGTTAATGTTAGGAAACGGAACGTTGGAAGGAATTTATGGAACTGCAACGCATGAGTTGGGGCATTCTTGGTTCCAACATATTTTAGCTTCAAATGAGTCTAAACACCCTTGGATGGATGAAGGATTTACTACCTACGTAGAAGATTTAGCTATAAATGAATTATCAGGAAAAAAAGCAGCAAACCCTTTTGAAGGAAATTACAAAGCGTATTATAGATTAGTAGAATCAGGTAAAGAGCAGCCGCAAACAACACATGGAGATCGTTACGAAGAAAACAGATCCTATAGTATTTCTTCCTATGTAAAAGGAAGTATGTTCTTGTCGCAATTAAGGTATGTTATAGGTGATGATAAATTAGCCGAAACCATCAAAAGATATTTTCATGATTTTAAATTCAAACATCCTACGCCTAATGATATCAAAAGAAGCGCAGAACGTGTTTCGGGAGCGAATCTAGACTGGTATTTAGTAGATTGGACAGAGACGACAAACACTATTGATTATGGAATCAAAGCCGTAACCGAAAATGGTGACCAAACTACTGTAAGCTTGGAAAGAATAGGCAGAATGCCAATGCCAATTGACCTAACTGTAGAATATACTGATGGAACTACCGAAAGTTTTTATGTTCCGTTGCGCATGATGAATTTTGTAAAAGAAAATCCAAATCCAGCTGTAAAAAGAACCGTTTTAAACGATTGGACTTGGGCAGCATCTAATTATGATTTTACGATTGCTAAAGCAAAAAACACCATCAAGAAAATCACTATTGATCCAAGCGGATTAATGGCTGATGTAAAACAAACGAATAATGTTTATGAAGTAAAGTAGTCGTTTATAGAGTGAAAAAAAGTCTAGTTGAAGAACTAGACTTTTTTTTTGCTTTTATTTTTCTTCTAATTTACTTAGATTTTCCAACATATCAACCGTCATGGTTTCTAAATCATATTTGTGTTTCCATCCCCAATCTTCTCTAGCTTGATGGTCATCAATACTAGCAGGCCAGCTGTCGGCTATTTTTTGACGAAAATCGGGTTCGTAAGAAATAGTAAATTCCGGTATGTGTTTTTTGATTTCAGCAGCAATTTGCGTTGGTGTAAAACTCATGGCAGCCAAGTTATACGAAGAATGAATTTTGATTTCTTCTTCTGGTGCTTGCATAATTTGAATCGTTGCTGCAATGGCATCATCCATATACATCATTGGCATTTTGGTTTCTGAGGATAAAAAGCATTCGTATTTTTTATCAGAAAGGGCTTTGTGAAAAATATCAACAGCATAATCAGTTGTTCCACCACCAGGGGGCGATGACCAGCTAATTAAACCAGGATAACGGATGCTTCTTACATCTACTCCAAAGATATTATGGTAGTACTCGCACCATCTTTCACCAGATTGTTTACTAATTCCATACACTGTTGAAGGTTCCATGATTGTGTATTGCGGTGTGTTTTCTTTAGGCGTTGTAGGCCCAAAAACGGCAATACTAGACGGCCAGAATATTTTCTTTATTTTTTTGGCTTTAGCCAAATTCAAAACATGAAATAACGAATTCATATTCAAATCCCAAGCAAAAGCAGGGTTTTTCTCGGCTGTAGCCGAAAGTAAAGCTGCCATTAAATACACATCAGTGATTTTATGCACCTCTACTAAATGCTCTATTTGATTAAAATCTAAAGCATTTATAACTTCAAATGGGCCAGAATTGACAACGTCAATATTTAGTTTCCTAATGTCTGAAGCAATAACATTTTCGGTTCCGTAAATTTTTCTCAGAGAAAGAGTCAACTCGGTACCAATTTGGCCGCAAGCCCCAATAATCAATATTTTTGTACTCATTTGAATGTGATTTAAAGGACAAAGATAACGTTTTCGTAAACAGTTTAATCGCCTCGAAGTGAGTTTGCCAATTGTACAAACAAACACTTAAAATCATAATTTTATAAATGTTGTTTTAGCATTTTTCGTGTTAAAAATGCAGGGTTTGAAGCGGAATTGTAATTCCTATTTTGAAGCCTTCATTTATAAATTTACTTTGTAACTTTGTGCTTTAATGAAATAACGATGAAATATAAAATTATATATACTTTTTTGCTTTTGATACTTTTATCTTCCTGTAAAAATGACGACCAACAAAGAGTAGCTGAAAACCAAAAAGAGGTTAAGAAAAAAGAACTCATTTTTTCGAATATTAGTAAAGGTTGGGTTTTTTATGACACACCAATTAATGATGCTTCTGAAGCCAGCTTGGCGTCTTGGAATGAATTCAGGCAGTTTTTGGGAGAGTTAGCCATTAAGCCTAAAAAGACAATTGGTGCATTTCAACAAAAATCTGCAGCCATTTCAAAGAAAGCGATGGCGTTAAATAACAATATTCCGTATCAATACAACAAGCCACAAATAAAAAGTAGGATTTCGACCTTGATCACCAAAGTTCGTATGTTAGACTTATTCATTCATTTGGATAATATTCCTGATAAAAAAGTGATTCATTTAATTGCTGAAATAAATAACGAACTGAGTTCCTTACAAAGACAAATGGACAAAATTGTTGAAAAAGGTAAAATTCCAGTCGAAGAAGGAGAGTCTGATTTAAAACAAATGATGGACGCTTCAAGAGCAATACCAAACACTCCAATTGACCCAAATACCCCGCGCGTTGAGTAAAAAAAATCTATACAACACTTACGATAGTTCGCCTAAAACGAAACAAATTGTTGATTGTTTACAAGAAAATAATCAAGTAAAAATGCATCTTAACGGTTTGCTTGGATCGGCTGTTTCATTTGTGATTCAAGCTTTATTCAAGAAAGCCGAACTTCCTTTCTTGATTGTTTTAAATAACAAAGAGGAAGCTGCTTATTATTTGAATGATTTAGAGCAAATGATAGGCGACAAAGACGTTTTGTTTTATCCAGGTTCCTATCGTCGTCCATACCAAATTGAAGATACAGACAATGCGAATGTTTTGTTACGTGCTGAGGTGCTTAATCGCATCAATTCACGCAAGAAACCAGCTGTTATTGTCAGTTATCCAGAAGCGCTATTTGAAAAAGTAGTCACTCGTAGAGATTTGGACAAAAATACACTAAAAGTAGCTGTTGGAGACCAACTTTCTATTGACTTTATCAATGAGGTTTTATTCGAATATGAATTTAAAAGAGTCGATTTTATTACAGAGCCAGGAGAGTTTTCGGTTCGTGGAGGTATTGTCGATGTGTTTTCTTTTTCGAATGACAATCCGTATCGAATTGAGTTTTTTGGTAATGAAGTAGACAGTATTCGAAGCTTTGATGTAGGGACACAATTGTCTATAGAAATTCAAAAAAAGATTACCATTATCCCGAATGTGGAGAATAAAGTATTTCAAGAAAATCGAGAAAGTTTCTTGGATTATATTTCGGAGAAAACGGTAATTTTCATTCAAAATACCGAAGATTTATTTTCACAATTAGACAAGCAATTTGCAAAAGCCGAAGAAGCGTTTGAAAAATTATCCAAAGACATAAAGCACGCAACACCAGATCAATTGTTTTTGAATCAAGCAGCTTTTATCAAGCGAGCTTTGGATTTTTCTATTGTTGAATTTGGTTCTAAAGCCATTTTTCGAACTACTAAAAAATTCGAATTCCACATTCAGCCACAACCGTCTTTTAATAAACAGTTTGATCTGTTGTTGAATAACTTGAATGAAAATCATTTTAACGGCTACAAAAATTATCTGTTTTGTTCGAATGAAGCCCAAGCCAAGCGATTTCATGATATTTTTCAAACATTAGACGAAGCCAATTCAGAGAATATTAGAAAACAATACAGCACCATCGTTTTACCATTATACCAAGGTTTTATTGATGAGGAAAACCAAATTGCCTGTTATACAGATCACCAAATTTTTGAACGCTACCATAAATTTAGCATCAAAAATGGTTATTCGAAAAAACAGAATATCACTTTAAAAGAGTTAACGACACTATCTGTTGGGGATTATGTGACACATATCGATCACGGTATTGGACGTTTTGGAGGATTACAAAAAATACAAGTCGAAGGAAAAACGCAGGAAACTATTAAGTTAGTTTATGCCGATAATGATATTGTGTATGTGAGTATTCATTCGCTGCACAAAATATCAAAATACACCGGTAAAGACGGAACACCACCTAAAATTTACAAAGTAGGATCGAATGCTTGGAAAGTTTTAAAACAAAAAACCAAGGCAAGAGTCAAGCACATTGCCTTTAATTTAATTCAGTTGTATGCCAAAAGGAGACTCGATAAAGGATTCCAGTTTGCACCAGACAGTTACTTACAAAACGAATTAGAAAGTTCGTTTATCTATGAAGATACGCCGGATCAAACTAAATCTACAGCTGAAGTAAAAGCCGATATGGAAAGCGACCGACCAATGGATCGTTTGGTTTGTGGGGACGTAGGTTTTGGAAAAACGGAGGTAGCGATTCGTGCGGCATTCAAAGCGGTGGACAATAGCAAACAAGTAGCGATTTTGGTTCCTACAACCATTCTCGCTTACCAACATTATCGAACATTTACCGAAAGGCTAAAAGATATGCCGGTTTCTATTGGGTACTTAAACCGTTTTAGAACAGCCAAACAAAAAGCAGAAACGTTAAAATTATTAGCCGAAGGAAAACTGGATATCGTTATAGGGACGCATCAATTGGTCAATAAAAATGTAGTTTTTAAAGATTTAGGTTTGTTGATTGTAGATGAAGAGCAAAAATTTGGAGTAAACGTAAAAGACAAACTAAAAACAATAGCGGCCAATGTGGATACGCTGACATTAACGGCAACGCCAATTCCTAGAACTTTGCAATTCTCTTTGATGGCGGCACGTGATTTATCGGTTATTACAACGCCACCGCCTAATCGTTACCCTATTGAAACGAATGTAGTAGGTTTTAGCGAAGAGCTAATTCGGGATGCGATTTCGTATGAAATTCAGCGTAACGGACAGGTTTTCTTTATTAATAATCGAATAGAAAACATTAAAGAAGTAGCTGGTATGATTCAGCGATTAGTACCCAATGCCAGAGTAGGAATTGGGCACGGCCAGATGGAAGGAAAAAAACTAGAAGAGTTGATGTTGGCTTTCATGAACGGAGAATTTGATGTTCTTGTAGCTACAACAATAATCGAAAGCGGTTTGGATGTTCCTAATGCCAATACTATTTTTATTAATAATGCGAATAATTTTGGACTGTCTGATTTGCATCAAATGCGCGGTCGAGTAGGGCGTAGCAATAAAAAAGCGTTTTGTTATTTTATATGCCCTCCCTATTCAGCAATGACTGAGGATGCAAGAAAACGGATTCAAGCCTTGGAACAATTTAGCGAACTAGGAAGCGGATTTAATATCGCCATGAAAGATTTGGAGATTCGTGGGGCTGGAGATTTATTAGGTGGAGAACAATCTGGTTTTATCAATGAGATTGGTTTTGATACGTATCAAAAAATCATGAACGAAGCCATTGAAGAGTTAAAAGAAAACGAATTCAAAGATTTATATCCTACCGAGAATAATATTGAAACTAAGGAATATGTAAAAGACCTTCAAATCGATACCGATTTTGAATTGTTGTTTTCTGACGAATACATTAATAATATTAGTGAGCGACTGAATTTATACAATGAATTAGGAGCGATTAAAAACGAAGAAGATTTACAAGTTTTCCAGAAAAAATTAATTGACCGATTTGGACCCATGCCGCCACGTGCAATTGCTTTAATGAATAGTATACGCATCAAATGGATCGCTAGTGGGATAGGAATCGAAAAATTAGTGATGAAACAAGGCAAGATGATTGGGTATTTTGTATCCGATCAACAATCTGATTATTACCAATCCAATCGTTTTATGGCAGTCATGCAATTTGTTCAAAAACACAGTACTATTTGTAAAATAAAAGAAAAAGAAACTAAGAATGGATTGCGTTTATTATTGACTTTTGAGAATGTAAAATCAACTCGAAGAGCCTTAGAGTTAATGAAAATGTTGGGTGGAATAGAAGAATAATTCTACTTGTAAGATTAAGGCTGCATAAAAAAAGCTTCCAACCTTTATTTAAGACTGGAAGCTTGAAAATATACAATTTGACGGTTAATTTTTCAAATCTTTAATTACTTTAAAAGCAACATCTACTTGCTCTTCGCTTACTAAAATGGTAAATTCATTTGAAGTAGAAATTACCTCGTTGATGATGATTCCTTCCCAAGCCAAACGCTGAAAAATGAAGTAATAAATACCTGGAATTACTATGTTCTCTTTGGGTAACTTTACTGTTATAGAAGCGAGATTGTCTAGTTTTTGAATCAATTTTTCGCTTACAAAATGCTTGTCAACTAATTGATTTACACTATTGCTTATCACTATGTTGATTTCATTAACACCTCTTGATGAGGTATAAAAAACATCTGGAAGTGCATTGATGTCTGAGATTAATTCAGCTTGTTTATTTAACACCGTTTCAGATACTGCAAAAGTATAATCAGTCAAAGCAGATCGAACGGTGATCTCACCAATATTTTTTATTACTTTATTTATTTTGTGATTTAATCGGAAGTCTAATTCTTCGGTCAGCCTTTTTAATGACATTACGATTGCGCCTTGTTTAACTTCTTTTCCAAATTCACTTTCCAATTCGGACATGATGTTTCGGGATAAAGAGGTTAAGTTTATTATCCCAAGTGATAAAGCGTTCAATAAAAAAGGCTTTGTTTTGATGTAATTTTCTACAATTGAAGAAACGGTTTTCATAATAAATTAGGTGTTTTTACTTAGTTTTAGTAGTTAGTTTAGTTAGTTGTTGTGTCAAAAACCGTTACAAAGATAAATAAAAAACAATTTGTTACAAATATAACACGATAAAATTTACTTAAAAATGATAAAAAGCATCGATAAGGTGTTCAATTACAAAAGATTTGCCCTCTTTATGGATCGCAATTATATCAAAACGAACATTTACATCCATTTTTTTTTCAACTACGTAGGCATCAACTGCCTTAACAAGAAGCTGAATTTTTTTGGGTTTTACGAAATCTTGTGGTAAACCAAATTCAATTGAAGAACGGGTTTTAACTTCAACAATTGCCAACGTATTTTCTTTCTTAGCAATAATATCTATTTCCGCTTTTTGAAATGTCCAGTTGGTATTTAGGATTTCATAGCCTTCTTTTTGCAAAAAATCAACTGCCATTTTTTCGCCAAATTTCCCTAATTCATTGTGTTCAGCCATTTTATCAATTTTAAATCACTTGAATTTTAAAGAAAAGGTGTTACTCAAAAGTTACTGAAGCGTTACTTGTAGTGACTTCCATGTGAATCATATCTCCTAATACAAGCGCGCGATTGTCTCTAATGTGTCCTGCAGGGAAATTATAAATAATAGGAATGTTATATTTTTTAGTAACATCTTCCACAATTTCAACTGCATTTTTACCCCAAGGAATATCGTTGTCCTTCATTTTAGTCATGGAACCCACAATAATTCCCTTAATGCTTTCTAGACAACCATTACGTTTGAGGTTCATCATCATGCGGTCAATGTGATATAAATATTCATCGAGATCTTCAATAAATAATATTTTGTCTTTACAGTCAATCGCCGATTCTGATCCTAGTAAACTATATAAAATAGATAAATTCCCACCTACTAATTCTCCATAAGCACTTCCAGTTCTATTCATGGGGTCTGAGGAAATAGTGTAACTTAGTTTTTCTCCAAATAAAGATAAACGTAAACTTTCTATTGCTTCAGGGGTTGCTCTCGGTACCGTTATTGGCATCACACCATGAATAGATTTAAAACCCATCGTGTTGAGGTGATTGTGTAAAACGGTGATATCACTAAAGCCAACAATCCATTTTGGGTGTTGTTTAAATTTTGTAAAGTCTAATAAATCAATTATTCTCACCGTACCATACCCCCCTTTTACACACCAAATAGCTTTAACATTTGGGTTGTCCAATTGTTTTTGGAAATCTGCAGCCCTTTGTTCATCTGTACCTGCAAGCTGGTTATTGTCTAGGCCAATGGTGTTTCCAATAACAACTTCTAATCCCCAACTGTGCAATAAATCGATTGCTGGTTGTAGATTGTCATCAATGTTTTTCCTTGCTGTGGCTAATATGGCAATGGTATCTCCTTTTTGTAAAACAGGTGGTGTAGTCATTAGTGTGTGGGATTGGCTATTGAAAGAATGTAAAATGAAAAATAAAAGCAGGAATTTATTCCAACCAAAATTACAATTTAACGTCCAAAATCGAGTGGTATGCATGTTTTTATTTTTCTGGGGTAAATTTAATTTTAGTTGCTCCCGAATAGGATTAAAACAAAGATAGCAAATTTGAAATTATTTATTATTTACTTCTTAAAATGAAGTATTTTTACTTGAAGATATATTCTGGATGGTCATTCTTTTTTAAATGGTGCTTATGAAAATTTTACGATCGATTCTCTTTTTCATTTTGTTTCTAACGCTAACTAATTTAGTAGCACAACAAAAAAATTATTCAATTCATACCGTTGCTTTTTATAATTTCGAAAACCTTTTTGATACTATTAATAATCCAGATACCAATGATGATGAATGGACACCAAAAGGGACACAGCACTGGACTTCCAAAAAATACCATCAAAAACTTCAAAACCTATCTAGAGTTTTATTCGAAATAGGTTCTTCCGAAAACACGAATTCACCTACATTTATAGGATGTTCCGAAATTGAAAATAGAGGTGTCTTAGAAGATTTGCTCAAAGAATCTAAACTCATTAATATTGATTATGGTATTATTCATTTTGATTCTCCTGATAAAAGGGGAATTGATGTGGCTTTATTATATCAAAAAAAATATTTTCGACCAACGAGTTATACTAACATTCCATTATATGTATACAAAGACCAAGTCAAAATAAAACAGAAAACTAAAACTGAATCTGTTGAAAAAACAGATGATGATGCTGAAACTAACCCAGAAAACAATCGTGTTTTTACGCGGGATCAGCTTTTAGTTACTGGTTTTTTGGACGGAGAAGAAATTAATATTATTGTGAACCACTGGCCATCCCGTTCAGGGGGTGAAAAAAAAACAAGCCCATTTAGAGAGGCTGCCGGAGCCTTGAACAGAAAAATAATTGATTCTTTGCAACGAATTAACCCAAATGCCAAAGTGATTACATTAGGCGATTTAAATGACGGACCGTTTAATAATAGTGTCAAAAAAGCACTTGGAGCCAAAGCCAAAAAAGAAGAGGTTCCAGTATTAGGAATCTATAATCCATTCGAAGAAATGGCTAATAAAGGATTGGGTACCATCGCTTTTCGAGATTCTTGGGATATTTTTGACCAAATTATGGTGTCGCAATCCTTAATAAGAAATGATTTTTCTAGCTTTCAATATTGGAAAGCGGGCATTTACAACAAACCTTTTTTAATTCAAACTTCGGGACAGTATAAAGGCTATCCCAAAAGACATTCAGCCACCGAAATCGGGTTTAGCGACCATTTTCCAGTTTATATTTATTTAATTAAAGAAGTAAAGTAAGGTGGAACCAATTAGAAAACTATATTCTTTCGGACTAACTTAGCTCAACCACAACTCACTTTTTAGTAACTTAGCAATTCATAAATAAATTTAATATGGCCATAGCAAAACCTTTCAACCTTAATAAATGGATTGATGAAAACCGTAAACTACTTAAACCACCAGTTGGAAACAGGAACCTATATAGAGAATCTGGAGATTATATTGTAATGATTGTTGCCGGTCCTAATGCTCGTAAAGATTATCATTATAATGAAACCGAAGAGTTGTTTTATCAACTCGAAGGCTCCATAAAAGTAATCATTCAAGAAGATGGGGAGCGCAAAGAAATGGAACTCCATGCGGGTGATATGTACTTGCATCCCGCCAATGTGCCACATTCTCCAGTACGTTCTGAGGGTTCTATTGGCCTGGTCATTGAACGCAAGAGAGTAGGGAAAGGCTTCACAGATGGATTACAATGGTATTGTGACAATTGCAACCATAAGCTGTACGAAGTCCGTTTTGAACTTCATAATATAGAGAAAGATTTCTTGCCTCATTTTGAGCATTTTTATGAGTCTGAAGAATTAAGAACGTGTGATCAATGTGGAACGGTTATGGAAGTCGACCCTCGATTTGTAGCCAAAAAATAGTTTTTTATTTAGGAGCTATTTCCCGTTATCCGCTGTATCTTTTGTGGCTTAAAGAAAGCCACAAAAGGATGCCGCTACTACCAGGGCTAGGGTTTATATGTAATAATTACAACTCAAATTGCTTCCCTTGTTTTGGAAAAACAAATTGCAATCCCAAGTCATTTTGCTTTATCAATTGCCTTTTAATTTTTATATAATTTTCAATTGGTGGTTTCATATGGGTAATAACAATTTTAAACCCTTTCAACCCATTTTTTCCAATAAGTTCACTTAAGGTATGGAGTTCATTATAGAAATGATTAGGGGTTAAATGTCCAAATAACTGTGTGTCGGGTTGCTCGTTTGGAAACGACACTTCAATAAAAATCCCTTTTAATTGGTTGCGTTGGATTAATGGAGCGATTTCGGTCCACAGCAAACTTAGTTTATTACTTTTTTCAACGAAATCAGCACCTGTATCGCCCAAATACAAAACGTAAGATTCTTCATTTTTAATTAGAAAAGCAGTGCTTTCAAAAGGATTGACATGGCTTAACGAAAATGCTTTTACTTTCATATTCGTGTTTGTAATAGGAGTTTCTTCTAGTATATTTAGCGTTTGAAAATGATATTTTTTTATTTGATATCCAGTTCCTTCGTCTCCAAAATTGGCCCAAGTTTGTCCATTGAAATAATGTTTTTCCATCATTTCCATACAATTATGGGTTGCATAAACCGTTTTTGACGAGTCGGCAGGGGAATTAATAATGAGTCCCGAAACATGATCTAAATGGGCATGAGATATTAAATACCCTTTGATGTATTTTTTTAAAACCGTTTCTGAGGAAACTTTAAAAACTTTATTTGAAATTGCCTTTTCAATTCCTGCATGTACTGTACCTGCATCGAGACAAATAAAATCAGTTGTGTTTAAAGGGGCTATTAAATAAGCCGAAAGGTTGGTTTCATCAATACCGCCTCTTACGCCTAAAGGAACAACTTTAAAAGTCGATTTTTGCGTCTTTTGAGCAAAAGTGTTTACCGATAATAAAAACAATAAAATCCAAAATCTTTTAAAAACAGTCATGCTTTAGAGTGTATAATTAGGAATCAATTTTCAGACTATAAAACTAGTTTCTTCTTTCGAAAAAAAAGCTTTTTTTTACTAAATCAACTGCATATCATCAAATTGATCTAATTTTACTTCGATTTTAACACTATAATTGGATTGAAATTCAACTCGAAATAATATCTTTACAAAAAAATATAACAATTTTAACTAAAAAAGTTACAATGACAACAATAGCAAATCAATTCGGAATGAAAGAAGCTTTGGCACAATTGGGCATAAAGGACATAAATGAAGGAACATCAACAGGATTAAACCACTTTTCAAATGGAGAAATCCTAGAAAGTTATTCTCCTGTAGACGGACAATTGATAGCAAAAGTAAGAACAACTACTGCAGCAGATTATGAAAAAGTAATGGAATCAGCAACTGCCGCTTTCAAAACTTTTAGAACCATGCCGGCACCGCAACGTGGAGAAATTGTTCGTCAGTTTGGAGAAAAATTG
>TARA_R110000868_G_scaffold99535_1_pt1 | contig 11957 bp, 12 predicted proteins | sample TARA_R110000868 | Tara Oceans TARA_R110000868 (sample SAMEA4397489) | marine metagenome | biome: Polar Biome; feature: [SRF] surface water layer (ENVO:00010504); material: water (ENVO:00002006), including particulate matter (ENVO:01000060) such as... | depth 5 m | reverse complement strand
ACCGGCATCTTTCCGCCCGACCATGGCGGGCCCGCGACCTACGTGCCGGCGATCGCCGCCGCGCTGTCCGCCTCGTTCGAGATCGTCGCGGTCGTCACCGGCAGCGAGCGGACCGACCATGACGATACCCGTCACCCGTTTCCCGTCATCCGGATCGCCCGGTCCGCCGGCAGGGCCCGGCGCCTGGCGCAGACCATTCTGCTGTTGCGGCGCCTCGCGCGGCGGGCCGATATCGTCTATCTCAACGGGATGGTGCTGGAAGGTATCGTCGCCTGCAAACTGCTCCGCCGCCGCCCCGTCGCCGTGAAAGTCGTCGGCGACCGGATCTGGGAAATGGCGCGCAACGCGGATGCGGCGGATGTCGCCATCGACGCGTTTCAGATCCATGCCGGGCGCCTGAAATGGCGGCTGTTGCACCGCCTCCAGTCCTGGTACATGGCGCGCGCCGACCGGGTCATCGTGCCGAGCCGCTATCTCGGCGCCATCGTCGCCGGCTGGGGCGTTCCGGAAGACCGGATAGAATGTGTCTACAATGCGGTCAAGCACGCCCCGCCCGAAGCGCCTCCCCCGGAGCCGGCATGGGATATCGTCGCGGTCTGCCGCCTGGTTCCGTGGAAAGGCCTGGATGCGCTGATCGACGTCGCCGCGCAGCGGGGCTGGCGTTTAAAGGTCGTGGGCGACGGACCGCTGCGGGACCGTCTCCTTAAAAAAATCCGGAATCTCGATGCATCGGGCCATATCGAAATATCCGGCGAAGTCGAGCAGCGCGACGTCGTCCCCCTGATGCGCCGGGCCAGGGTATTCGTTCTGAATTCGTCCTATGAAGGTCTGCCGCATGTCGTCCTCGAAGCGATGTCCGCCGGCACCCCCGTCGTCGCCACCGATGTCGGCGGCACCGGCGAGGTTGTGGAGGACGGGGTTACCGGCATGCTGATCCCCGATGGCGACGACGACCGGCTGGAAGCCGCCATCGGGACCCTGCTCGACGACCCGTCCCTGCGACAGAGCCTCGCCGCCGCCGCCCTCGACCGGCTTTCCAGCCAATTTTCATTTGCGAACATGCTGTCCGGCACGGCGGCGGTTCTGGCGGCGACGGCCGGAAAATAAGTTCCCGGAAACGGCCGTGAAGCCCCTAGCCGCCGATTTCCACCGGGCCGGCGCGGCGGCGTATTTCCGCGACCACCGAATGGGCCGCCAGGGTGGATGTCTTCGGATTGTCGGGCAGCGGCTTGCCGCGGATTTCGATGTCGAAGGCGCCGAACGCGCCCTCGGCGCGGACCTGGTGGATATTGCCGCCCGCCGCCGGGTCGGCGACCAGCCGCACGTCGGTATTGGCGAAGCCCGCCCCGGCCAGCGCCAGCGTCGCCGCCACGTTGGCGTTCTGCGGATAGCGCGTCGCGGCCTCGTCGGCCTTGCCCTGATACAGGGTCGTTTCCGCCGTCACCGCATCGAGGTCGCACACGTCTTCCGCCGGGGTGCCTTTCCATGCGCCGGGCGGCTTGCGGGACGTATAGGTCACGCCGGTCAGCCCGCCGACCCGGGCGGCGGCCAGCGCATCGGCCCCGGCGACCGCACCGGCGGCAAGCACCAGCTTGGCCCTGCCGTCCTGCGCCGCCTGCACCAGATCGGCATATAGCGCGGAATCCGCCAGCACGCCGATCGAGATAACAAGAAAATCCATGCCCCGGCGCAGCGCGTCGGCGCCGTAATCGCGCACCCCCGCATGGCCGGCGCATTCGGCGACAAGCCGCGGCGCGCATGTCAGTTCGTCGAAGGACGACACCACCTCTATCTCCCGCCCGGCGACCGCCGCCCGCACGTCGTCGACCCGCGCCGGCCGCACCAGGATGGCCGCGATATTGGCGTCCTCGCCCGGCCGGATGTGTTTCAGCACCTCCTGGGCGATGGCGCCGTAGCCGATCAGCAGGACGTCCATCAGTCTTCCTTTTTCGCCTTCGTCGGCGGCCCCGCGAAGCTGTGCGCGAACGCCCCGATGGCGTTCATGTCGATCTCGACCATTGCCGGGCCTTCGGCTGCAAATGCCTGTTTCAGCGTGTCCGGCACATCAGCGGCCGCCGTCACCCCCCAATGGGGAATGTCGAGGGAATCGCACAGCGTGCCCCAGTCGGGGCCGAGAATATCGGTATAGGCCCGGCGCCCGCCGTAATGGGCGTCGGCGATATTCTTGATCACGCCGTATCCGCCGTCATTCATCAGCAGGATCGCGATATCGGCGTTTTCCTGTTTCGCGGTGGCGATCTCGCCGAGCGTGACGGCGAACCCGCCATCGCCGGCCAGCAGCAGGGTTTTGCGCCCGTCCTTCCGCGCCGCCAGCGCCGCCCCGACCGCCATCGGCAGGCCCTGCCCGATCCCGCCGCCAAGCGCGTGCACCCCGTCGCGGGAGCCGTCCAGCGGCGGCAGGCGGTTGCCCCAGATGGTGTTCGACAGCGTGATATCGCGCACCCAGACGAAATCCCGCGGCACGCCGTCGATCACCGCATCGACCAGTTCCTCGTACGGCCCGAGCGCCGCCCGTACCGCCTTTTCCGCCGCCGCCCGCGTCGCCTGGATATCCTTCACGAACGACTTCTCGGCGCTGAACTTTCCTTCCAGCCGGTCGGCCAGCCCGTTCAGGGTCAAAGCGGAATCGCCGCAGACGAACATATCGACCGGGTAGGACCGGCCTTCCGCCATGGGATCGGCGTCGATCTGGAACAACGGCTGCGGCAGACCCAGCGCATAGGTCAGGGTTTCGTTCGACCGCAACCGCGATCCGACCACGACCATCGCATCGCAGGTGCCGTAAAATTCCTCGACCACGGGCTGCAGGTTGAAGGCGCCCAGCGAATGCGGATCGTCGCCGGGCAGAACGCCGCGTCCCTGCACGCTGGTCACCACGCCGAAACCGAGCTTGGCGAGGCGGGCCACCGCATCCCCGGCGTGGCGCGAGCCGCCGCCGAGCCACAGAAGGACCCGCTTCTTGCCGGCCAGGGCCGACGCAAGCCTGTCGACCGCCTCCTCGGCCGGTTGCGGCGCCAGCACCGGCAACGGGTCGATATTCGCGGGCATCGGAATTTCCTGTTTCTGAACGTCGATCGCAATCTCGACGCTGACCGGCCCCATCGGCGGGGTGAAGGCAAGCTTCACCGCTTCGCGCAGGGTGCCGAGCATGGTTTCCGCCGACCACACGCGGAACGCCGCCTTGCCGGCCGCGCCGAGCATGCCGAGCTGGTCCGGCGCTTCGTGGATGAACCCCTTGTTGCGGTCGAGATGGGCGGATTCGATCTGGCCGGTCAGGTGCAGCAGCGGCGTGCCCGCCGTCATCGCCTCGACGATGGCGCCGCAGGCATTGCCGGCGGCCGTCCCGGTGCTCGATACCGCGACCCCCAGCCCGCCGCGCACACGGGCATTGGCATCGGCCATGTTGACGGCGCCGCCTTCGGACCGTGCCGGTACGAATTCGATCCTGCCGCGGCGGAAAATGCCGTCGAGGATCGGCATGTTGTGAATGCTGGTAACGCCGAACGCATGTTCGACGCCGCAGCCTTCCAGGAATGCGGCCGCAATTTCGCCCGCCGTTACTACATCAGACATTACGCGCCTGGCCTCCCGTTACATCGATTGTTTCGCCGGTAATATAGGACGACGCCGAAGACGCGAAGAACAGAATCGCGTTCGCCGCTTCCGCCGGCGTGCCGAGCCGCCCGAGCGGGATATGGCGGGACTTCGCAAGATCGGCGAAATAGTCCTCCTTCGACATTCCGGCCGGGATTTTCCGTCCGTCGGGATATTCGCCGCGGTCGTAGCGCCGGCCCCACTGGCCGGAATCGACCAGCCCGATCAGCACCGCATTGGCGCGAATGTTCTTCGGCGCGAATTCGAGCGACAGGGATTTCATCAGGTTCAGCTGCCCCGCCCGTGTCGCCCCCGTGGCGATCAGGAACGGTTCGGGCTGGCGCGCAAGAATGGCGCTGGTGACCACGATGGCGCCGGCGCCCGACGCTTCCAGCAATCCGGCAAAGGCGCGAACCGGGCGCAGGACGGAAAAGAATTTAAGTTCGAACTCGTCGCGCCAGTCCTGGTCGCTGGTGGTGAAGAAATTGCTCTGCCGCGCCTGGCCCGCGTTGCATACCAGCGCATCGCAGCGGCCGAACGCCGCCGCCACCGTGTCGCGCAGCTTTTCGACGTCGCTTTCGTCCAGCACGTCGCAGGCGACCGCCAGTACGTTGTCGGCGCCGGAAATCGCCGCCAGCTCGGCGGCGGCTTCGTCCAGCCGATCCTGGCTGCGGCCGCAGATCGCGACCCTGGCGCCGTCGCGCAGGAATGCCGCGGCCGCGGCCAGCCCGATGCCGGAGGACCCGCCGGTAACGACGGCGACCTTGTCTTTCATATCGGTATTCATTTTTCTTTCCTGTTTCTGTCCCGTTGCCGGAGCACGCAGCCCCGGAATTAGTCCTCTTCGTCTTCCGTCGCGTAGCGCCGGAGAAGTTCGGCCTGGTGCGCTTCGTGCTCGCGGACCAGGCGGCGCTCGTCGCGCCGGAATTCGCGATCGGCCTTTTCCAGCCCTTCCCGGTCCTGGTATTTGGGATGCCCCTGCTCGTCCTCGCCATGATAGCGCGGATCGGCGAGGGCCGTATGCAGCAGCGCATGTCCCATGCCCGGCTTTGTGCTGTGGCTTTCGGGATCATGCCCCAGTGACATTGAAATCTGTTTCGCCGCCATGAGCACCTGATCGAGTATATCGCCTTCCAGCGTCTCGTCGCTGTAGCGGCCCGCGGCGGCCGTAATATTGATCGCGGCGACCACGACATCCCGCCCGTCGCGGATCGGCGCGGCAATGCTGACGACGCCCTTTTCGTAATAGCCCTTGCTGATGATCACGCCGTCGTTCTCCGCATCCTTGCGCAACAGGTCGAGCAGCTGCATCACGGTGTTGGGCGTTTCCGGCGAAAACGGCGCGAGTTCGCGGATGCCGCGATAGAGATGGATCAGGTCGTCTTCTTCGAGATCCTGCAAAATCGCCCGCCCCATCGACGAGCCATGGGCCGGCAGGCGCGAGCCGAGCCGGATATTGCTGCTCAGCGCCGTGTTGGTCGCCAGCCGGCTGACATAGACGATTTCATGCCCGTCCCGCACCGCCATATGAACCGATGCCCCGGTGCGATACCGCAGATTGGACAGGAACGGGAAGGCGATATCGGGCAGCTCCAGCCCCGACAGATAGGTCCAGCCCAGCTTCAGCGCCGCCGCGCCGACCCGGTATTCGCCGGTCTCTTCCTCGCGGACAAGAAACCCCAGATGTTCGAGCGTGTTGGCAAGACGGAACGTCGTCGCCCGCGGCAGACCCAGTTCCTTTGCCAGCACGCCCAGCGACTGGACGGGCTTGTCCTTCGAAAAGGCCTGCAACAGCAGCAGCCCGCGTTCGAGCGCCGGCACGATATAGCCGGGCTCTTTCGCTTTTCCCGTCCGGCGGCTCATGCGGATGCATCCAGATACGCGCCGAGAACGGCGTTGAACGCGTCGGGTCCTTCCACATAGGACGCGTGGCCCAGCCCGGGCAGGATTTCGAACGTCGCGTTCGGAAAACTGTCCGCAACCTTGCGGCAGCCTTCTGGGGGCGTGACCGTATCCGCACCGCCGACGACGACCAGCACCGGCAGGTCGATGCCCGCCGCGTCGGCATGGATATCGCCCTGCATCAGCAGTTCGACCGCCTGGCGATAGCCGTCGGGCCGGATACGCGACATGACGTCGTGAACACGCTTGCGCGCCCAGTCCGGCGCATCGTCCGACAGCAGAACGCCGTGCCGTTCCCGCGCCAGGCCTTCCGGCCCCAGTTCGTCGAGCAGGCCGAGCCGCGCGGACCGGCGTTGCGCCCGCAATTCCGGCGCCGCATTGCCATAGCCGGCCGCCGGATCGCCGAGGGTCAGGCTTTTAACCCTGTCCGGCCACCGCTGCGCGAAGGCACACGCCATGAGGGCGCCGAGCGAATGCCCGACCAGGTGGCACGATCCGATCTCCAGCGCATCGAGAAAATCCGCCAGCGCGCCGGCGTAATCCCGTGCATCGGGCATTGTCGGCTCCAGGGGGGTCGAGCCGCCATATCCCGGCGCGTCCCAGGCGATCACGCGGTAGCGGTCGGAAAACGCTTCGAGCTGCGCCTGCCACGACGCCGCGCCGGACCCGATGCCGTGCAGCAGCACCAGCGGCACACCGGCATTCTCCGCCGGGCCCGCTTCGAGGCAGGTAATATCGCCCTGCGCCGTGGCTATGGATTTGGAATCGGCTTCCAAAACCGGGGCCTATTTCTTGTCGCGTTTGATCGCCGCCAGCGGGTGATCGGGCGGATAACTGGGCGTCACCGGCTTCACGGCGCCGAGCATCACGCACATCAGCGCTTCTTCCTGACCTTCATTCACGAGTCCGCGATACACCCCCGGCGGCACGGAAATCAGGTCGCGTTCCTTGAGGACGGTTTCCCATTCCTTGTTCCCGTCCTGGATCGTCAGGCGGATGCTGCCGCGCAGCATGAAGAAGACTTCCTCGACATCGGTGTGCAGGTGCGGCGGGCCTTCGCAGCCCGGCGGCAGCACCATCGTGGAAAACGTGAAATGCTCGGACGGAACCGTGTTGTTGTCGGTCGCCTTCCCGGTGCCGCCGGTGCCCATGTAGCGCATCTGCGCGCGCCGGTACTTGGGATCGAAATCGGACTGGAATTTCAGGACATCCCAGTCGTATTGACGGGTCTCGTAGCGGGCGACCCGGGTTTCCATCCAGTCATCGAACCCCTGGCCGTCCTGCTGACGCCAGCCGGGCAGGTTTTCTTCCCGTCCGTCCGCACCGGTCACGACCTTTGTTTCCGCACTCATTACAAGTCCTCCTTATCAGTTGAAAACGAATCCGCCATTCACCGGCAGCAACTGGCCGGTCACAAAATCTGCCGCGTCCGACAGCAGGAACATCACCGCCCCGTTTACGTCTTCGGGCTGCTGTTCGCGATTCATCGCCCGACCGTCGATATACTGGCGGTGGCGATCTTCGGGCACGTATTCGGTCGCTTCGACCAGCGTCAGTCCCGGCGCAATCGCGTTGACGGCGATACCGTCGCCGCCCAGTTCGCGGGCGAGGGAGCGTGTCATCGAAATCACCGCGCCCTTGGACGCAACGTAATGCAACAGGCGGGGCGCGCCCCACATCGCGGTGTCCGAGGCGACGTTGACGATCTTGCCGTTGCCCGCTTTCCGCAGCGCGGGCGAGAACGCCTTCACCGCCAGCCAGGTGCCGCGCACGTTGACCGTCATCACCCTGTCCCAGGTTTCGATATCGATCTCGTCGGCCATCTTGCCGCCGATCCCGGTCGCGATCGCTGCGCAGTTCACCAGCCCGTCGATGCCGCCGAGCGTCTTTTCCGCCGCCGCGGCCAGCGCCTCGATCGACGCCGGATCGGCAAGGTCGACAAACTCGAACGTCGCCTCGCCCGTCGCGGAAAGCCGTTCGGCGGTTGCGCGCCCCCGGTCCTCCAGGATATCGGCGATGACCACCCGCGCGCCGGCGTCGAGCGCAGCGTCGGCAAATCCTTCGCCGAGGCCGCGCGCCGCGCCTGTGATGACCAGCCGTTTACCGGCGAGCGAGACCGCGCCCATGATGCTTCCTATTCGGCCGCTGTCGCGGGCGTCTTGCCGGTTTTGTCCGCAACCGCGGAAAGCTGCGCCTCGGCAACCTGCTCCAGCATCCGCCGCGACCGCGCGAGGCCGGTATCGTGCTGATACAGGAATTCATGGTCGCGGGCGTCGGGCTCCATCGCTTCGAGAATCACGCGATCCTGTTCCAGCACGTCCCAATGCAGTGTCTCCAGCTTGTGGCGATACATGAATTTCCAGGCGTCGCGCTGCCAGCCCTGCACCTTGCGGGTACGCCAGAAAAACACGCGGCAGTTTTCCTCGTCGATGGGCGTCACGAATCCCATGATGCCGAAATTGCCGCCCGGGCCCGCCGCCTTGCGATAGGGCAACGGCGAGACACGCAACCAGAACGCGCCGGTATCGCCCCATTCGATCCAGTCGAAATTGACGTCGCGCTGGTCCGACTTGCCGAAGACGAAGCCGGTATCGGTCTTGTCGACCTGCATCCGCGCTTCCTTGTCGCCTTCGGCCATGGAATGGGAAATCGCGTGCAGATAGGCACCATGCATCGGGTCCATGACGTTATCGACCGCATAGACCCAGTTGCACTTCCAGTGGGCGGTGCACAGCATCGCCGACCATTCGTCGGATTCGAATTCCTCCGGCATGCCGAATTCGTCCGGTTCCTGGTGAAGTTCGTCGCCGAACCAGACGAAGATGCCGCCCATATGTTCGAAACACGGATAGGACTTGATCGCCTTCTCGCCGACCAGCGGGCAGTTCGCGACGGCGGGCACATCCATGACCACGCCGTCGGCGCCAATTTCGATACCGTGATACCAGCAGGCGATCCGGTCGCCCAGGTTCCAGCCCATCGACAGGCGTGCGCCACGATGCGGGCAGCGGTCCTCGATGCAGTGGACGCTGCCGTCCTTGTCGCGCCACAGGGCGATCTTTTCGCCGAGACGGGTCAGCCCGTGCGGCGTGTCGGTGATCATCCAGCTGGCGGCAACCGGCCACCAGCGGTTCAGCGGGCCGAGCGCCACGCGCTTTTTGATATCTTCGGGGGAAACGACTGTATCCGTCATATCTCTCTCCTTCGCAGTATAAATCAAAATCCGGTCTGGCCGCGGTTCGGCACGTAATGCAGAACCTTTCCTTCGGCCAGGATGACCAGCCAGTACGCGATCATGCCGATCACCGTCAGGACGAATATCGCGGCGAAAACCTTCGCCGTTTCGGCAGCGCCTGCGGTCAGCCCGATCAGGTACCCGACGCCGCCATTGCCGCCGGCAAATTCGCCGACCGTGACGCCGATTACCGCGAGCGTCGCCCCGATGCGCAGCCCGGCGAAAAGCGGCGGCATTGACGCGGGAAATTCGATCTTCCAGAAAATCTGCAGCCGGCTCGCCTTGAACGAACGCGCCAGGTTGATCAGGTCGGGGTCGATGCCGCGCACCGCCGTCATGACGTTGATCAGCACGGGGAAAAACACGATCAGCACGGCGATCAGAATCCGCGGCTCCAGCCCGAAGCCGAACCACAGGACAAAGAGCGGTGCAAAAGCGACCTTCGGCGCGATCTGCAACGCCAGGATATAGGGCGACAGCACAACTTCCGCCGTCACCGACATGCCGAGCAGGTAGCCGACTACAATCCCGAACAGCGATCCGATCGCGAACCCGGCGACAACCTCGATCGAGGTGATCCAGATATGGCCCCACAGGTTATCGGTGCGGAACAGCTCGATCAGTCCTTCGGCGCAGGCGGACATCGGCGGAATGATATAGGGGGCGATATTCAGCGCTCCGGGGCCCCATTCCCAGAACACCAGGAAAGCCACGAGAATGCCGACGCTTATCGCGATGCGGGCGGGTGTGAACGAGGATGCCATTATACTGTCTGTCCCGGTCAGTCTGTCTTGTCGGTTGAAGTCTCTCCCCGGCCGCCCCGTTCAGGGCAGGCCGGGGAGAAGCGTGTTCAGGCGATGGGCCTACTGAACGAACTGGTTCGTATACAGGTCGGCGACATCGACTTTCTTCTTGATGAAACCGGCCGTCAGGTAGAAATCCTGAAGCTTCGCGAGACGCGCTTCATCCATCGCGCCGAGCACTTTCTGCCCCGGATAGGTGTACTCGTTGTACAGCTTGAACGTGCCGACCATCGGTCCCAGTTTCCAGCGCGGCACCGCCTTGATGTATTCGGCTGCAGCCGCTGCCGGGTCGTCCATGATCATCTTCAGGCCCTTCAGCGACGCGCGGACCAGCCCCTGGATAAGCTTGGGGTTGTTCTTGATCATCTCGTCCGAGGCGACGATCGCCTGCGCCATGGACGGGAAGTAATCCATCGCGTTGAAGATCTTCATGTCGACCTTGGCGCCGCGGGCGATGCCGATCCAGTCCGGTACGCCCATCATGGCGTCGGCCTTGCCCTCGACGAACAGTTTCCAGACACCCTGCGGGCCGGCCGCCTGGATATTGGCGTCGTTGCGGGTCAGCCCGCGCGACGCAAGGATTCCCTGGGCCGCGAAGAACGTGGTGTCCTGATAGGACATGACCGTGATGGTCTTGCCCTTGAGATCCTCGACCTTGTTGATGCTGCGATCCGTGCGGGCCACGAGCTGCACCAGCGAGCCGCCGCCCATGATCGCGACCGAGCGCACGGGGATGCCGTTGGGCCGGACAAGCAGAGACGTATCGCCGATGGCGCCGCCGATCGGCGCATTGCCGACCCCGACCTGCTTGGCGACATCGACGCCGCCCTTGGCGGTCTGGAACGTGACGTCAAGGCCTTCCTCGGCATAGAAGCCCTTGTACTTGGCGAGCTGCCACGGCGCAAAGGCCGGCAGGAAACCGGGGGCCGGCAGCAGGTAGTTGACCTTTTCGGCGGCGGCGGCGGGGCCGGCGACGAAGCCGGCCACCGCGATGGCGGCCGCCGAGGCAGCGATCAGTTTTTTCGTGAAGTGCATGAATAATCTCCCTGTTGATGTCATGCGTGTTGAAGTCGGTCGTGCAGTTTTCGTTCGGTTCCGTTAAGTCCGGTCGTCCTTGTCAGGTCACTTCGAGTTCGACATCGCCGACATGCAGCAGCGACATGAGCTGGGCGACGTATTCGCCGATCTTCGGATGCTTGCGACGCTCCATCGGATTGTCGCGGCCGGGAATTTCGACATCGATCTCCTCGATGATGCGGCCCGGACGCTGGCTCATGACCAGCACCCGGTCGGACAGCGCGACCGCTTCGACCAGGTCGTGGGTGATAAACAGCGCCGTCTTGCCCGCATCCGCGAGGGTGCGTGCGAGGTCCTGCTGCAGGATCATCTTGGTCTGGGCGTCGAGCGCGGAGAACGGCTCGTCCAGGAGCAGCACGTGCGGATCGGTCGCCAATGTCCGGGCAAGGGCCGCGCGCTGGCGCATGCCGCCGGAAAGCTGGTGCGGATAGTGGCCCGCAAAATCGGCGATCTTGCAGCGCGTCAGCCAGTCGTCCGACCGGCGGCGGCGTTCGTCCTTGTCGAGGCCGTGAATTTCGAGTCCGAATTCGACGTTCTCGCGGATCGACCGCCACGGCAGCAGCAGGTCCTTCTGCAGCATGAACGCTACGTGCTCGTTGACCTCGACCACCTCCTCGCCGTCGACGAAGACCTGGCCGCCGCTGGTGCCGTTCAGCCCCGATGCCATGTTGAGCAGGGTCGACTTCCCGCATCCCGACGGACCGATCAGCGACACCACCTCGCCGTCGCCGACCGACAGCGTCACCCCTTCGACGGCGGTGATCGTCTTGCCGGTGCCCTGACGGTCCTGGAATTTCTTGGTGACGTCGCGGAATTCGAGGCGGATATCCGCCGAAGAACCAGCCACGCCCCTCAGGCCCCGAGCCGGGCCATGACGGCGCGAAAGCTGTCGACGGTCCACGCCCTGTTGTCTTCGTCGCGCACCCCTTCGGCGTTGAGGCAATCGACGAGCGCGTCGAGTTCCGTGACGCCAGCAACGAACGCGCGCTCCATCGCGTCGGCGAGGCGACGTTCGAAATCGGTTTCTTCATGCGTCCGGGTTTGCCAGATTACGTTCGCGGGTTCGAGAATACGGCTTTCCTGTTCCATGCGCCCTCCTGCGCCCCCGGGTTCGGGGTCTTCATATGCTGTCTCATATTTGAGACACCTGTTTCATATATGAGACAAAATACTAGCGAGTCGCGAATGTGCGAGTCAAGCGGCTGTGTAATTTCGGCCTGGAAGCGAAATGATGGGATTCTGATTCGACACGCACCCCGATACACTCCCCGGATGGCCGTTCCCCACCCTGCCGACGATTCCCCTGCGCCGTCCGGCGCCGACCG
>TARA_R110000868_G_scaffold12098_5_pt1 | contig 11970 bp, 29 predicted proteins | sample TARA_R110000868 | Tara Oceans TARA_R110000868 (sample SAMEA4397489) | marine metagenome | biome: Polar Biome; feature: [SRF] surface water layer (ENVO:00010504); material: water (ENVO:00002006), including particulate matter (ENVO:01000060) such as... | depth 5 m | reverse complement strand
CGCCACCCTCGTACACTACGCCGAAGAGGGCGGGTGGGTCAGGCCCGTCACGTTCACGCCGACTGTTGAATTTTCGGACTCTCCCGAAGACAGCGCGCCAATCGCGGACATCGACACCAGCAGCATCGACTTGTTGCGGCCACCAGGTCTGGTGGGGCAGATGGCGGAGTGGATCGAAAGCAGGCCCATGCGCAAGCGGGAGAGGCTGTCAGTTATGGCGGCGATCTTTGCGCTCGGCAACATCTGCAACAGCCGATACACCGATGACCTGACGCGCGTGACCTCAAACCTATTTGTGTTTAACGTGGCAGCCTCTGGCACAGGCAAGGAAGCAGTCCAGCAGGCCGTTGGTGAAATCCACCAAGCCTGCGGCATGTCGATGGCTACCCACGGGTCAATCAAGTCAGAGCAAGAAATTGTCCGAAACCTCGTCAGAAATCAGCCCAGCTTCTACATGATTGACGAGATCGGTTTCTTCCTAAGCAAGGTTAAAAACGCTCAAGAGAAGGGCGGCGCTCAGTATCTTGAGGGCATTTTTGGTACTTTGATGTCGGTGTACTCAAAGGCAAATGGCTTTTACAGCCTGAGTGGCGACATGGGCGATGAAGTGAAGTCAATGATGCGAAAAGAATTGATGCAGCTTCAGAAGGCACTTGAGGAGAGCGGCCCAAAACCATTTTTGGAGCGCCGCATTCAGAGCCTCACCCACCAGTTAGAAAAAATTGATCAGGGCATTATTATGCCATTTGTGTCGATGTCTGGGTACACCACCAATACCAATTTCGACAAGCTGGTGACCTTCGAGACGGCCACAAACGGCTTCATTGCGCGGGCGATCCTATGCACCGAGCGTGAGACAGCACCCCCATCCAAGACCGACTGGCAATACTTGGAGATGCCAGAGAAGATGAAGAACACCCTCCAACAGATAGCCAGCGGCGGCAGCTTTGACATGATGGATGGCGCAAACACTCGCATTGAATATTACGGCCCAAAAATTGTGATCCCCACATCATCAGATGCCAAGAAGATGCTCAATCAGATTAAGTATATCTTCGACATGATGGCCGAGCAGGCCAAGTCAACCACTGGCCTTGAGGCTTTGTTTATGCGCGGCGCGGAGCAAGTGTCCAAAGTATCGTTTATCCTGTCGATACCAGAGGGGCTGCGCACCGAACACCATGTGCGCTGGGCCTACGCCTTGGTCAAGCGTGACATCATCGATAAGACGCGCCTTGTCGTGTCCAACGACCGCGCCAAGGATTCCCCGATGGAAGCCCTGCGCGCCAAGATCGCCAACCTCATCTCTGGGGACGAAGGCGAGACGCTGGGCGTGATTGCCAACAAGTGCAGACCAGTCAAGAAGTCCGAGGTGGAGGCGTGTCTGCAGAAGATGGTGGATGATGGTCAGGCGAGCGTCGAGGAGTCGATCCACAAATTCACGAAAAAAATGGTGAAACGATATATTGAAAATAGACGTTGACGGGGCAGTTGCCACAGTATAGAGGTTTCACAGAGGCACAGTGCCTCGCCAAATGGAGATTAAAATGAACGCCGCTGAAATCCACACCGCAATGAAAGCCATTGAGGCCACCATCTCTGACAAGGGGTATTACGCTCCGTGCGCTTCCTTTAAGGTAAACTGGGTCGGCTACGACCTGACTATACATCTTGAGTACAAATCATCGTCGTGGGCAAATGTTAAGTCGGAATTTATCCACGCAAAAATTGAGGATGGAATTGAGGGCATTATTGCCGAAGCCGTCAAGCACGTTTCTGAAATCGCATCCATTGAGGATCAGAAGAGAAACGACTTCATCACCGCGATGGGCCGACTGATCGACCAAGGCCGCGATATTGGCATGGAGGTCGAGTTTATGAACCCGCTCACAGAAATGATGGGCAAGCTCTCCACCAACATCATCACCAAGGAGTAATTTAAGATGGAAGAATTGAGCGCAGACAAAGCAGCAATGGACAAGTTTATGAAGCTCGTGTGTGCAGCCCTTCAGGGGGCTGCATCAAACACCAGTCTGTCCCCAAAAGAACTGGCTCATCGGGCAATTTCAATTGCCATTGAGGTTGGGTGCCAGATGGCGGATTACGAAAATGAAACCGAGTGAAGTGCGCGGTGCGCGGGAGGCTCTTGGCCTCACGCTGTCAGAATTTGGTAAAATGCTCGACACTGACAAAAGCACAACGCGCAAAATGGAGTTGCTGGAAAGCAGTTCCCAATATCGAACCCCAGCGCCGCGAATGATTAGGTTGATTGTGGCATACCTGAACGGGTACAGGCCAAGCGATTGGCCAAAGTGAAGAAAGGGGGCTTGCGCCCCCTTTTTTAATAATCATAATACTGCTCCCTGCGCATCTCTTCCTTGATCTTCAAGACCGTTGGCAGGTGGTGCTTGGTGATGCGGGAGATGATCTCAAGCTCCTCTGGCGTGACCCACCAGCGGGGCAGCGGCACAAACCCCATCTCCCGCAGTTTCTTGCCTACTGGGCTGAATGTATTGTGGTCAGCGGTCATTTGGTGCTCCCAGCAGTTTTCGCAGGATATAGATAGCGTCTTCGGCGCATCCCTCGGCGTGCAGATGTCGGCAAATGTCCCCTACGGTGTGGTTAGGCCCGAAAGTAAACTTGCATTCGCCGTTTTTTAGAACCCTCTCGGCCAGCGGTAGGATGATTTCACTCATTTTACACACTCTCCTTTCCAAGCCCACGCCCCATCTGCGGGGCAGTACAGCGCATAGCCACGCTCGACTGCTTGCGCTTCATATGTGCCGCCTTCAATGGATGCGCCTGTAGCCAAACCAAAACCCAAACCCCCAAGCAGCCCAAATATTAAGAGAACACCATCACCCATTTTCTTTCTCCCACGGCGCGCGCGCCAGCGTAACAGGCACCGTCCGCAGTTCTAGGGTATGCGTAGACATGACTGGCACGTTGACCGTCCTGCGCGGCCCGCTGATGGCACCCCTGATGGCATACATGCTGGCTTTGTCGCTCTCAGCCTTACCCTCTGGCATTTTTTGCTTATTGACCCTCATTTTGCATCTCCTCATTGTAAGCGTCATTCAGGATGGCGAGGATCATATCCCCCACCGATGCCCCCTCTGGGGCTTGTTCGCGCAGCCACTGCTCGATGTGTGGCGGCGCGCGGGACAGCAGGACGCGCTCACGATCAAACCGCACGTTCAGGCCCAGTGAGCGGGCGTATTTAATGCTGTTGTGGACGCTGTAGACTTTTGTTCCAAAGTGGTCGGCAATTTCCCTGCGGCTGTAGCCGTCATGAACCATATCAACCACGACTTGGTATCTGGGTTTTTTCATAATAAATCCTTTGCTGGTGGCCCCGCACATGGCGGGGCCAGACAGTTTACTGCCCCAAGTTCATGAATGGCACGGCACCATTTGGCACCATGGTGGTGGGCAGAGCGCCGTCCCACTTTTCGGCTTGGGTCAGGGCAATCAGGCCAGCATTCTCGCGCAGCGCCTCGCCCTTGGCCCTGATGGCGGCGGCTTCGGCCTCGCCCTGAATGCGGGTCGCCTCGGCGGCAGCCTTTGCCTCGGCCAGCTTGGAGTCGGCATTTGCCTGCGCCTTGGTCACGGTGATTTCAGCCGTGATCTTCTCGCGCTCGGCGTTCTGCTTGACCTTCTGAACCTCGACCTCGGCCAGCATACGATCCTCAATGGAACCCTCGTATGCGTCAGAGAAGTCGATGTTTTCGAGTTGCAGGCTGTCGATGATGATCGGGCCTTTAACCGCAGCCTGCAAAACTTCTAGCATCTCTGCCGCCATGCGTGGGCGATCCTGAATTGCCGTGACAGCGTTGTAGCGGCCAAAGACACCCTTAACCGCAGCGGGCAACTGGCGATCCAGCAGGCGGGCCACAATACTGTCTTGTCCGCCGTATTCTGCGTAGATCGTGGCAACCTGATCTGCGGGCAGGCGGTAGCTGACCGAAATTCTCAAGGCTGCGGTCTGTTGGTCTTTGGAGTACGACATCACATCTTCATACAGCGCCGCCTGATTTTGAATGCTGATGCGGCGAACCCCATCAATAAACGGGATTTTGAACCCCAGTCCCGCATCCGCCACCCCGATGACCGCCCCGTTGCGCAGCAGAACGCCACGCTCGCCTTGGTCGATGGTGTACCATGACAGCCATGTTGTTGTGAGCGCCAGTACGGCAATTGCAGACATCTTCACTGCTTTAACTTCATTCATTTTTCAGTTCCTCATAATTAGCGTGATACCGTCACGCGCGGATTTTTTGGCCTGCGCCGAGGGACTCGAACCCCCAACCTAGAGCTTAGAAGGCTCTTGCTCTGTCCAGTTGAGCTAGGCGCAGTCTTTGTGTCACTCTGGCCGCAACTTCGGGAACGGCGACACGCTGGGTGCGCCCGTACCTTGGCAGTGTACGCCGATAACGTCCAGCCCCTGCGCCTCGAACACGTCACGCAGCGTGTTGATCTGCGCGCTGCACTCGGCGTAGGACGGGAACATCAGCGCGGCTCGTGGCCCAGACCCCTCAAACGGCCCGCCCAGCGAGAGGGCCATAATTGTCCACACTGGTATCATTTTGCTTTCTCCAAATTAGCTAAAGCGTGGCTTTTTTTCCATGCGTGAGTGTAGTCACCCTCGACCCAAGTGCCGTCACAGCCCTCCGCAAAACCCTCGCAGAACGCATCTTCGACAGCCTTGGCAAGTTTGGCGTTGAGGGCATCGATTTTGCTGTCGTGCCGCGCCTGCGTTTCCGCCTCGCGCGCCAAGACCATTTTCAATTGCGCGCCAATTTCATCAATGTGGTCAGCTACGATCTTCACCTCGTCGGCATAGTCACACGCGCTGTACGACTCATGCCGACCCCTGCCCGTGTACGCCTCGTCGCAGCGGCACTCCACGAGGTGCTTGAGGCTGGCAATGGCCTGTTCGATTTCAGTCATTTTTCGTCTCCCTTGGCTTCACCCAGAACGGCATCGGCCAGTTCATTGAAAAAGTCCGTGCAGTGGATGCACTCCACAGACTTGATCTCCCGCAGCGCCGCCTTCGCCTGATCCAGCTTGGCGTTGAGGGCTTGGATGCGGTCGGCGGCAGCATCTTCAAGCGTATCCCTTAGGTCTTGTGTGATTTTAGCTTCGCGCAGCCGTTCAATCAGTTCTTCATCAGTCATTTTGTCTCTCCCTTTGATATGCTGCTCCCGCAATCGGGGCATTTCCACACGTTTATGACCTTGCCAGAGCCACCCACGCTGAAGGTACTGGAATGCTTGTCGCCCTCGAAGTCAGGCAGGCCACCGACATAGGTCTGCCCCGTGGCAATCCCGTGTACCATCGGAACCTCGCAACGGCGGCAGATGGGTGTGGATAGGGCGGCTCTCGCAAGCGGTTGCCAACCAAGGACGCGAAAGCCGCGCGCCCCAACAAAGCAATCTTGCTGCATGTCCCATCCCGCGACATCCCAAGGAAATTCGTCCTTTTCGTCTAGCAGACGCAAGCCAATGCTGACAAACTTGTCCCCGACAGCATGATCCCCGATGGACACATGATCCCAGCCTTCATCGTCTATGGATAAGACCTCACAGAGGACTTGGACTAATTCATCGGCGTTGCTGTCTACATGGGCGGCATACTCGGACGGGTCACGCCACGCCCCCATCATCTCCGCTGCAATTGCGGCTTGCAGTTCGCCGTAGGTGTAAAGGCGCTGGCCATTCTGACCTAACATTGGAGGCAATTTAACGTCCTTGCGTGGGATTGGGTCAATCGGTAGTTTGTCGCGTGGTGCGGTCATGGCTTGGGTTCCTTCTTCTCTATCCATTCCTTAAAGCGGATTGCGGGGTCATATTTTGGCGGCAATACAATCAAAATTGCGCAGATGCCTAGCCCGATGATTTCTGCCCAATTCATTCCCCGTTCCCCGAAGTTGGTACGCAGCCGCTCCACCTGTCCATAGCCCATCCCTTGTCCATGCAGGCGATCTTGAACGCGCTTTTTGCCGCAGAGGACTTCATATCGCAGTAAGAGATCGGCGCGACAATCAGGAACATGGCAACGCCAGTGGCTAAAATTTGTTTCCAGTCGTTCATTCTTTCATCCTTTCGATTTCAATAACCAGTTGCCCGTGGTCAAGGGACACTTTCCCTTGGGGCAGGTGGTGCCTTAGATATGGCGGCACATAACACCCCGCCCACGCGATCATATCCCACGGCAGGCGCTCCGCGCCCCACTCTTGCACCCACGGCTGCAACACCCCGCGCATGTGGTTCTGCGCGTCACTGGTGCATGCATCAAGGTCATCTGGGGTCAGCGCCGCGATCATCTGCAACGCCCAACTGTTGGCCTTAAATTCCTGCGACCAATCAGGCTCCGACGACCACCCGTCACAGTGGCCAAGAACGTGATGCGCGACCTCGTGCAGGAAGGTGAGCAGCCACGTCTGGCATGAGGGGTCGCCAAACATTTCTATCACCCGTGTGCCATCGTCATACACATAGGCGCAGGCGCTGGGGCGATCCTCTAAATTGTTGAGCCTGACCTCCCAGCCCGCAGCCTTGTACGCCTCGATCTGCGCCTGCACCAAGGGTGACATGGCCATCACATCTGCCCCATAATCTGGAACGTCACGCCGTCTTGCTGGGTCTTGCCAGTCTTCCACGCTGTGTTTGTGGATATGGTCTTGGCCTTCTCGCAGACCACAACAAGGACGTGGCTGATGTTGGCGTACGAACCGACATCAGCGGCCACGCAGCCCTTGGGCAGGCGGTCGTTGATCTTGTCCAGTTCATACGCGCGATGCTCTTCGTTGCATCCCGCCAGCGCCAGTGCAGCGATTAGGATCAGTTTTTTCATTTTGGTTCTCCGAGTATAGAATTTCCGCTTTCAATAATTGCATCAACTCCGCAATTGCATACGCCATTGATGTACATAGGTTCGGGGCATGCACCCCCGTGGTGTATTTGCGTGGACATAACCAGCTTCACAAACGCAAGCAGCGTCTCAATGCGGTCGGCGGCGGTGTGGCATTCTGGGTAGTGCCAATCCCGCAGCCACTTGATAAGCTCTTCATCAGTCATTTCACTTCCACCGCCTTCACCCTGTAGACCTTGGAAAGTACGAAGCTGCGGGCGTTCACGTTGACCCACTCTCCATCCATTTCGTACATGATGATCTTGTGGCCAGCGTCCCGCATGGTGCGAAACTCCTCCTGCATCTTGGTGGAGCAAAGGCCAAACGGGGTGACGTTGTTGTAGACGCTGCGTGTCATTTCTTTTCTCCAATTAGGGCGAGGATAAGTTCCTGTGGCAAGGCATTTCCATCATCAAACCACCATTTATAGACAACCTCATACGCCTCACGCAGCGCAGCCTCACGGATGGCGGCGTGATCTACGGCACGGGTGTTCCATGCGGCGATGGCCTGATCCACGGTGGGAAAATAGCCATAGCCCAGTGTAAAGATTGCCCCGTGGCATTCTGGGTATCGGCAGGATACCGCATAGGAATCCCTGCCATCGTAATCTGTCTTGCAGATCGTGTTCTTATCGCCGCCACAGAACGGGCAGGGCTTTAGGTCTGGTGCCTTAATCATTCCCTTTTCCTTCCCAAATTGCCGCAAGGATTCTGTCCACCCATATAGTCCCCAGTGCCGCTTTTGCCGCATCAACAGTGTCGAACTCACCAACCATAACGCCGCAATGAAATGCCATTGCTTTTCCTTTTCCGCCAATAACTGAACACCAAGAGTATGGATTCGTTGACATAAAACCTATACCGTCTTCTGTCTCCCACCCCAAAGGTTTAACGATGGCCCTGTAATCAGCCACTCGCTTCTCAAACCGATTGACTAGATATTCCCCTACGCCTTCCATGCGGTCTGACCACGTCAAATCGCGCAGTTCTTTTAAGCGTTGTTCGTCATCAGTCATACCAATGCCCTCACGATGGCGAGGAACAGCGCGTCTTTCTTGCGCTGGAACTCTGGCAACTCAGCATGCGGCACCATGCAGGGGTGGGTCTTGGCCGCAGGGTCTTTGACCTCACCCCAGACCCAGCCGTCCGCGCTCTTCTGGGCCATCCAGTTGTTGTGCATATCTTCGGGCGTGGCATCTGGGTATTTGAGGGCATGTTCAACGCCGTTGATTGCGCTGTCGACTTGCCACTGCGGGGCTTTGCCCCAACTTGGTTGGCTTACGTCTCCGTGCGTGACGCACCACGCGCGGTTGGCCTCGTGGCATATGATTGCGATGTGGATGATACTGGTCATTTCATTCTCCGTAAAATTGATGAGGCTTCCATCATCCCCGCCGCTTCCAAGGCGAGGATGCATTCGACATTTGGCATCACCACCTTGGCGAAGCCACGGTCAGACAAGAGGTCAACATCGGCTGACAGCTTGGTGACTTTCTTCTCGACCTCACGAATGAAGTCGTTTTGGTTTTCGATGTGCGCCAGCGCGAGCAGCGACAGCGGTGAGCCGTTGGCCAGTAGTGCCTTCTCAATATCGCTCTTCATTTCATTGCCTCGTCCCAGTCGCACTTCCCCGTGTCGCGCAGGATTTCGACTGCTCTGGCTGCCTGCTGTGGTGTGGCTCTCCACGCTGGATTTCCCACCATGGGGTAGCAGAGCGAATCAAGCTCCCAATAATTCACATCTGGCGCGATGGTCTGCACCGCCTCCACCAGTCGCACTGTGCGGGTATCTGGGTTGCATAATTGAACCCACCCGCCAATGCAGCAAGCGGAGCCGCAGGGGTTTTTAGATGCATGGCGCGATGCGTACCCGTGGTGCATGTCGAAGCCGACAAAAGCATCTTTATCGATGCTTTTCAGCTTCTCGGCCAAGTCTGTAAGGTTCTTCAGTTCCATATTTTCCTCATAATCATGTTGTCTGTGTCACATTGGTACAACCACAAAATAATGAAGTCAATAGTGAAAATAGTTGTTGACCAGTACGAAGTACGATGTTAATCAGTTCACATGAGGCACGGTGCCTCGCCAACCAGATGGAGATTATGATGACAATTACCCTAGCAGATCGTTACGCCGCCGCCAAGAATGCCGCCGATGCGGCAAACAAGGCGCTGGATGCGCTCAGGGCCGAGATCAAGGCCATGGGCGTGGAAACCCTCGTGGGGGTTACCTGTGACCTTAAATTGTGCCTGTCCGAGCAAATGCGCTTGGATCAGTCGATGCTCGGCAACTTCCTGACCGAGCAGGAGATCGAGTTCTGCAAGAAACCCGTGCTGGTCGAGACGATCCGCATCAAAGCAAAGGGGCTGGTCGCTTAGACCAGCCTACCACCACCAACGATAGGAGAATTGATATGGGACTTGATATGTATTTGACGGCAGAAAAGTATTTCTCGCCATACAACGATGGGCCGAAGCCACGGGTTGGCGGCATCCCCAAGGGGTTTGTGGTCACGACCGTCTGCGTCCGCGCCGCCTACTGGCGCAAGGCAAACCAAATCCATGCGTGGTTCGTGCGGGAAATTCAAAACGGCGAAGACCAATGCCGAGAGCATCATGTGCCGCGCGAAAAGCTCATTGAACTCGTCGCGCTGTGCAAGCTGGTTATCGCTGAACCCGAAAAAGCGCCCGAACTGCTGCCCACCAAGAGCGGGTTTTTCTTTGGCGATACGGAATATGGCGAATATTATTTTGAAGACCTGAAAAACACCGTCGAGCAGATCGAGAAGGTTTTGTCTGGGTTTGATGAGAGGGTTTGGGATTTGACCTACCGAGCCTCTTGGTAGTGAAAATAGTTCTTGACCCCTGTGCATCGTACGATATATCAGGGGTCAGGAGGAAACAACATGTATATATATCAATCAATCACGGGACACTGGGAACTGGAGTTCCTGACCAGTCAATCCAAAAACTCCGCGCTGCGTGATGCGGCGCACGAGGTCACAGGGCAGCGGTACATCCTGCCGTCCTACGACACCAAGGATGCAGCCGAGGCCGCTATGGCCGAAATTTATAGGATTTATCAGCAATGAACAATTACAAGACACCATCGACCGAAACATATGCGGGCTTGGAGCAGGCATTTGATTATTTCAACGAGGCGCTGTTCGAGAACCGCCTGCCGCCCGTGATGTTCACCCTGACCCGCAAGCGCGGCGCGCACGGGTACTTCCATGCGGAGCAGTTCGCCCACCGCGATGGCGACAAGACCCACGAGATCGCCCTGAACCCCAACTCGATGGATCGGGAGATCGGGGCGGTGCTGTCCACGCTGGTGCATGAGATGACCCACTTGGAGCAGGAAGAGTTCGGCAAGCCATCCAAGGGCGGTCACCACAACATGGAGTGGGCAGAGTTGATGCTGCGCGTGGGCCTCACGCCCACAGACACGGGCAACGTGGGCGGTAAGATGACTGGCCGCAAGGTTACCCACATGATCGACCCTGACGGCCCCTTCGCGGCTGCTCTGGCCAACCTGATGCCGTTTGACATCCCCTACTTCACCCAGCCCATCGCCAAGGCCGAGAAGAAAAAGGACACGTCCAAAATTAAACATTCATGCCCTACCTGTGACGCGAAGGCGTGGGCCAAGGCAGGCTCGCGGCTGGTCTGCGGCGACTGCGATGAAGCTATGGTTGGGGAGGAAGTGTGATGGAATATATGCGGGACATCAAACTTTACGATATTCGTTATGAGCTTTCGGTTAGGGCGTTTTATGGCCTTCTTAACGAAGGTTGTTTGACGCTTGAGGACGTTTCCAAGTTGGATGAATATTCCATCAGGAATCGCATGATAGGCGTTGGAAAGACCACTGCAAATGAGATCATCGAATTTAGAAAATTGATGTCATCTTTGTGCTACCTGCGCGTAGAGGATCGCGGTTCTCAAGAAATCTCTGTCTTTGACAACAGGGGTGGAGAGATCATCATCTCTGATTGGGAGCAAATCGCACGGCTTTGTGTCGATCTGCTCACTCTTAGAGATACGAAGTGGGGCGATGTAAACGGCGATGTCGAGCCTGATGATCTTGACGGCGAAGAGCAGTTTGCAGTCGATATTATGGTTGACCCAGAAGACTGTTTTTTACGTTTGGAACAAGGGTCGAACAGCATCTCCATCACAAGCAAGGAGCATGCGCAAAGCATCGTGGAAAGCTTGATCATGCTTTTGCAAGAAAAGGAGGATGAGTGATGGCCAGCGATCTGCGGCACAAGACCCCCGAACAGCTCCGCGCGGAGATCGTCTATCAGGGGGAGAGGCTGAAGGAGTACGACAGGAACATACCTAAGTGGTTGACGCTCATCGATAGCCTGCGCGCCCGACTGGATGATGCTGAGAAGACTGTTGGTGACTTGCGCCAGAAGCGCAACAACCACCACCAGCGCATGGTGTGGGCCAAAAATTACCTCTTGATGAAGGAACCACTGTGATTATGCGGTGGATCGGGCTGCTGGAGACAGCGGCCCCGTCTGCGCCCCAAGCCCGCACAAATGGTGTCTGGTACCCCGATGGGGACGTTCCATTTTAGTTGATAGTGGGCTGGTTAGAGGTGGGTAGTTAGGAACTTTTTGGGCTGTAAGACATTGAAATGAAAAGATATTTTGATGTGTTCGTAGTTCGTAGAGTGGTTAGCAGGATAGAGACACATATATACATACATATCCAGGGACAGAAATACCCCCTCTATAAGAAAAAAAAGAGAGATAAAGAAAAATATATATATATATACTATATACTATATATATATATACTACGTATATTTCTCTTATTTATCAATGGGTTAGGTCAGAATTGTTCTTAGTTTCAGTCTCGCTATCGTCACGCTATGAACTTTTTGCTTGCAAGCCCCGATGGGTATGTTAAGCAGTTTACATCGAGGCATTGAGCCTCGCTCAACACTGGAGATGATTATGGATAACTTGACCGCGATTTTGATTTGCGAGGGGTCGCAGGACGCGACCGAGGATGAGGTGGTCGCCGCATGGCAGCACCTGATCG
>TARA_R110000868_G_scaffold81820_7_pt1 | contig 11978 bp, 14 predicted proteins | sample TARA_R110000868 | Tara Oceans TARA_R110000868 (sample SAMEA4397489) | marine metagenome | biome: Polar Biome; feature: [SRF] surface water layer (ENVO:00010504); material: water (ENVO:00002006), including particulate matter (ENVO:01000060) such as... | depth 5 m | reverse complement strand
CTATTAGTTAGTTTAGAATTTGGGATACTACCAGAAATACCTGTACTTGCGTTTAATCCAGTTGCATCACTAAGATCAAATGCAGGGGTTGCGTCAGCCCCACCAAGAGAAACAGAAACTCCACCAAAAGAAACACTTGAATTTGCCAATTTTGTGTTAGAAACCCCACCGGACTTAATTCCAATTTTATAGTATCCAGCCGAACTGACGAGATTATCATACACAAAGTCGTCGGTGTTGAATGCCGCAATACCTGCTTTGGTATTACTAGCACCAGTAACACCTATTTGAACTGTTGAACCTAGTGCAATAGATTGAGTGCTAGTTGATCCATTAACTTCAACACCATTTATACCACTAAAACTAACAGCAGAATTTGCTAATTTTGCATTTATAATTGTACCAGCACCAAGACCAAACGATAATGTACTACCAGAGGTTGAAGTTTCAATACCATCTGTGCCAGTTACAAACGTGCTAGATCCTAGATTAAGAATTTTTGTAGTTGCGTCATCTGTCACAACATTAATCGCGGTATTGGATAAAGAAACACTACCCGATGAATTTACAACAAAGTCATCAGAGTCATACTTTGCAACACCAATTACAGTATCCGTTGCAGTAACTCCTGCAATAGTAATTGTACCACTTGCAGATCCTGTGGTACTGTGTGCAATACCACGAATAGTTTCGACATTGACGGACCCAGTAAGAGCCTCAATACTCGTAACACCTGCAGATGCACCGATTGAGTTATCTACATACTGTTTAATCGATTGTTGTGTTGCCAGTGCAACATTGCTATCGGAACCAAAATCATCCTCGTCAAGAATCTGGGCACCCACTTTAATTGCTGTGCTGTTTCCACCCGAACCCACGAATAGATTTTTTGATCCATGAGCGTATGCTAATTCACCGTCACTCAAGTCTGGAGGAGCACCTGTAGTACTACCACCATATAAAATTTGAATTGTTGATTCTCTAGATACTGCCATCGTTTAATTCCTTAAGTGAAAGTTCCGCCTAATATGAATTCTAAATCCACTGATATATTTATATATCCCGTAGACCCAGAACCTTCGTTTGTAACACCAATAATAACATTACTACCCTGAATAAATTTTAATGCATTAATACCTTGAATTGTGAACGTAGGACCAGATAAGTCCACCTCGCCGCCAGATCCAGCAGGTCCTTGTATTCCCTGTGGTCCAGTATCGCCTGTGTTTCCCGTTGGTCCGAGTGGTCCACCAGAAGGACCTGTATCACCTATAGGACCCGGTTGACCATTCATCTCTACCCATTGGAGTGAATCTCCATCACTCACATAAACAAAGAAAGATCCAGTGTCTTCTTCAAACCAAAAGTCACCAAGGTTTGGAGATGATGGTGGTGATGCATCAAAGGTTATTGCAGTCGCACTAAGAGCAAGTATGGACCAGTCAGAATTCGATATACCACCCTCTAGTTTATAGTATGTTTGATCACCCATAACATAAACCAACATACCCTCTTCTCTACGATCAGAAGGTATACTATTTCTTGCTGTTGTGTTACTTACAGTACGAAGTCCACCCAAACCAAATTCTGGTTTAGTGACAGGGAAAGTATCCGCCGTATCAGTCGGCGATATAAACCCTCCTATTCTAACTCCACCTGTAATTATTGCCATTACGTGCTAACCTTTACTGATACTTCCCCTGCGAAATTATTGGTAGATTCATATAGATGATATACGACATTTAGTCCAAATGGATTCACATGACCAAAAGTTCCGCCATCAGTAAACGGAAAATTCAAATTGGTCCCAGTATCAGTAAAAGTTAAAGAGCCGGAAATTTCTTCTTCCGGTATCACATAGTATGCTTTGTTTGCTGGACTTACTGCAGCAAATGTGGTTGTGTAATCATTTGGTGTTGTTCTAAACGCACCAACAAATCCTTGTCCAGTAAGACCAGACCCAGTAAATCCTTCTCCAGTTTTCCCACTAAAGTATTTATACTGCCAACTTAAATTTTGATTTCGTGCTGCGTTACTACCCTGATCTTGCTGACCCGATATAGTAAAGGTGAGAGTAGTTGGTGATGTAAAGTTATAGGCACTATGTGTTATACCTATAGGAGAGTCATCATAATCTAAACTCGAAACTAAAGTACCCACACTTTGATTTGCTGATATAGAAAGAGATCCAACAACCCAATTTCCTGTAGGACCAGAAGTATTCCACGAAGCAGTATTAGTCGAACTCCCTGCAGTCTGACCAACTTCATACGAAGTAGAAAGTGCAGTAGAAAATAAAGTAAAACTAACGGTTTGATATGGATAAAGAAGACTTTCCAAAACTTGGATTGCATTGGTACCATTTGCAAGTGTAGTACCAGATTGAATTCCACCTATAGTTTCTGGAAATATGTCATTCTGGCGAGTCCAAGTCGCTCCAGAGCCACCAGTTCCTGTACCACTTATTTTATTCCATGCATAACCATTCCACTTCCATGTGATGCCACTAAAAGTGTACTCGTCATTGGTTACTGGTGATAAAGGGAATGTTATGGCCATCTACTCTCCTTAGAATTCTACCCATGCATCTTCATAACGAGTAAAAAGCTTAGTGGTATCGGACTCTATCCACCTATCTCCGGTAACAAAAGTTCCTGCTGGTGCATCGTCGGATACAAACATACTACTTCCCGCAGATCCACCACCAGAAATCGTAACTCTTACACTCTTACCACCCACCTTATTTAGCGAAACTCCAGACCCTTCGAAAATTAAATCTTCTGGATTTCTAACAAAAGCTATATCTGAATTATTACCATCTTTAATTGAAGATAACCCACCACCACCAGCCACCGCTGCTGCAGTGACAAAGTTATTCATCATTTGTTCGTTTACCTTGCCACCAGATAATAGCTTTTCAAAAAATTTCTTATCTATCGTAAACAACTTACGATCTTCATTATAAACAAGGGGATATTTAGCTTTTACTATAGGAGATTCTCCATCATCTCCCTTCTCACCCTGAGGACCCACAGAACCAATTGATCCGCGAATCCCACGTACACCATGAGCACCCGTTGGTCCTTGAGAACCTGTTGATCCCCGATCTCCGATAGAACCCGTAGGACCAATTGGTCCCTGTACACCACGAACAGAATGACCTAAAGGACCTCTAGCTCCATGTTCTCCTCGTGGTCCGGTAGGACCAGTATCACCTTTACTTGCTGCTGTACCCGGAATTCCTTTTTCGCCAGTAGTTCCTTGTTTTCCTGTATTGCCTGTGGGTCCTTTAGGGCCAATTGGTCCAACGAGACCTACATTACCATCAACACCGTCCTTGCCATCAACACCGTCATTACCATTTTTTCCGGCAGGACCAGCATCTCCCCTATCTCCTCTAGGTCCATCAACACCAGTTTCACCAATAGGACCCGCTTCCCCCGGAAATCCTCTGGGTCCAGCAGGACCAACTAATTTTTGTTCCTTTATTATTTCAGTTACATATTCTCTCTTAACTATTTTATCTTCTTTAACTAAAATATCAATAAGTTCATTTGAACTTACATTTTTATTTTCTTCTGAAATAATTTCTAAATTTTCATTGAATTTTTTCCGAGATCCTCGTATAGCAACTACTTGGTCTCCATCTTCTAAGTATATAATATTAGTACCCGTATCGAGACTCTCACGCCGATCATATTCTTTAAGAAGACTTTCTTTGTATATTCTCCCAGCAAATAAATTTGCAATGGGTGGACCCTTCCACCTATATGACTTTAATTTAATATCACCACATTCCTGTAGATGTTCAAAAAAATCATCTTTTTTGCCCATCAATTTTATGACATTACCAGATTCGGTTTTGAAATTTTTCCCTTTTGAAAAATAACTAAATCCACCAATATATTCTTTGAGGAATATAGCAGTAGTATGCATCAAATTAGTTTCTTCTATAATTTGATTCTTCTTTAGTTTATCATCTATGGTTTTTTTAACAATCCATTTACTCATTATGAATCATCCCAAAATCGACCAAAGCCATTTGATCTATACATGTAATAATTGGTTCCACCATCTATGGTCCAGATCTTCCACATATGTATTCCATAAGTTAATCCATCAAAAGCATCACTAGTGTCAGATCTATCCATATGAACAGTTCCAGTGATGCCACTATTATTAACACCAACTATGTTTAGAACAGTCGGATTTGATGGATTATCAACAATTAATGTAGATTCAACAAAAGAATTGTTTATCGGTGGATCTATAAATCTAAGTGTTGTTTCAACAGTTTCTTCGGACTGAACAAAAGATATAAAATGTATTTTTCCTAATCCAAGAGAAACATCATATGTTAGACCCTCCGACGTTACGTCCACTCCTAATATATTAACATTATCATACTTAGGACCAACTTGTGTATCCGATACCCAAGCTCCTATATAACCATCAAAAAACCAATCTTGAGTAAACCCACGATTAGTTCCATTTGCATAACTACAGCCCGAGGTCCATCCATATGAAAAAACACCACATGTAGTTCCACTGCCTTCGCCATTTATTTCTGGAAAGTTAATCTGATTCTGATGTTGTGTCATTGATAGGTATATCCATATATCGCATACCTATTATTTATGCTTTTTGTTTGGGTCGTTTCTTATAACCAGTTTTTTCTTTTACTTTAGTGGACTTTTTATTGGAGTTGGGTTGCTTTTTTTGTTTATCTACAGAAGGAATTTGTTGATTTGCTTGGTGTTCTTGTATTTTTCTCATCACTCCTTCATAAGATCTAAAGTTTTCTATAACTCTCTGTCGATGCAAAGCTGGAACAAGATTTTTCTCAAGCAAAATTTTACTTGCTTGATACCCAATTTGTGGTTGATTTGCGTAAAATGCAGTTGCACCAACTTCATCTAATATACCCCAACGATAAACATCATCCTGAATAAAAAGAATATCATTCTCTGGATATGGTATATCCAAACCCATTTTAGCATAGAGATATGCTGCAGCAGGCATATTATTCATTCTATACATTCTTGACAAGAACCAAAGAGGTTCTGCCCTAATTGGTCTGTAGTTAAAAGCATCAACAAAGCATCCTGCGACTTCGGCAAGTGGTCTTTCCATTAAACCCTTTAGTATTCCACACCTAAGTTTTGAATAATAAATTTCTTCGTGCCAACCACCCATTTCGACTCTCTTTTCATACGCAGCAAGAGATTTTTCGAATTGTTGAGAATCAAAATACGACTGTGCCAGATAGAACTGATATCTATCGTTTTGGGGTTCGTCAACTATAGCTTTTTCTAAAAGTTCAGCATCTCGCTTATATTTATCTATCGGACTAATACCAACGTTTCTATTGCCTTCTGTTCTGGCAATTACTTTATATTCACCCGATATTTTACCAGCATTAAGTTCTTCTCTGGGTTTGCTATCTGTTGTTGCATATTCGTGAAGAATTCCCATATACTTCCAATCAACAGAAAGTTTAAAGATTTGGTTTCTCCACCAAGTAAAATCTCCACGACCGATACAAAGAGAATAACAATCAGCATCCATAGTTTCTGGATATTCGAATTTACCCTCAACATAATCATCTGCATCAATAACCCATGCATATTCAGCATCCGAGTTTTTTGCATTATTTAAGGATTCTGTTCTAGAACCCATTGTGTTTCCGTGATCACCAAATCCCTTCCAATCAGATTGATGGACTTCACCGGAAACTCCTAGCTCTTCCATTGTTTTCTTGATTAGATCCTGTGTTCCATCGGTGGAACCAGTATCAGTAATGTCATATCGATCAACATATTTTGCAATAGAACGAAGGCATTGTTCTATAATATGAGTCTCATCTTTCACGATCATACACAGGGTCACTTTTGGGCGGGACATAATATCTCCAGTATTTATTTATTCACATTACTCATCTATATTTATACAAGCAAAAACTTTTTCCATCTTTGTGCATTTAGACAGTGTTGTTTTTGCTTCACCTAATCGTTCATCTATATGTATAGAGTTTGTAGAAATTATATCTGCTAAACACAAACTCATTTTAGTATCAGACATTTAATTCTCTCCTAACTTTACTGTAAGAATGATCGTGTTCTCTTTCGTGGAAGTAGATTTCGTCAGAATATTCTTGACCTGTAATCAATTTGCCTCGGTAGTCACTACCAATAATTCTCACATCTGGACTAATCTCTTTGATAATAGTTTCTAAATCTTCCTCGGTTCTGTAAGTGACAACCTTACTCACATAATTAATTGACTCTAAAGTTTTCTTACGATCCTGAACTGAAAAAAGAGGTTCATATTTTTTCTCTCTTTCTTGGTTTGGGTTTTCGTGTAATGCAACGATCAACCAATCACATACAGTTCTCGCATCTTCAAACATTTTAATATAACCGGGATGTAGAATATCAAAACAACCTGCTATCAGTCCGACTTTCTTAGGAAAATACTCATCTACCCATCGGTCAACATGGATCGCTTTGTCATCAACCAAAAGGTCAAAATGTGGTTTTTTGTTACAAATCAATTCATGATATTTAATTCCCCAACCGTCAAGTTGTCTTGCAGTGTAATCTTCCCAGTCAATACCCGACACACAACCGCGAGCGGTAAATATCTTAATGTGATGGTCTTCATATAATTTGTTGATCTTTTCAACCATGTGTTGTCTAGGAATAGAATTTTTATAATCATTCTTATTTGTGTCACAAATAGTTCCATCAACATCAAAACAATAAATCATTTTAGTTCCCCACAACCGAATGTAAATATATTTCATGTGTACATTCTACGACACCGTAGGACTTCGAGTCTACCCAAATATTGACATTTGCCTTTTGACCATAAACTCTACGAAGAAGATTGTCTGGTTCAAATCCAGTGAGAGTAACAAAAGACAATTCATTCCTGTCACAAAACTCGGCACACTTAATAATGTTCTTTGACTCACCAGAAGACGAAATTAAAATAACAAGAGAGTTTTTAGTGCAAAAATCTAGTAGGTATTGTTTATATGCGTTCTCGACACCATAGTCGTTCATGTAACATGTAAGTCTGGGACTATCTCCGAAAGCATGACAACGCTTTTGGAGAAACTTTGTGTAATCAATTGCCATGTGTTGAGCAATGGCATTGCTACCACCATTACCAATTATGAAAATATGATTGTGTTCTTCAATAACTTTTTCAAGTTGCAGTAAGTCATTAATATCAATATCTTCAACTGCATCTTTGATATCTTTTAGGGTATTTAGACAATTCATAGAATCTTTACTCCATCTTCATTGAGTTTAACTTTATAACCCGAAGGGAATTTTTCCTTGACATACTTGTATGCTCCGAGTTCGGAGAATACAAGAAAGAAACCCCCACCACCGGCCCCACATAATCTCTTGGCAACAACACCTTTAGTTTTTGATAACATATAGTCAATGGTGTTAATGTCTCCGTTACAAATCATTCGAGAGGTCTTTTGTTTTTCTTCCCAACCTTCGTTTATGAGTCTACAGAAGTCATTATCATTTTTTGTTACGATTGCCTGTTCCATAGCATCGACAATATTTAATAGATTTTGACTTGGTGTTACAGTTTTCAAAATATCTGTCGATGACCTAACTATGCCTGTGTGTACCAACGAAACATCAAAGTATTTCAGAATAGATGAATCTAGTTCTTGAACTTCGGGAGGTTCTCCTTCAGTAAAGTGTAATCTCTTCAAACCACCCAACCCACAACCGTATGGGTCTTGATAACCTGTTAATGGGTTGAACTTTCGTTCTAACTTCAAGGCAAGTTTACAACACTCATAATTAGAAAGTTCTTGTCCTAAACTTTGTGAAATTGTTTTAACTAAAGAAACCATGTAACTCGAAGAAGCAGCAAGACCAGAACCAGATGAAGATACATCACTCATGAGGGTGATCATGCAAGGTTCCTTTTCAAAATGTAACAATACTTCCCGCACTACATCATTTTTGATGTCAACCATTTTACACTCTTCTCTTTTAGAATAGTTTACAACATAATTACCATCGGCATTGCGACCAAGCACATCCTTGTGTGTAATTGTATATGTGTATAGGTTAATAGGAAAGTTAATTACTGAACCATAACCATGAGACTGGATAAAAGATTCAAGGTCAGTTGAACCTCCTGCTAAACCTATCCGAAATGGGCATCTTGTTATATTCATCCTCTAATTAACGAGTTTCTATTAGATCCATATGCGTTTGGTCCAAACGGATGATTGTAATCAACTTCATGAACAATTTCTTGGATATGTCTTTTCCATACACCCCACCTTTTCAATTGAGAGGTGGTTAGTTCGTTGTGGTTAATTTTGGAAGTTCCACCTCTAGCAGTATAGATTGTGATGTAGTGACCTTCATCATGTAGTTGATTGACTCTATCAATAACTGGATAGTATGGCACAGCATCGTCATACTTGCGTGAAGATGGTGTTGCACATAAAGTTTCATCTAAATCAAAACAGTATTTCATTTTCCATCCTTAAACAAATAATCATGACAACTAAGTTGTTCTAAAAAGGTGTATTCTTTTTCTTCCATGTAAGTTTTCATTCTATCGAAATTTTCATTAACTTCAACCAAAATATATGTTGGTCTGAGATATGAAAAGTCAAGTCCATCTAAAACGGAATACTCATACCCCTCAACATCCAGAGAGAAGAAATCAACCTCTGTGATATTGTGTTTCTTCAATAGACTTGTAATGGTGTGTGTGGGAACTTGTCTCTTTCCTTCATACTCAGACCTACATGTCATATCTGGTATGGCTCCCGGAGAGATACCGTCTGGGTCAATTGTCATTCCACACAACGAATCTTTATTACCAAGTAAACAAGGACCATCACTCCATACAACATGTTTCGACCTGTAATCAAATGACACCAAAGCACAATTTTCAACCACACAGTTTGGTCTATTATTTTTTATAGATTCAATCAGAGTCTCATTGGGTTCTACCAAAAGTCCTCTCCAACCCATCTCTCTCTCATAAAGTAAAGTATTTGATTGCCTTAGACCATCATTTGCTCCTGCTTCGATAAAGAAACCACCGCCAAAAGATAAATATTTTTTCATCTTATCATCTAATTGATTTTCAGAATATGTCACGATTGTCTCCTTTTGATGAACAATAAATCATAGTTCATTGATAAACACACTTTCAAATATGGGCATAATTTTTTCGGGTGAATAATCTCGGTAACAGTTCCAATCTTTTTCTGGTTGCTTTGCGAAACTCAACAGAGCGTTTATCATACTTTGCCGATCGCTGTAGTAGATACCTTTGTCACCAAGAATCTCAATATGATTTATCTCTACAGAACCATTCCATGTGATAATTGGTTTGTTTCTCAGAGAGAATTCACCACATGCGATACCAAAACTTTCGCCTTCTTTTCGTGCATGAATCATGGCATCACAACTGTTGATGAATTTGACTTTGTATGTTTCGTCTGCGGTGCTTTTCACATTAATGATTCTATCGTGTGTAAATGGAATATGTGTGTTTTGCATTAGGAAATATATATCTGGTCTTTGATCCAACACATTGCGAACAGCATCGTTTGACCAAGGAAGATTCCATGTGTCTGTACCACCAGTTCTAGCAAAAACAATCGCATCATGAGGAATACCCAACTCTTCACGAAGGTCACCAGATACTTCAGGTATAGTTACAATACATGGAACTAAATTGGCATCGGGCGCACCATGATGACGACGCAACCAATCGGATGTATAAGCATAGACATCTCCCCACGCCGCAGAGTGTGGGATCCATTGTGAACACTGTTGAATGTAGTTTCGACATGATTGACTTAATCGACCGTCATTACCACAACCTTTTTGTTGATAAAGACCTTGGCAATCTTCTGTGAGTTTATGAATCCCAGAAAAATCATCAAGACCGATGACCTCAATATTTGCATCTTTAAATTTCTTGATTGCAGAATTATTATTGCGAGAATCATTTTGATTATAGAAAACCACAGAAGAGTTACCAAGAACATCTTGGTTTCCATTGGCGTAGTCATACATGGTCACGGTGCTTCCTCGTAGGCAAATATGATCTTGGTAAAATGCTATTTTCATTTCTTATCTCTCATAGTTTAAATTTTTGAATAACACATCACCACCATCAACCCACGGCATATGCTCCATGACAACAACAAACCCATTCTCCTCCATCATTTTTTTGTATTCTGGGTACAAAATTTGACCTTCATAATTTTCAATAGGACAAACTTCAGACCAAATATAATGTGTATTTTTCAAAATAGTTGGAGAAGCCTTAAGAGTTGTTGGTTCATATCCCTGCATATCCAACCACATAAAATCAATATGCGTGATTCCGTGTTTGGACGACCAACTATCTAGATTAATAGTTTCGACTTTTCTTTTTGAGTTGAATGTAATTTGAGGATGTAGTTCAAGATGTTTTTTTGGTGGCAACAAAGAATTGGAACCCCAATTCGCACCAAATCGGTCGGCGATGTACATTTCCATTTTACCATCTGTTTCTGCCAATGCAACATTTTTCAAAACAATATTGTTTTGATTCTGAACCTTTTGGTGTGTCTCTGAGTACAGTTCATATTGTGGTTCAAAACCATAAACCATACCCACATTGAAATAATTACAAAGCCAAACGGTATCATCACCATTCGCTGTTCCCGCTTCTAACACCACAGAATTTCTTGCTAAATTTTCTGGAATCCACGCTTTAATTTCGTTGATTGGTAACATAAAATTTCTCCTTAATGATTCAAAGTAGAAGTGAATCTTCCGCCCTGAGATTCTTGTGTAACTAATGTTGGTTCCCACCAGTACACATTCAAGTCGTGGTGGTATTGTTGCCAACTCAATTCAAAATCAGCAGCATGATCAAACGGAAACCATGTTGTTGAGATTTTCTCTGCGGCAGTTTTCTTAATTAGAATGGAGTCAGTGCATCTTGATGCAGGATGTTCTTTTAGATAAGCATGTTTACCTTCCGTGTAGTTAGCATGTAGATTACAACCGTCTCCAAGATAAATCATATCCCAATCAGATGGTGTAGACTTTAAATAGGAATCGAATGATTCAGAAAAGTTGTCACATAATTTAGCATCGTCTTCCAAAACCAAAGCATGGTCATCGTCACCATCTGCAATCAGTTGAATGACTTTACCCCACTTAGTTGTCAACGAAACTTCACCTGCGTTCAAAACGCGAGGAGAGTGACCATTATAAATCTTCAACTTTTCGGCGTTCTGTGATCGAACACCCTCGTAAATATCAGTTAAGTCTTTTCCTTCTTGGTCGGAAGCATCGTCATCTGTGTGCCATGTGACATTAGTAAATCCATGAACATGCATCTGTTCGTTCATAAACGGAAATCGTTCTGTTAATTTTTTGCAGTGGAGAATATATATTTTTGTGTTCATAGTATTTCCTCTATTCTCTTTAAAACATTTTCTGGTTTCACAAAATCTGGAAAGTCATTTCCTACAAACCAAGGTTGTGAAAGAATATGACGATATAGTTCTTCATCATTTTCTATTTCTTGTATCTTATCACATACTTCTTCATCTGTCAATTTGTTTGCGAAAATAAATGACTCCACATTAAAGTCCGTTTCAGGTGTTGGGTTGCCCCAATAAATTGGAATGCTGTTTACCATCATAGGATGAAATATCTTTTCAGTTTGATAACCAGAGGCAGACTCATTTTCAAAAGAAATTGTATACTTAAAATTATCTAAATATTCTATCTTTTGAATCGTATCTCCTCGGCCCGGAATCTTAGATCCAGTATTATTAAAAACCGATCCACCACATTCTACAGCATTAGGAAACCTATCTGACATGACTGGAAGAAATGATAGTCTTCTTCCTTTTGCTTGACTGTAAACAAAGTTACACAATTTTTCTTTGTTTACGTTTATTG
>TARA_R110000868_G_scaffold936_3_pt1 | contig 11979 bp, 13 predicted proteins | sample TARA_R110000868 | Tara Oceans TARA_R110000868 (sample SAMEA4397489) | marine metagenome | biome: Polar Biome; feature: [SRF] surface water layer (ENVO:00010504); material: water (ENVO:00002006), including particulate matter (ENVO:01000060) such as... | depth 5 m | reverse complement strand
CCAGCTCCGCGATGTGCCCGTGCTCGGCCCCGAGACGGCGTGCCTGCTCGAGGCGCTGTCGGACATCGCCAGCCCTGCCCACATGGAAGCCTGGTTCGATCCGGCCGGCGTGGTCAGCATTCAGCGCCTCAAGGCCGGCACCCGGGTGACCGTCGTGACGCCGGCGCCGCCCAACGTCGTGGCCCTGCAGGCCGATGGGTTCGTGAAGGCCGCCGCCCGCACGCTGTGGGGCGCGGACTGCGAGTTGGAGTTCGTCCAGGGGCGGGCTGTTCCCGCCACCAGCAAACCAGGAGAAGCCGCGTGATGCCGCACGCCCAGGCCCAGACCGACCACCACCAGCCGCCAGTGCCCCAAAGCGCACCCCAGAAGCGCTTGACCGTGCGCGAGATCACGATCGCCGTCTCGGCGGTGGCGCAGGTGCCGCTCGACGTTCTGATTTCGCCGCGCCGCGATCCCTACTCGGTGCTGGCGCGCTGGGTGGTGATGCGCATCGCCCGTCAGCACGGCCGCTCGCTGGCGGAAATCGGCCGCATCATCAACCGCGACCACACAACGGTGATCCACGGTCTGCAGACCAGCCAGAGCTTCGGCAACTACGCGCCCGAGCGGGCGCGCATGCTGGCGGCCATTGAGGCCGAGGCCGTTGCTCGCTTGGAAGCCAACCGCGCCTTGGCCCCCTACACGGCGCCTGTGCCTGTGGCGACCTTGACCTGGCACCAGGTCCACAAGGCCCGACAGCTGCGCCGCCGCGGCTGGAGCGTCGCCGGCATTGCTCGCTACGTCGAGGCAGACCAGGCGGCCATCGAGATCGCAGTAGGAGCGCACCAGCCATGAGCCGCGTGATCCTGAGCCGGAACTGGAAGGCCAAGGGGCCAAAACTGCCGAAGTCGGTGGTGGCGGCCAGGCAACGCAAGTCGAAGAAGGTCAAGGTGGTCAGGGGGAAACGATGATGAACGACAACACACGAGAGCAACTTAAGCAGTTCGTCGAGCGCATAGAGAACCTCGAGGCGGAAAAGGCGCAAGCCGGGGAACAGATCAAATCGGCCTACACGGACGCGGCGGCGGCTGGGTTCGACAAGAAGGCGCTTCGCCAGATTATGAAACGGCGGCGCGCCGACATGCACAAGTCGGTACGCCTGCGGGCAGAAACCGACCTCTACATGCGAGCAATTGCCGATTTCGACGACACCGAACTCGGCCAGTGGGCGAGGGATTGGCAGGCGCAGCAGCGCGCAGCCGAAAGCATAGCCGAGCCCAAGGCGACCAGCTACGCCGAGGCTACAGCAAAAGGCCGCAGTCGCGACAGGTCAGACCTGAACTAAGCCGACCACCAAACAAAGGCCTGACACCGGATGACATCGACGCCGCCGCCACCCGACTTCGCCCAGCGCCTGGTCGACCGCATAGAGCGGCTGATGACATCCTCCGCAGCCGTGCTGCGCGCCAAGGTCTACGACGAGCTGGGCGCCGCCGGCGTCGATGTGCCGAAGCTGGTCATCGACGCCCGCGCCGTCGTGCTTGCCGAAGCCAAGGACCGAGCCGAGCGCTCGTCGCGCACCTGGCGCATGCTGCAGCAACGTGTCAGGGACGGCCGCTTGCCGCCCGAGAAGCTCGCCGAGGCCAAGGAGCGCCTGGCCAAGGCTCCCGCCACGGTCAAGGCGCACAAGGAGGTGCTAAAGCGCATCGAGGCCCGCCCGCTGCCGCAGTCGCCGTCAGCGCCGACCAGGGAGCTGGTGCGCCAAATGGGGCGAACCCCAGTTGTGCAGGATCGCGAGCCCGACGGCAGCCCGCTGTCAGCGCCGCGCCATGTGTTTGAGTGGCCCGTCGACCGTGTGTCGGTTGCCATGACGGGCGAGGAATACGGCGCCGCCGTGCGCCTGCGCGAGGCGTACCTTCGCCGCCAGAACACGCCGGGAGCGGTGGATTGGAACCGATCGGGCGGCAGCGTGCCGGGCTCGCGCCTGCCGATCCGCGACGAGCAACTCAAGGCCAGCTACGAGTGGAACGCGGTCTGGCACCGCCTGGACCCGACGCTCAGGCTGATCGTGCGCAACTTCCTGCTCGAGGAGCCGCCGCCGGGGCATAGCGCGCCGCTCGACGGCGTCGAGTTCGGCAAGGTCTACGGCGCGACCAAGGACCCAAACCGGGCGCGCGGCGTGACGATCGGCGCGGTGCGCACAGCCTGCGCGCAGATCTCGCGGCTCTTCCAGGAGTACGACCATTGGCGCGCCGACAAGGCCCGCGAGCAGAGGAGGCAGGGACGGCCATGAAACCGACAGGCCGCAACGCCGTCATGGCCCAGCGCCGAGAGCCGCCCGACTCGCTGGACTTTTTCCCGACGCCGCCCTGGGCCACGCGCGCGCTATTGCAGCACGTCATTCCCGACGCGCACGGCACCGCCTGGGAGCCAGCTTGCGGTGAGGGGCATATGGCGGCCGTTCTCGAAGAACGCTTTGCGCGGGTAATCGCCTCCGACGTGCACAGTTACGGCGGCCACTACGTCGGGTCATTCGTTGGTGTCGGTATCGATGTCATAGCGTGCCCGCGTCCCAGGCCCGACTGGGTGATCACCAATCCGCCGTTTAACTTGGCCGTCGAGTTCGCCGAGCGATGCGTGAGCGAGGCGGGAAGGGGATTCGCGCTCCTGCTGCGCACGTCATGGCTCGAAGGCGTCGATCGTTATCAGCGCATTTTTGAGAGCTGGGCGCCCGAGATCGTGGCGCCGTTCGTCGAGCGGGTTCCTATGACCAAAGGCAGATGGGACCCCCAGGCGTCGACGGCCACCAGCTATGCTTGGTTCGTGTGGCGCCGGCTGCCGCTGCTGCCCGGCCAGACGACCCTGGGCAGCTGGTCGAAGAGCACTTCGCTGATCTGGATTCCGCCTGGCTGCCGACAGCGGTTGACCCGCCCCGATGACGTGCAGCGGTTCGCAAGCGTGGAAATTCCCCACCAATCAGGTCCTTGACCGATCCAGACGAATCAGGCAGCGAATTGTCAGGGTTGCTTACTGCGCCCGTTAGCCCGCCCGGCAATCCCGCGGCGGGTTTTTTCGTGGCCACACCGCACACCGGCGCCCAAGCAAAAGACCCCATGGCAGCACGACGAAAGCCGAAAAAGGCAGCGAACAGCCCGAAGAAGGGCCGCGGCCGTCCAACGGACTATCGGCCCGAGCACTGTGCCACGGTGATCGCCCTGGGGCGCGAAGGCAAAAGCCGCGCCCAAATTGCCGCCGCCCTCGATCAGGCCCGCCAGACACTGCACGACTGGGAAAAAGCGCACCCGGAATTTCTGGACGCCATGAGGCGCGCACACGACCTGGCGCTAGCGTGGTGGGAAGATCAGGGGCAGCTCGGCATCTGGTCGAGCCCGATGTCGCGGACGCTGAATTCCACCGCCTACGGCTTGCAGATGCGCAACCGCTTCCCGGACGACTACAAGCGCCCGGACACTGTCGTGGACCTGAACCTGGATGAAGTCCGCGCCGCAATTTACGGCAAGCTCGCTCGCCTCGCTGCCGCCGGAGCGCCGAAAGACGTTCCTAGCAAGCCTAAGCGCTGACGAGCTAGCCCACCTCGAGCACGACTGGCCCTTCTGGGCGCGGCCCGATCAGCTCGCGCCCGCTGGCCTTTGGCGCATCTGGGCGGCTATCGCCGGCCGCGGCTGGGGCAAGACCAAGGTCGGAGCCCAGTGGGTTATCGACGTCGCCAAGGAGGGCAAACTTCGCGTCGCTCTGATCGGCCGTACCTCGGCTGATGTGCGTGGCGTCATGGTCGAAGGCGAGAGCGGGATTCTCGCATCGAGCCCGCCCTGGTTCCGGCCGAAGTGGGAGCCCAGCTACGGTGACGCCGGCCGCCTGCTGTGGCCCAACGGCGCGACCGCGATTGGCTATTCCGCCGAACAACCGCAAGCCCTTCGCGGCCCCCAGCATCACGCGGGCTGGTGCGACGAGCTTGCCGCCTGGCGGCGAATGCGCGACGCCTGGGACATGTACCGCTTCGGCCTGCGCCTCGGGCAGAACCCGCGCACCTGCATCACGACAACGCCGACGCCGGCGGCGCTGATCAAGGAGCTGCTCGCCGACAAGCGCAAGGCGGCCGACGGCACGGCACTCGTTCGCATCACGCGCGGGCGCACCTACGACAACGCGGCCAACCTCGCCGACGACTTCCTGGCCGAGCTGCGCGCCAAGTACGAGGGCACCCGCCTCGGGCGCCAGGAACTCGACGGCGAGATCCTGACCGACAAGCCCGGCGCGCTGTGGACGCTGACGGGCCTCGAACGCACCCGCGCCGGCGAGACGCTGCCAGACATGCAGCGCATCGTGGTCGCGGTCGATCCGCCGGTTTCGAGCAAGGAAGGCGCCGACGAGTGTGGCATCGTGGTCGCCGGCCTCGGGTCCGATGGGCACGGCTACGTTCTAGCGGACGAAAGCGAGCGCGGCCTCGATCCCCGCCAGTGGGCTGAGAAGGCGATTGCCGCCTACGTGGTGCACGGCGCTGACCGCATCGTTGCCGAGGCCAACCAGGGCGGCGAGATGGTGTCGACGGTGCTGCGCCAGGTCGACGGCAACGTGCCGGTGAAGCTGGTGCACGCGACGCGCGGCAAGTACCTGCGGGCCGAGCCGGTGTCCGCTCTCTACGCGCAAGGCCGGGTGCATCACTCCGGCGTGTTCAAGGTCCTCGAGGACCAGATGACGGATTTCACGGCGGATTTCGACCGGAGCAAGTCCGGCTATTCGCCTGACCGGCTTGACGCTCTCGTGTGGGCCTTGACCGAATTGATGCTGGGTCCGGGCAGAGCCGGGCCGAACGTGAGAAGCCTTTGAGGAGACGCCATGTCGTCCGACCAATATCGCGCGCGGATTGCCGCGCTAGAGGCCGAGTTCCAGGCCCTCGAAGCGCAGTACCGCGAGAACTACGCTTACGACTTCTCGGAGTGGGAAGCAGACGACGATCAGTTCGACGAGGCGATTCGCGGCGCGATGGCGCTGCAGGCGCAGTTCGAGGCGTTACCTGACAAGGTGAGCGCTCTGCGCGAGGAGATCGTCGGGCTGGTGCAGCAGGCCGAGGCCGCTCGCGACATGGCGCAGAACGCGCTCGACGCCGCCGAGGCTGCCGTGTCCGAAGCCGAAGACCTCGCGAGCGAAGCCGACTTGCTCGACGACGGCGAGTTCGAGCGCGACGACATGAACGAGACGGTCGCCGTTCTGGAAGCCCGCCGACGCGAATTGATGGCTGGCGAAGGCGAGAAGGGAGTTCCCCGGCACATGCTGAAGCGCAAGGACGCAAGCGGCACCCGTCGCATTGAGCGCAAGGGCAACCTGCACCAACAACTCGCCGCGCTCGAGGAGCTGCTCCGCGCGGGCGAGGAAGCGCGCCAGACCGGCGCGCGCGTCATGGCCACGAGTGACGAGGCCGACGCCGAGACCCGCGAGGGAATGTCCGACGAAGACATGCAGGCGTTCCAAGCCCAGATGGAGGAGATCGCTCGCCTCCAGCAGCGGCTGATGGGCAAGTCGGCCAAATCCGCCAAAAAAGCCCAAAAGGGCATGCTCGGCGATTTGTGGTCATGGTTTACACGCGCCAGCCCTTCCGCCGACGAGGCATTTCTGCGGCGACGGCTCGAGGGGGAATATGCCGACGTTGAAGATCACGTCGCTCTAGCCAATCTAATCGACCTGTTCGTTGACGTGCATGCCCGCTGGCAGGAGGCGATAAATAACGACGATGAGTCCGGCCAGGGCAGCGCAGAACACGAAATGGGACTACTGCGCGGTCAGTTGGACGACTTGCAGCGCGGCAAGTCGGCCAAATCCGCCTCTGCTCACCTGCTCTACGCCTGATGACGCCAGCCCAGGCGCTCGCCGCCATCGAGCGCGTCCGCGACGGCGCGGTCGAGCTGCTGACGCTGGACGAGCCCGATGCGATCACGGCCGTGCTCGAGACCATGCAGGCCGACCTCGCCGCGCTGGAAGCCATCGACGCCGGCGACGAGCCGGACGAGGCCTGGGGCGAAGTCGGCGCCGCCTTCGAGGCCCTTCAGGCCTGGCTCAGTGAGCCGGCCGAGGACGAGAAGGCCGCGCTCACCCGCGAGCAACGCATCAACCTGGCCGTGCGCATCGCCACCCGCGGGCGCGGCGCCAGCCGGGGCCGCGACGCCGCCGACGTGATCCTCGACGGCTTCTACGGTGGCCTCGGCGCCGCGCTGCGCGGTGCCGGAACGGTGATCGCCGCCACCGCCCGCCTCGCAGGCCGCGCCACGCTGGCCGCCGGCGAGGCCCTGGGGCGCGGCATCAACGCCGGCGCCGTCCACGTCGATGCCTACATTCGCGACGGCAAGCCCGTCGCCGCGCACGAGCGCAGCAAATCCGCGCCGCCGGGCGCTTACCTGCTCTATCGGTAAGGACCACACACCCGCATGGGCTACCTGAGCAATCTACGCCGGGCACTCGTCGGCCAGGTCGAGGCCAAGGCCAGCGCCGTCGGCGCCATGATTGCCCGCGTCAACCTCGGCCAGCCGGTATGGCCAAAACGCGACTACGAGAAGCTCGGCCGCGAGGGCTACCAGCAGAACCCCGTCGTCGCCCGGTCCGTCGACCTCATCGCAAACGGCGTCGCCTCGATCACCATGGAAATGCACCGGGGCAGGGGCAAGCGCGCCCAGGTGCTTGAAGACCACCCGTTGCTGACGCTGCTGGCCAACCCGAACCCAGACCAGGACGGCCAGGGCCTCATCGCCGCGCTGGTCTCGCACTTCATCATTTCGGGCAACCTGTACCTCGAGCGCACGGGCGATCAGCTCGAGCGCATGGAGCTGTACGCGCTGCGCCCCGATCGCGTGCGCATCGTGCCCGGTCCCGATGGTTGGCCCGAGGCCTACGAATACCGCGTCGGCGGCATGATCCGCCGCTTCCCCGTGGACGTCGCGCGCGGCACCCGGCCGCTTTTGCACCTGAAGCGCTTTCACCCGACCGACGACTGGTACGGCATGAGCGCGCTGGATCCTGCGGCCTGGGGCATCGACACGCACAGCGCCGCCGCGCAGTTCAACAAGGCGCTGCTGGACAATTCCGCGACGCCGTCAGGGGCCTATGTCTACAAACCCACCGACAAGGGTGGCGACGACAGGCTCAGCGACGACCAGTACCACCGCCTAAAGCAAAGCCTTGAGGAGAACGTCCAGGGCGCGCGCAACGCCGGCCGGCCGCTGCTGCTGGAGGGTGGGCTCGACTGGAAGCAGCTCGGCCTCAACCTCGAAAACCTGCAGTTCGTCGACGCCAAGAACCAGGCGGCCCGCGAGATCGCGTTCGCGCTCGGCGTGCCGCCGATGCTGCTCGGCATCCCCGGCGACAACACCTACGCCAACTACGCCGAGGCCAACCGCGCGTTCTACCGCCAGACCGTGATCCCCTTGGCGCAGTGGCTCGCCCGCGCGCTGACGCACTGGTTCCGCGAGCAGCTTGGCCGCGACGAGCGCCTGGTGGTGGATCTCGACAGCATCACGGCCCTCGACGTCGAGCGCCAGGCGCTGTGGGACAAGCTCGAGCGGTCGAGCTTCCTCACCGTCAACGAGAAGCGCGAGGCGCTGGGCTATCAGCCGGTGGACGGTGGCGACGAAGTCTACGTCGGCGCGGGACAGCTGCCGCTTGGCAACCCGGACGCGGCGGCCGTCGCTGGCGGCGCGGCGCCCGATCCTGGCGACGAGACCGAGGACCCGCCCGAACAGACGCCCGGCAGTGGCCGCGCACCGGGTGACAAGAGGAGGCTGAATTAGTGCTCGCGCCGCGCCGCTCATCGCTGCCCGGCCTGCGCCGGGATGCAGCGCATGAGCGGGCCGTGCAGACGCGCCAGATACTGGCCGCCGAGCGCGCGCTCGAAGCGCAGCTCGTCCGCGCCATCATCGAGGCCGGCCGCCGCGCCGCGCAGACCTACCGCCACGACGGCGCTCGCGCGGCCGTTGCCGCGGCTGCCCCAGACCAGGCCATTGCCCAGGCGCTGCGCCCGAGCGTGGCGCAGATCGCTCGCACCTTCGGCGCCCGCGTCATCCAAGGGCCGAAGTCGGCTCATGCGTTCGTTGAAACCAAGGCGTTCGGCGATCTCGACGAGGCCATTCGCCGGCACACTGCCAGCACCACGGCGACCCGCGTCGTGCAGATCTCCGACAGCCTGCGCGAGACCATCCGCCGCGTCATCGAGCGCGCCCAGGCCGAGAACCTGGGGCAAGAGGAAACCGCCGCCCTGATCGTGGAGGCCACCGCCGGCGAAATCGCCATGGCGCGCGCCCGCCGCATCGCCCGCACCGAGATCCACAACGCCGCCATGTACGGCCAGCAGGCCGCCGCCGAGGCCTCGCCATTGGCCTTCGAGAAGGTCTGGCTCTCCACTGAGGACAGCCGCACGCGCGAGAGCCACGCCAAGGCCAACGGCCAGCGCGTCGCGCTTAACGATTTCTTTCGGCTCGAGACCGACGACGGCTACGTGCACCTGGCCTACCCGGGCGACACCCGCGCGCCGGCCGGCGAGGTCATCAACTGCCGGTGCGTGTGCCTGTTCGAGCCGCTGCCGATCGAGAAGCCGGACGGCGGCGCCATCGTCGATACCGTGATCATCGAAGGCCGCCCCGTCGAGGTATCGCTGCCCGAGCCGGAACCGGCGCCGGGCGAGGACATACCAACCCGTGACTTCGAGGAGCGCCCCTACGAGCGGCCCGAGCTGGTGTTCTGGGCCGCCCAGGCGCAGCTCAACACCGACGCCGGCGACCGCGCCCCCAACACTGGCGCCACCGTGCGCCTCATCGGCGGCAATGATCTCTACAACTCGCCAGACGCGCCCGAGGTCGACAGGCTGATCGCGGCGAACCCGGCCGGCATCCTGCGCCGGCGCCCGATCGTCTGGCGCATCACCGTGCCGGCAGGCCCAGCGCTGCCCGAGGGGCTGTTCCAGGCGGGCGGCGCTGGCGCCCAGGTGGCATCCGGCGTCGGCCGCTTCGGCGTCGTGACACTGACCGTCGACAGGGTGTCCAAGGTCACCTGGGGCACCGTGGCGCCGAAGCCCATGATCGAACTGTTCGACGAGCGGTTCCGCGCCATGGTCGAGGAGTCCGTGCGCGCGCTGGCCGATCCCGACATCGACCGCAGCGCCGGCGACGTGGCCCTGGCTTTGGGCCTGCAGATCATCGGCGCCCGCCGCCTCGACGACGAGGAGGCCGCGCCCGACTCGGTGCTGCGCGCGCTGCGCGACACGACCTGGAACAAGCGCTCGCTGCGCGCCTACCTGCAGCGCCTGCTCGACGGCGACCTGCAGGACGAGCCCGGCGTCGGCGAGCCGGCGACGGACGCGCGCGTGATCCTCGTCGAGGCCACCATGAACGTCGCGGACGCCATCGTGCCGCAAGGAGACCAATGATGAAGACGCTGACCAAGCACTCTGGCCAGGGCTTCAAGGCGATCGGCGACGCCGGCACCTTCGAGGGCTACGGCAGCACATTCGGCGTGATGGACCTGGGCGGCGACATTGTCGTCAAGGGCGCCTACGCCAAGACGCTGAGCGAGCGCGGCGCGCGCGGCATCAAGATGCTGTGGGCGCACGACAGCTCGCAGCCGATCGGCGTCTGGGAGGAGCTGCGCGAGGACGACACCGGACTGTTCTGCCGGGGCCGCATCCTCACCGAGATCGCCAAAGGGCAAGAGGTCTACACGCTGATGCGCGCCGGCGTGATCGACGGGCTCAGCATCGGCTACCAGGTCGTCAACTCCGCGCGCGACGCCGCCAACGGCGCCCGCCTGCTGCAGGAGGTCGACCTCCGTGAAATCTCCGTCGTCACGTTCCCCATGAACGAGACGTCGCTGATCAGCTCGGTCAAGGGCGATCTGCCCACCGAGCGAGAGTTCGAGCGGTTCCTCACGCAGGACGCTGGGTTCACCCGCTCACAGGCCCGGACCATCATCACGTCCGGGTTCAAGGCCCTGCAGACCGCCAAGCCGGGCGCTGGCGACGAGGGATCAACCGGGGACTTCGACTGGGACGCCGTCGCGTCCGGGCTCGAGGGCCTCATCTCAGACATCCGTCGATAAGGAGGCCCGCCATGGGTCATCACTCCCGCAACTGGGAAGCCAAGGACGCCGGCAACGTGCCGTCCGAAATCAAGAAGCTGTTCGACGACCTCCGCCGCGACCTGCAGGGCATGCGCGCGAAGAACGACGAACTCGAGACCGAGGTCAAGAAGCGCGGCTCGGCCGACGTGGTCAACCGCGAGTCCATGAAGCGCTACACCGAAGGCCTGCAGAAGGCTCAGGACGACATCAACGCGCTGTTCAAGCGTGTCAACCGCCCGCAGGTTTCCGAGGCCAAGACCGAAGGCGCCAAGCTCGAGCAGAAGGCCAACCTCGAAATCGCGCGCTGGATCGGCGCCGACGGCGACGAGGCCAAGGGCGCTGCTGCCCGCGTCGCCTACAAGTCGGCCTTCGACAAGCTCGTTCGCCGCGGCAAGGACGCGCTCTCGGCCGACGAGGTCAAGACGCTCTCCGTGGGCTCGGCTCCCGACGGCGGCTTCTACGTCGAGCCGGCGCGCTCCGACGTGATCATCGACCGTCTCCGCGAGACCAGCGCCATGCGCAACCTCGCCACGGTAGTGACGATCTCCGGCACCAACTCGATCAAGTATCCGGTCGATCGTGACGACGCCGGGTTCGAGTGGGTTGGCGAGCAGTCGACGCGCAACACGACCAACACGCCGCAGGTCGGTGAACTGGAAATCCCCGTGCACGAGGTCTCGGCGATGCCGAAGGCCACGCAGAACATGCTCGACGACGTCGGCTTCGATGTCGAGGGCTGGCTGAACCAGAAGATCGCCGACCGCTTCGGCCGCGCCGAAAACACCGCGTTCGTCTCCGGCAACGGCACCTCGCGCCCGCGCGGCTTCCTCACCGGCACCCCGGTGACGACCGCCGACGCCTCGCGCGCCTTCGGCACGCTGCAGTACATCTTCACGGGCGCTTCTGGTGCGTTCGCCACGGCCTCGGCGACGGTGTCGCCGGCGGACAAGATGCTGGACCTGATCTACGCCTTCAACGCGGCGTATCGCAAGAACCTGCGCTGGGCCGGCAACAAGACCACGCTCGGCGCCGTCCGCAAGTTCAAAGATCAGCAAGGCAACTACATCTACACTCCTTCCCTCAGCGCCAACGGCATCATCGACGTCGTGCTCGGCTACCAGTGGGAGGAGTTCTCCGACATGGCCGACTTCACCACGGCCAACGCCTTCGCGATCGCCCTCGGCGACTGGAAGCGCGGCTACACGATCGTTGACCGCCAGGGCATGCGCCAGCTGCGCGACGTGTTCACCGACAAACCGCGCGTGCTCTTCTACACGACCAAGCGCGTCGGCGGTGCCGTCACGGACAGCGACGCCATCAAGCTCCTGAAGTTCGGCACCTCGTGATCGCCGGCGCCTGAGCCGCAAGCATAGGCGCGAGCGCGCCCGGTGGATGGCGGCCCCCGCCACCCACTGTTCAACCCGTGAACATAGGAGCCCGACATGATCGGCCGCGACCTCTACAACCGGCTCAGCTATGGCCGAGCCATCTCTCCCATTACGCTCACCAACGTTGACACTGCCCAGGTGGGCCAGTGGAACGACATGGCCGACCTCATCGGCCTCGTCTACGTGATCGACATCGGCGCCCTGACCGACGCTGACGCCACCTTCACCGTGCTGGTGGAAGAAAGCGACGACCAGTCGACGATCACCGCCGTCGCCGACATCGACCTGTTGCCGCAGCCCAACAACACCGTCTCGACGGCGCCCGAGGCCCTGGCCTCGTTCACCTTCGCCGCCGACGACACTGTCAAGGCGATCGGCTACGTCGGCATCAAGCGCTACGCCCGCATCACCATCACGCCGTCGGGTAACGGCGCCGGCGCCGCCTCGTTCAGCGCAGTCGCGGTGGGCATGCCGCGCGCTCGCGGCAACGTCACCG
>TARA_R110000868_G_scaffold284016_2_pt1 | contig 11984 bp, 11 predicted proteins | sample TARA_R110000868 | Tara Oceans TARA_R110000868 (sample SAMEA4397489) | marine metagenome | biome: Polar Biome; feature: [SRF] surface water layer (ENVO:00010504); material: water (ENVO:00002006), including particulate matter (ENVO:01000060) such as... | depth 5 m | reverse complement strand
CTCAAATGCAACTATGAGGTGGTGATGCTGTTAGTGCATGAGGTATTTGATGATCTCAGTTATCTTGAGTACAGAAAGTTTCATCTCCAACAACACAATCATTCTCTGCATCTTCTTGAGTATCAGCACCAGCATCTACGTCAAATATCGGTATATGAGATACATTCTCTTGAATAACTCCAAAGAGAGATAAGAATATTGCACAGAGTGCAGGACAAGTTGGTACAATACCACCTATTTCTGGTGTTCCTACTGTTCCAGTATCTCCAACTCTTGATATCAACCAACAACAGAGACTCGCTAATATAGCAAAACGTCAGGGAGTAGCTGGAATACCACCTGCTACAGAACCAGTGACTCCAATTTCTCCATCTGCTAGTGCTACTGGACTGCAAGGAGCAGAATTACAAGCATATAATCAACTTACACCACAAGAGCAAAAGACTTTCAATGCTCTTGCAACTCAGGGTATTAAAGCACAAACTGACTACCTTGCACAGTCAAAGGCAGCTCAAGAATATAATAAAGCACAGGAGAACGTATTTCAGCAGGCAGATGCTAATAGAGACGCTGTTGAGGATATTCAATCACGTCAACAACTCGAAGCTGCTGCAAAACAAGTAGCTAATCTCAAACAAAATATCGGATATATTGGTACTGGTGGACAGCCTTGAGTATCTAGTGCTAAACTCGATGCAGTAGGACAACAAGTAGCTCTTGCAAATAAGACATACAATGATGTAGTAGCTATTGATCAACTCAACAAGGCTAATCGACAACTTGGACAAGAGTCACACGCTCTCCAGTTCACTCGTCAGATGACTCAGTTACAAGACGACCTAGATAGTAAGGTAAACAAGCAGATCCAATGAGCTCTCAATCAATTCAATGCTGCAGAACTCAAAGGAAAACTTGATACTATACCTGAAATTGAAGCATTTCAACAACAACTCTACGCACAACTCGATGGAGATCTTTCAAGTATCATGGATACTAATATAGATGCTCGAAAGTTTCTCATTGAACGATATGACAAGCTTGCAGAGAGTCAGAAGACACAAATGGCAGCACAGGTAAAATCAAAAGAGGAAATGACAAAGCGTGCAAATACTCTCAATAAAGAAATGAGTCAGGCTCGTGGCTATTTTGTGAATGAGAATGGTGATCCTCTTATCGATCAGGCTACAGGAGGACATATCGTAGTACCACCAGAAGCTACTACAAATTATGATGCTAGTACAGGGCAAGTAGTAATAATGACTAAGAATAATGACGGTACAGTATGAGTACAAATAAAGCAAGTATGAGCACCTAAGGCTACATATCAGAAAGTAGGTACTGATCCTAATACTGGAGAAGATATTTATGGATTCGTAACTCCTCAAACTCAAACCGTAACTCCATATATTGGTGGTTCTATAGATAAAAATACAGCAGTTCAAAAATATGGATCTACTCCAGCTGTACGTAACTTCAATCCAGGAAATATAATGGATACTTGATTCGGAGGACAGAAAGTACCATGAGAAAGATTCACTGTATTCTCTTCTCCACAGGAAGGATTCAGTGCTCTTGTATCTAAGATTCAGAATATACAGAATGGTGGAAGTAAGGTATACTCTCCAAATGACACACTATTGCAATATATTAGTAAGTATGCTCCATCTAGTGATAACAACAATCCACAAGCATATGCTCAAGGTATAGCAAATAATCTTGGAATATCAATCAATACTAAAATAGGACAGATTGACCCTACTAAACTTGCACTAGAACATGCTCGTCATGAAGATGGAAATAGCTATAGAATGCTACAAGATCTTGGAATTACTGGTAAACAACAAGCACATCAGGAATCTTTTGATAGTAATAAAACATCACAATACCAAGCATATCTAGATAGTGGTAAACTTCCAACATGAATGAAGGCATGAGTAGGAAAGACTAATGAATTTGAACAAGAAGCTACAGCATGGAAAAATGCTAATCCACAGTATGTATCTAAGGATGAGAAGAAAGATCTTGCAGGAATACAAAATAATGTACAATGAGATCAAAGAAGAAAAGACTTCTTAGCTCTTAGTAGCAAGGCTAAGACTCTTGAAGGAATACAAGATAGACTATCTAAGTGAACAGCAACACCACAGGATAAACAACAGCTTATTAATGACTTTGCTAAGATCCTCGATCCTACGTCAGTAGTAAGAGAAGGTGAATACGCTCTCGCTGGCAAATACTCTCAATCAAAGATTGATTCAATGAAGCAAGAAGTATCAAACTACTTCTCTACTAATTGACCACTAAGTGATGATGCTGCAAAGATGCTTGCTGAATGAGTTGCACGTCGTCAAATAGCAATCAAACAAGCTAATGATGATGCAATAGATGAAGGCCTTGCTAATGCTAAGTATCTTCTCAATAGAGATATACCAGCAGAAGGAATTGGTGCTAAATATTCAGATATAAATCCAAAAGCAAAACTACAAGCAACACAAAAGAAACTCTGAACTACAGGAGGACTACAATCATTTATGTCAGAACTAACAGCATTACTTAAATAATATGGAAATCAAAAACTTATTCACTCCGTGAGCTCAACAATTCTGATCTCAACTTGCTTGAGTAGCTAGAAAGGTATCACAACCATTTGAAAAGCCAATTCAAGAGCTATGACAACAGTTCACAGCAAAAGTACAGCCAGCAATACAGTCAGTAACTGATACAGTAAAGACTGGTTTTGTTGATCCTATTATAAAACCTATCCAAAGACAATGAAAAATCACTAAGGTGAATAAATTCCTTGCTGATAAAGGTATTACAGTAGATGACATTAAAAACCTTGCAGAATCCGACTGAAGTGATCCAGAGGAGGCTCTACAGTTCTTTCGAGATAATGGAATCCATATTCAAGGAATGGAACAAGTGCAACCACAAGAATCTCAACCAGTACAACAACAACCAGAACCAGTTTTAGATCAATATAAGATGAAGTCTTCAGAAAACTTCTGAGTTGGTGAATGAATAAAAGATATTTGAAAGTTCTTTGTAAATTTACCAGCAGACTCAGTACAAGTAGTATGATGACTTTATGATGCAGTTCGTCACCCTATTGATACTACTACTGGACTATTAAAAGTATGACAATGATTGTCAGATAAGGCAGTATTTTGAATTGCTAATTCTATATCATCTGCACTTGGTGGAAAAGAAGTATGACCAACACAAGATGCACAAATGGTAGATGCAATTTGAAAGAATATAGTTGATAATTATGGAACAGCAGGTAAATTCAAAAAAGCTATTGTGGAAAATCCAGCAGATACTCTACTTACATTAATGGGTTGACTTGGTGTAGTAAGTAAAGTAGCAGAAGCAAATAATATGACCAATGTAGTTGCCAATATAAATAAAATACAAGAAGTTATAAATCCAGTAAATATACTTAAAAAGGAGGCACAACTTGTTACAGCACCATTAAAATATACAGCAAAAGAAGTTATACCTTCTATACTTGGTAAAACCACTGGTACTAGTGCAGAGACAATAAAAACAGCGTTTACACAAGGTGGTACGCCAGAATTCCAATCAGCCCTTCGATGAGAAACAACCCCTCAAAATATCCTTAGCAATGTTCAGGAATGAATGCAAGCTATTAAAAATGATAGAGCTACAGCCTATTGAGCTGATTATGCAAAACTACAGGCTAATAAAACGAAACTTACTATAGATGATGTAACTAAGAACTTTACAAAATCTCTACAAGATGAATATAAGATATGAGTTAGTAAGAAGTGACTTGATTTCTCACAAAGTAAGATTACAGGAAGTACAAGTCAATCACAGATTGAAAATATTTATAAGGATATTACTGGATGGAAAGATAAAACTCCTGAAGGTCTTGATGTATTAAAACAAAGATTACAAGATTATTACCGTGGTACTCCTGAAAGTTCAAAATGAGATCGTCTCTCTACAATCGCATCAAACGCAGTAAAACAAAAAATAGTTGAAAATGTTCCAGAATATGCTAATATGACAAAGACTTATGAAAAGCTTACTAGTGATATACGAGATATAACTAAAACTCTATCATTATGAGATAAAACACAAGCACAAACAGCTATTACAAAACTAAGTAGTGTTCTTCGTGAAAACTTCTCAGCTCGTCAAGATATGGTAAAGCTCATTGAGCAATACACATGAAAAAATATCCAATGACAGATTGCAGGAGCAAGTTTGAATCCACTTGCTGCGAAATGACTTGCATGAGTAATAACTGGTGGATGAATTGTATTTGGACAGCTTGCAAATCCAGCATTCTGGGGTTGACTCGCACTTGCTAGCCCTCGTCTTATATGAGAAATTGCAAATACAGTAGGGATACCAATCGAAAAGTTTAAAACAGCTATTAATAATTTTAAAAATGTTAATCCTCGCACTAATGGTACTGTGAATCCTGTGGAATGAGTTCCTAAAATAGTACCAACAGGCGTAAAACCTAAAGTAACTCCTAAATGAGTACCAAAGAAGACAGTAAAGAAAGATCCATTACAAGAAAAGTATGATGCTGAGCAAAAGAATGCAAAGCCTATAGTTATAGAGAATAAAGTAACCACTCCATCCAAGGCTAAACAACAAGGTATCAAGCCTAAAAAATAATCTATAACTATATGCCAACACCAGCAAAAGGAAAAAAGTTCGTAAAAGTAATCAAGAATCCCGATACAGGAAGAGAAAAAAAAGTGAGTTATGGAGCTAAAGGCTATACAATAGCTCCTTGAACTAAAAAAGGTGACTCATATTGTGCAAGAAGTCTTGGAATAGCAAAAAAGCACCCTTCTGCACAAGATCCTAACAGCCCTAATAGTTTGTCGAGAAAAAAATGGGGTTGTGTTTGAAAAAAATCTAAGAAATAATCCCTTCGGGGATTCATATCGCCAAATTGGCGACCATAACAACTCAATATATGTTAAAAAAAGGTAAAGCCAACATCGGTAAGAATATTACAGAACTTAAAGCAGACAATAAAAAGTCTGGTAAAGCTAAAGGCGCAGGAGGTACTCCTCGTCCTATGAAACAAATTCTTGCAATTGCACTTAATACAGCAGGAGTAAAGCCTAAAAAGATTACAACCATGAAGATGGATATGAAGATGGAAACAGCAAAGAAACATGAGAAAATGGAAACTCCTAAGTTCAAGAAAATAGAAAAGAAGGCTGAGAATAAAATGGGTAAAAAATCATAATACCTCTATATGCACTTAAATAGTATTGCATAAATATAGAAAAGACATATACTAGTGAATATGGAAATATGAATAACTATACACTGCCTAATCTAAAAGAAGAAACAGAAAAACGTATTAAGTTGCTAAAAAAAGCAAGAACAAGTACGGTTCTTCAATGAGTGGAGATTGAACTTTGTAAAAGGGATATTTTATATTGGTGCAGGGAGTATGTACATACCGACAAGAATTCAACATTATTCACTTCTGATGAGGCAAGTATAATTCCAATGATCCCGTTTCCTTTTCAAGAAGAGCTCATAGAAGAAGTATGGAAGAGTATAATAGAGTGAACAAAGCCAGTAAGTGAAAGAGTAGACTTTACAAATGTATTTATCGAAAAAAGTCGCCAAACTTGAGTGAGTTGGTGGATGGTGGCAATTTTTGTATACGGATTCCTATTTCATAATCATAAGTATTTGATGATAAGTCAAAAAGAGGATGATGTTGATAAATGATGAGATATGAAGAGTCTTTTTGAAAAAGCACGATTTATTATCCGTAATTTGCCAACATGGATGCTTCCACAATGACTCACAAAAGAAACAGGAACAGAATACAATAAGTTCAAGTCTATTAGCAGAAAAGATGGAAGCGGTAGTATAACTGGAGAAAGTGCAAACCCTAATAGCTCACGATGAGGTACATATAATGCTATATTCCTTGATGAGTTCTGATTCATGCAGAATGCAACTACTATAAATACTGCTGCTGCCTCTGCTACACCTTGCCGAATATGGAATTCGACACCTAATGGTATGGGAAATGAACAGTATAGAATGCGTCAACTTACGATGGATAGAATCGGAAGGAATTGAGACAAACAAAAAGCAGAAGTAAAGTGACTTCGATACCACTGGAGTTCTCACCCCCTCTACACAAAAGAATGGTATCAATGGAAGATAAAAGGTATGACACCAGAGAAGATTGCACAAGAGCTAGAGTGTGATTACAATACAGCTATTGTATGACGTGTCTATGAGTGATTTCCGAAAGATTCTATGGCACTTGTCTATGACCCAAATAAACCACTCTATATTGCAATGGATAACAGCCACGGTGGTAAAGATCCATTTGCTCTTATTGTAGTACAACCAGACGGAGTCTATTGGAATATAATCGATGCTCTCGAAATGAAATCAACACCAGAAGATATGGCATCGTTTCTAACGTGTAAACCGAAATGATCACTAGAAACATATCAATACAATTTTCTTGAACGATATAAAAACTATAATTGGCAAAAAGCAGTATTTATAAGTGATCCATACGATACGAAATCAGCAATGTGAAATAGCACTATTTTAGAAGACTTCAGAAAAGTAGGTATAAATCTATTACTCCCACAAGAAAGAAATAAAACAGAACAAATATTGACTACTCGTACAAATATATATCGTATTCGATATAATGAGAAGTGTCTAGACTTCGCATCTGCGATTATGAATGCAAGATACCCTGAAAGAAGTGAAACAAGCCAGTCTACAAGCGTACAAACATCACCAGTTCATGATTGGAGTAGCCACTTCCGTACTGCTTTAGAATATTTTATGGTTTACACAAAAGAGAATCCTCTTGCAGAAAAGAAGAATGTTATTGATGATCGTCCAAGACGTGATTATGCTACTGGTAAGCTAGTGTATTCTAATTAATTAAAATGTTCTGAGGTAATGATTTGTATCTAAAATAGTAAATTCTTGTCATATATATTTTTCTCCACTTTCGAATAAACAATCAATGTATATTTTAGCAATTCAACGAGTCGGTCAACATCACCAGTGTAATGCATTAAGTCATTTATATAGTGCTTGCTCATCTCATTTTTCATAATATGCACGAACTCAATCTTCAAAAGAACAATATGGAGCTGTTCAAATATTAGAATGATAATGTCTGGAAATATTTCTTACCATTTCATATACTATTCTATCCTTATGTTTATTTCTTGTTTTAAATCTATTTATCCAGAATTTAATACTTGGTATTTTCATATATAATAAAGGTTATTTAATTTGCATATCATCCATAATAACAAATACAGGTTTTTCTTTTCTTTGTGTATATTCTATTCTTTCAAGGTAAATTCTATACTCACATTCGGTAGTTCAATATCATATATTTGTATGTCCAAGTCTTTTACACATATCCACAAAGTCTTTTATTATTTTTAGATCTCATTGGTTTTTACCAAATATTCTACTATTTTGTGGTTGCATATATAAAAAAAATTATCCCTCTCAACTTATCTCTAGAAATGCTTAGTCGCTAGAGAAAATGTGGGAAAGATAATATGACTAAGCTAGCTCATTATATCCATAATTCTCTGAAATACAAATTAATTTGATTTTCATTCAATATCCGTATACTAATACTATAAAATCCCCCACTATTCATAATTACAAAACTATGTTATCAGTAAAGGATTTCAAACAAGAGACAAAATATCCTAGTTATGTTCCTAGTACTGATGAAACAATCAAGACTGGATATGTAAAAAATCGTTTCGAAGATATGCGACAGGCTCGCACTGCAGTAGATAAAGACTGGAATCTTTATCAAACAATGATAAATGCAGAATTCACTCCATATCCAGATGAGAGAAGCTCTTCTACTGTTCCTCTTATCTCTTCAATGATTGAGCTCTATGTTGCTGATGCTGTAAAGCTTGGTACTGAGTTTACATTTAAATCTGAAACGAGTGAACACTCTACAAATGCAAAAGCTCTGGAGTATGTATGGAAATACGACTGGAGAACTAAAAAGAGGAAGCAAGTAATGGTTGATGAAGAATATATATGTGCCTGATTCTGAACTTCTGTGAAGTATCTTGGTTTTGAATCTCGTACTTGCAAACAGTCTGATTATGAAGTCGGTGACGATATGAAACCAAAATGGGTAGAGAAAGAATTCAAAGAAGAAGAGATTATCGTAAAGAATATAGATATTCGGGACTTCTATCTGGATGATACTGTTAAGACGAGTATTGATGATGCAAGTGACTGTATATTGATTCAACAACTCTCATATGAGAAGTTCCAAGAATTGGAATACAATCCATTCTACAAAAATATAGATAAAGTAGCACCACAAGGATGGTCAAGTGAAGATAAAGCATTCATTACAGAGGAAGAACGTATAAAAGATGGAAAGTATGTAAAATTGATGCACTACTGGAATGTAGAGAAGGATTGCTATATTGTTATTGCTAATGATAAGATGATTATTCGTGAGCATCCTATGATGTCTACTATTGATGGTATAAAAGCACTTCCTTTCGTTGTACGAGCGTTCTGAAAGAAAAACTACTCTATATACGGTCGTGGGTTCTGTGAGGCTGGTATGATGTTTAATAGCGAACTGAATAATCTTCGTGAGATGCTCATGGATGCTATTCGAAGAAGTAACCAACAGACAATCGCTATTGGTAATGGACTCACGTTTGATGGTCGAACTATGTCATACGAAAACGAGATAATGACGTTTGATGGTAATTTTGCTAATAACTTTCAACAACTCTCAGGTAATCCACCTAATCAAGCTATATTCAACCAAAAAACTGAGCTCTACAAGGATATTGCAATGTTCATGGGCGTAGATATACAAAACATTATATGACAACCACAACAAACAGCATTTCAGACTGATGTACAACGAGAAGCAAGTCAAAAGCGTATCAATGTATGGCTTACTAATCGTGACCTCGCAAATGAGCGTTTTGCTGATCTCTATAAAGATCTTCTCCAGAAGTACTTCCCTCGTAAAGATGCTGAAGGACTTTATCCAGTTATCGAGATTGATGGACAGCAAATGATGGGTGAGTGAGATAAAAAGAAATTCCGTAATAAGAAAGGGAAATCAATATTCGAAGTTACTCCAGAGATTCTCCGTGGTGACATCTCTATTGATGTATATACAAATACTACAGCACCTACTATTAATGCAGTAGATCGTCAACAGAAACTTGATCTTCTCAATGCAGTAGGTGGAATCGCTCAAGGATACGCATTAGCGAAACAATCTGGAGTGGATATAGAAACAATTCTACCTCTCAAGAAAACACTCCGTGATCTTGCTAGTGACTACAACCTTGAAGTGGAAAGCAATGCAGATCAAGAAGACGTACAAGATGCAAAAAAGAAGCTCATGGAGTGACTTATGGCAAAGATGGGAGGAATGAATGCACAACCTACTGAAGCACTTGGACAAGCTCCGTCTCCTGATCTAATGGCTCAACAAGCACCACAACCTAATCAAATACCACAATGACCTACCGCATAGTAACAGAACAAGAACTATCAGTCAGAAAAGGGGAGATTATCCTCTCCTTTGATGAAATGATAGATGTAGTATCTATTAAGGAGAGTATATTCAAGTTCATAGATAAAAGTATATTAGAATTAAAATTATCACTTTGAAATTGAGCATATAGATGAAAAGAAGAATCAGCATATGCAAAAATAGACTGATTCTTGGAATTGAAACAATCACTCGAAAAAACAGAGGAAAATATGCGTGCTTATAAAAGAAAAAATCAAGACAAATAAAAATTTGATTTTTCAATAGTATTCGTATACTGTAATTGTTACCTTAACATAACTCCCCCAATTACTGCTTACTTTTTGTGAGTGTGGTCGGGGGATCACATTCTCAAAAAGTAGATAGTAATATCTGCTTTTTTTATTGTATTACCCCTTCATTTATGGAAGACAACGTAACTACAGTTACAACAGAGGCACCCATTGTGGAAAACCCTCTTGCAACAGAAAATCCTGATCCAGTAGCAAAGCGTCATGCAGAGCAACTTGCAGGTTCTAAGGCAGAAGCCGATAAATATCGTGCTATTGCAGTAGAGTCTCTGGCCAAAGCGTCAGAGAAATCCGCCGATGCATTCTTAGAGGCTCACTCTAAAGACCCAAAGCTCGCAAATGAGGTAGCTAAAAAGCTCTGATATGCAAACGCTGATGAAGTTCTCGCTCAAATTAATCAAAAACCTGAAAAGGTAGAAGATGACTTTGATACGAAATACAATCAACGTCGTGCAAAAGAAGATCATGAAAAAGCTATCACTAAAGCTGAAAAGATTCTTGCAAAACTCCCAGAAGATCTCCGTGAAGACGCACAAAGCCGATTCGACAAGATCTCAAAAGGACAAATGCTTGATGAAGATACAGCGATAGAATTTGCAGAAATGGCAACTCTTTATGTGAATAAAGACAATCTCCGTGCTGAAATACTCAATGACTCCCTTGCTATGCTCGGAAGTACAGGAGTAGGAAAGTCGAAGAAAGCTACCAATTCTGACCCACAATATGTGATACGTAATGGTGAATTAGTCTTAATCTCTAACAACTAAATATATGGCTAAAATGGATACAACGCCTGAACAGGCAACCCCAGTGGATTTAACATCTGTACTCGCACGACTTGATTCACTTGAATCAGAGAATAAACTTCTCAAATCTCAAGTAAATCCAGAAAACATGTTTAAAAAGGCGAAAGAACGATACGAATGACCTCGTAACTATAGCTATAAGCTATGGGGAGACGTACCAGTATTATCATACAAGAGCGTAAAGAAAGATACAACTAAGGATTTTACCTTCAAAGACCATAATCAGGTCTTACAAAACAATCAATTTCTAGAACTGACTCTTGCTGATGAGAAAATTGTAAAAGTAGATGTACATGAATTCAATAACAACTTCTCACGAAGTGAAAAACTCCCTGCGGAGCCTATCACTGATGGAGTAACAGTTACAGGATACAAGTACAAAGACTCTACATATGGTGAATTCATCGTTTCTGCTAAGTTAATTAATTAATCCTTTTATAATATGTTTATCTGAGAAAAAGAAGTCAAAGAAATCAACGAGAATAAAGTATCGTTTGTTGATGGTACAGAGAAAGAGTTCACAGCTACGCAAATGAAATACATTGTGACTGAAGAACCAAAAGATGCTTCTGCTTATACTGATATGTTAGTTATGCACTATGCTGACTACTGTCTCGAATGATTGAAAGATCACGACCTACCACGAGGACTTATCAATAAAGCACTGAATCTAATAGTACAGTCAGAAGAAATGAAATTTGCAACAGCAATCGGGAAGGCATTCGGTACGTTCACAGAAGGTATGCACCCTGCATGATTTCCAGAACTTATCACTCCTTCCCACATGGCGAAATTTAATTAATAACTTTAAACCTTATGGGACAAGTAATAACGGCATTAAATCTGCCTAATAAGACTCAAAACTTCTACCCTGTTTCAGTACAGGATTGGGAAACAAAACTCATGCCATTTAAGGCTTCTCAGGCTCTTGCCGAAGGAGGTGCTGTTGGTATTGAAATCTCTTCAAATACTACAACTGGTAATCTCACCGTTATGGGTGTTGAGAACGCATCAGGAGCTGACTTTGTTGGTATCCTCGCTGAAACTATTGCAACATCTGATGCTGATTATGCAACAGCTGGTAAACTCAAGGCTGTGTGGATTCCTAAGAGTTACGCTCATAGTGAAGCATACTTTACTGTTACTGCTGGTACATTCACTGCAGTTGACGTATTCAAGCGTGTAGAAATTACTTCTGGATCACTTGGTCTCTCTGTAGACACAGCTGGTAAAGGAGCAACTATCACTTGATACATTTCTTCTACACGAGGAACTTGTAAGTTCAATATGCCTCTCACTGAAACAGCA
>TARA_R110000868_G_scaffold157512_11_pt1 | contig 11989 bp, 8 predicted proteins | sample TARA_R110000868 | Tara Oceans TARA_R110000868 (sample SAMEA4397489) | marine metagenome | biome: Polar Biome; feature: [SRF] surface water layer (ENVO:00010504); material: water (ENVO:00002006), including particulate matter (ENVO:01000060) such as... | depth 5 m | reverse complement strand
TTGGTCGCATCGTAAACGGCCTGCGGCAAAGCGCAGGTGCGGCGCGACTGATACACATTCAACGTGTAATCAGGATAGGCCTTGATCATGGCCGCCTGACCCGGTGTCAGAGTGTCGGCATATTGCGCGGCATTGTCCTTGTTCACCGTATAAAGAACGGGATCGGACGCGAAGGGGTCGGGATAATGCCCGTCGCCCTTGTAGCTGACGCCTTCCGGCACAGATGTCAGACCGCCGGTCCAAGCCGGAATGGAACCGTCTGCGTTGCCGGCCTGTTCTGCACCCATCGGCGTCAAATCCTGACCCAGACGCGCAATCTGCGCCTCCGGCACACCGGCAAAAGCCGCTGTCAGGCCTGCAACGGACGCAAACATTCCCCCTGCCGCAACCGCGACAATCAAACTCGAAACACGCACGCGGGTTACCCCCCCAATTAATAAATTATTTGATTAACTCCCTTTACTAAGTCTGGCTCATCCGATGACAAAGGGCTAGCCTTTGTGAAATTAAAACAGGGGGATCGCAAAACGGAGGGTTTTGCGTACCGGGGGACCTGATCGGGGGGCGTTGCGTGCGGGCCGTTGAATACATTGTCTTCAAGGGAAGGCTGTTGATCCTTGCCTTGCTCGCCGCTTTTACGGTGGTGATGGGCTATTACGCCCTGCAACTCAAGATGGAAGCCGGCTTTTTAAAGCAGGTACCGAAAACCCATGAGTATGTGCAGACCTTTCTGAAGTACCAGGACGAAGTGCCGGGCGCGAACCTGATCCTCGTCGCGGTCAAGACGCGCGAAGGCGACATTTGGAACCCGACCTTCCTGAAACGTCTGAGCGAAGTGGCCGAGGAAGTGACATTTCTTCCAGGTGTGCGCCGCACAACGGTCCAGTCGCTCTGGTCCACCACCACACGCGTGACCGAAAACACCGAGGAAGGCATCAACTCCTATCCGGTGGTGCCGAGCAGCGTGACCGCCAATTCGCTGACACAGGCTGACGCCGACGTGATCCGCGACAGAGCGCTCAACGGCGGCCACAAGGGTTATCTCGTTTCCAACGACCAGACCGCAGCATTGATCATTGCCGAATTGCAGGAATTCGACCCTGTGACACGCAACAAGCTCGACTATCTCGACCTTGCGGCGCGGATGGAAAAGCAGGTGCGCGAAAAATATGAAGACGACAACACGCAGATCGAGATTGTCGGCTTTGCCAAATTCATCGGTGACATTGCCGATGGCGCAAGCTCGGTTTTCGTCTTCTTCGTTCTCGCCTTCATACTGACAACACTCGCGGTCTATGTTTTTGTCCGCTCGGTGCAGCTCACATTCCTTGCGGTCTTTTGCTCGCTGGTCTCTGTTGTCTGGCAATTCGGATTGCTACAACTGATGGATCGCAGCCTCGACCCGCTGGCCGTGCTGGTACCTTTCCTCGTCTATGCCATCGGCGTGAGCCACGGCGTGCAGCAGATCAACATGATCGCGACGGGCGTGAGCGCCGGCCAGACACATAATGAAGCCGCACGTGCAACGTTCAGCCGCTTGCTGCTGCCCGGCTCGCTCGCTCTCATCACCGATCTTGTGGGTTTTGCGACGCTCTACCTCATCCCCATTGAGGTCATTCAGGACCTCGCCATCATGGCCTCGCTGGGTGTGGCGCTAAAAATCATCACCAATCTCATCATGCTGCCGCTGATCGCGTCCTATCTGCGCTTCGACCCCGGCTTCGCCACGCGCTATCTCAATTGGAAGCGAACACCTGAAAGCGTCATGCGCTTTGTTGCCCGCGTCGCCAAGCCCCGCAACGCCAGCATCGTGCTCGTCATTTTTGTCGGGTTGCTCGGACTTGCCGCACAGGAGACCCGCCAGCGCCACATCGGCGATCTGACGCCGGGCTTTTCCGAACTCTGGCCCGACGCGCGCTATAACCGCGACATTGCCGATATAGTGGAGCGCTTCTCCATTTCAGCCGACGCGCTGATCGTGGTCGTCGAGACGCCGCCTGACGCCTGCATCGACGACAAGACGATGCAGCTTGTCGATCGTTTCTCATGGGCGATGCGCAACGTGGATGGCGTGAACTCGGTGCGCTCGCTGCCAAAATCCGTGCGCGAGACCGCCGCCATCTGGCGCGAAGGCAATCTGAAATGGGTCGGGCTGCCGCATACGACATCGGAACTCATTCAGCTGACGTCCCCCTATGATCCGAGCACCGGCCTGCTGAACGAAACCTGCACTGTGCTGCCGGTTGTCATCTATATGAACGATCACAAGGCCTCGTCCATCGAGACGGTGATTGCCGCTGTCAAAAATTTCGCGGCAACCGACCCGCAGGCGGTCGCCCGCAAGGACGTGAACTTCCGCCTCGCGATGGGCGGCATCGGCATTATGGCCGCCACCAATGACGTGATCGAAGCCAATGAACTGCCGATGCTGATGTGGGTCTATATCGCCATCATCGTGCTTGTCTGGCTCGCCTATCGCGACTGGCGCGCCATCATCTGCTGCTGCATGCCGCTGCTGCTGGCGACCTTCCTCGGCTATTGGTTTATGACCGCGCTCGAAATCGGCCTCAAAGTATCCACCCTGCCCGTACTGGTGCTCGCCACCGGCATCGGCGTGGACTATGCCTTCTACATCTACAGCCGCCTGCAGGTGCTGCTGGACGAAGGCATGGCCATGGCCGACGCCTATGCGCTGGCCTTGCAGCAAATTGGTGTGGCGGTCGTCTTCACCGGTCTCACGCTGTCGGTGGGCGTTTCATCCTGGGCCTTTTCAGGTCTCAAGTTGCAGGCGGATATGGGGCTTCTGCTGTCCTTCATGTTCTTGGTCAACATGATCGCGGCCATTGTCTTCCTGCCCGCTTTTGCCGTCATTCTTGACCGGTTATTTCCGCGCAGGGCTCGTATCGGCTAGACTGAAGACCTATATGGCATTCAGAAAAACTGAAAACGCGACACGACGGGGAAACTTACATGCTCAAGGTCTATCACGCACCCAACACACGCTCGCTCCGTGTTCTCTGGCTGCTCGAAGAGCTGAACGCGCCATATGAACGCGCGACAGTGGAATTTACACCCGCCTATCTGCAATCGCCGCAGCATCTGGCGCTGCACCCCCTGGGCAAATTGCCGGCCATTGACGACGACGGTCTCATCCTGAACGAGAGCGGCGCGATTGTGCAATACATCCTCGCCAAACACGCAGGCAGCCATCTGGAGCCCAAACTCGGCACTCCCGTCTATGGCAAATATCTGCAATGGCTGCATTTTGCCGAGGCGACCGTGATGCCGCCGATCAGCCAGGTCGTGCAGCATTCGTTTCTAAAGCCCAAGGCAGAACGCATTCCTGCTGTGGTGGATGACGCCAAGGTGACGCTGGCCAAGCTTTTCACGCTGCTGGAGCGCGAATTGAAGGGCAAATCCTACATCTGCGGCGATGATTTCACTGCCGCCGACATCATGCTCGGCTATGACCTCAACTTGTGCAAACTGGTCCAGATTTCATTTGCTGATTACCCCAATCTGACCGCCTATTTTGACCGTCTGACGGCGCGGCCCGCCTTTCAGAAAGCTGTGGGCGACGTAAAGAAATGACCACGATTGCCATTCATCCGATTTCGGGCGCGCTGGGAGCGGAAATCTCCGGCGTTGATCTGTCGCGCGATCTGACCAATGGCGAATTTGATGCGGTCCATCAGGCCTTTCTGGACCATCAGGTGATTTTCTTCCGCGACCAGCACCTGAGCCACGAGGCGCACAAGGCCTTCGCGCGCCGCTTCGGGACGCTCAATATCCATCCTTACGTCAAAGGCATGGACGGGCATCCCGAGATCATGCAGATCATCAAGGAGCCCGACGATCGCGTGAATTTTGGCGGTGGCTGGCACTCCGATATGTCGTTTCTGCAAGAGCCAGCGCTCGGCTCGCTGCTCTACGCCAAACAGGTGCCGCCCTATGGCGGCGACACATTGTGGGCCAACCAATATCTTGCCTATGAAACCCTGTCGGACGGGATGAAAGAGATGTTGGGCCACCTCAAAGCTGTGCATACGGCCAAGGGCGAATATAGCGAGCGCGGCCACTCCGCCCAGAAGCGCGGCGCCATGGACGTGAAGACCGCAGGCGATGATGTGCCCTCTTATGAGCAGCCCGTGGTCCGCACCCACCCCGAAACAGGCCGCAAGGCGCTCTATGTGAACCCCGCCTTCACCGAGAAATTCGCAGGCATGACGCGGCGCGAAAGCCTGCCGCTGCTCAATTATCTGTTCGACCACTGCACGCAGGAAGGCTTTACCTGCCGGTTCCGCTGGTCGGTCAATACACTCGCCTTCTGGGACAATCGCTGCACGCAGCATTTTGCGCTCAATGATTATCACGGACACCGTCGCCACATGGAGCGCGTAACCGTGAACGGCGATAAACCTTTTTGAGTTTTCGCCCTTTCTCGGTTTTCTGACGCCAGACGACACAATCTTTCCTTTAAATCACCCGCCCGCCCGTGCATCATCGCACCGATAAGCATAGGGGGCGATGTGTGATGATCCGTGTACAGGTTTATGGTGTGTTTCTAGGCTTGGCACTTGCGATGGCAGGGCCTGTGCCAAGCGCATTTGCAGAAATTCCCGGATTGCCTGCCGACCCCGCTGCCCGCGGCCTTGCCATCGCCGCCGAAAATGACAAACGCGACAAGGGCTGGGGCGATGCCCGCGCCGACATGAAAATGGTGCTGACCAACGCGTCCGGCGAAACCAGCGAACGCGAATTACGCTTTATGATGCTGGAAAGCCCCGAAGCAGGCGACGGCAACTGGAGCCTGATGACATTCGACAGGCCGCGCGACATCGAAGGCACGGCGCTGCTGACCTATTCCCGTCTCAAGGACGCCGACGACCAATGGCTCTATCTGCCCGCCGTGAAACGCGTGAAGCGTATTTCATCGTCGAACAAGGCAGGCGCATTCGTCGGCAGCGAGTTTGCGTTTGAAGATTTCTCGACCCAGCAAATGAGCAAGTTCGACTATACATGGCTGCGCGACGAGGCTTGCGGCACGATGCAATGCCATGTGGTGGAGCGCAAACCGCTTTACGAAGCTTCAGGCTATACGCGCGAACTCGTGTGGGTCGATACCACCGATTATCAATTCCGCAAGATCGACTATTACGACCGCAAGAACGCGCTGCTGAAAACACTGTCGCTCGACAATTACACCTTATACGAAAATAAATTCTGGCGGCCTCTCACCCTCACCATGACGAACCACGAGAGCGGCAAGGCGACGAAACTGGTCTGGACCGCCTATAATTTTAAAACTGGTCTGACCAAAGACGATTTTACCACGGCAAGCCTCGAACGAACCCGCTGAATAATCCCCTACGGTAGTGAGGGGTTAACAATCTATCGCTAGTTTAGTTGCTTTCGTTGATTACCGGGTTGTCGTTGTGGCCTTTTCGTGTGTTCCATTGAGGCAGGGTGCCGTTCTGGCAACGCTTGCATGTCTGGTTCTGCCGGGCGCAGCACAGGCAGATGACCTTGGCTTGCGCGGTACAATCACGCCGGAAATCCGCGTCTTTGCGCAAAGCCCGAGCGGGGCGAAGCAAACCAACAGCGACCTGTCGGTGTCGGGCGAAGTCACAGCCAAATATTTCTTCGGCGCGGGCGGCAATCACTCGATCGTTGTCACGCCTTTCGGACGCCTCGACCAGCGCGACCACAAGCGCACACATTGGGACTTGCGCGAAGCACGATACGGGCTCGTCGCAGGCGCATGGGAATTCCGCGTCGGCTTCGACAAGGTTTTCTGGGGCGTCACCGAAGCCGTCCATCTCGTTGACGTGATCAATCAGGCCGACATCATCGAAGACCCGATCAAACAGGAAGTGCGCCTCGGCCAGCCGATGGTGCGCGTGCGCACGACGCAGGATTTCGGCACGTTTGATTTTTTTGTCCTGCCCTATTTCCGCGAGCGCACCTATCCGAGCATCACAGGGCGACCCGCAACGGATATTCCCGTCGCCACCGATCTCACGACCTATGAGAGCGGCGCCAAGGCCCGCCACGTGGACGCCGCCGTGCGCTACTCAAATAATTTCGGCGATATTGATCTGGGGCTTTCCTATTTTCAGGGCACGGGCCGCGACCCGATCCTGAAGCCGGCTCTCGCTGCCGGTGGCGCGCTGGTGCTCGCGCCCTATTACACACAGATCAAGCAAGCCTCGTTCGATGTGCAGGCCACCAAGGGCGCGTGGCTCTATAAAGCAGAGGGCTATTGGCGCGACGAGCTGGACCAGCAATATGAAGCGCTGACAGGTGGCATTGAATATACGTTCTACGGCATCTGGGGCAGCGAGGGTGATCTCGGCGTCGTCGCCGAATATGCACTCGACAGCCGCGGCATGGTCGCCCGCGCGCCCTATCAGAACGATGGCTTTCTCGCGCTGCGCTGGACCGCCAATGACGCAGCCTCGACGAGCCTGCTCGCCGGCATGGTGGTGGACGCCAGCACCGGCGCACGCGGCTTCCGCTTCAAGGGCGAGCGGCGGCTGGACGAGGATTATCATCTCTCGGTCGAAGCCTATGCCTTTGGCGACGTGCCGCAACCGGACCCCGTATACAGCGTCGCCGACGACGACTACCTGCAAATCCGCGTCGCGCGCTATTTCTGACGCTTAATGCGCAGGCGCGGAGGCGACCTGTGCTTCGGCGCGACGCTGCTGCCAGAGCTTCACCAAGAGATAGACCGTCGGCACGACAAAGAGCGTGAGCAATGTGCCAAAGCTCATGCCACCGACAATGACCCAACCAATGGCCTTGCGGCTCTCAGCACCGGCACCTGAACTGAGCGCCAGCGGCGCAGCACCCAGCACCATCGCGCCCGTTGTCATCAGGATGGGACGGAGGCGCAGACCGGCGGCCTCGATGACTGCTTCCAAAATGCTGCGGCCCTGCTCACGCAACTGATTGGAAAACTCCACAATCAAAATACCGTGTTTGGTGATGAGGCCCACAAGCGTGATGAGCCCGACCTGACTGTAGATGTTCATGGTCGTATTGGTGATGACCATCATGGCAAGCGCACCGGCAATCGACAGCGGCACACTGATCATAATGATGAAGGGATCAATGAAGCTTTCAAACTGCGCCGACAGCACCAAATAAATAAAGAGGATCGCCAGCACAAAGGTGGCGGCCAACGTGCCCGACGACTTGATGAATTCGCGCATTTCGCCGTCCACATCGGTTTTGGCGGTGGCAGGCAGAACCTCTTTGGCGGTCGCTTGCATGAATTTCAGCGCCTCGCCCATCGAATAGCCGGTGGCAAGATTGGCTGTGATGGTGGCGGAGCGGAACTGGTTGAAGTGATTGAGCGAATCCGGCGCAACGGTTTCCTTAACCGTCACAAGGTTCGACAACTGAACCATTTCACCGGACGCAGAGCGCACATAGATGTCGGAAATATCGCTTGGTCTGCGCCGGTCATCGTCGCCGACCTGAATGATTGCGTCGAACTGCTTACCCTTCTGCTCAAACCGCGTCACTTTGCGGCCACCCAAAAAGGTTTCGAGCGTGCGACCGACATTTGCGACGTCAATGCCCGCGTCGATGACCTTGTCGCGGTTGACCTGAATGTCGATCTGCGGCTTGTCGAGATGGAGATCGCTGTCGGGAAAGACAAAACCTTGATTGCCGCGCACCTTGTCCATCATCCGTTCAACGTAATGTTCCAGATCATCGTAAGTGCCGGACGTCTGGATGACGAATTGAACGGGCTGAGAGCGCGAGCTTTGGCCGAGCGAGGGCGGATTGATCGCAAAGGCAAGAATGCCCGGAATATTTTTCAACTCATGGTTCACGCCCTCGACGATCTCCTTTTGAGTGCGCGACCGCTCGCCCCAATGCTCCAGCAGTGAAAACGAAATGAGATTGGTGATCTGCGGGAAACCCGAAACGACGAGATAGCCCTTCACCTCCGGCACATGCGAAATCGCCGTCTCGATTTCACGCGAATAGCGCTGCGTGAAGGACAGCGTTGCGCCTTCCGGTGCACGACCGGCGATGAGCAGGAAGCCACGGTCTTCGAGTGGCGCGAGTTCCTGATTGAGCACAAAGAACAAGCCGACGCAGGAAAGCGCCACGCAACCAGCAGCAATCAGCACAGCGCGCGTCCGCTGCAACACATCTGTCAGCGTGCGCTTGTAAGCGGCGTCCAACTGATCAAGCTTCTCACCCAGAACACGCTCGAACGTGCCGGACGATGCTTTGTGCTTCAGCAGGCGCGAGCAGAGCATGGGCGTCAAGGTCAGCGCCATGAAGCCAGACACGAGCACGGCGGATGCAAGCGTCAACGCAAATTCGAGAAAGAGTTTGCCGGTGCGGCCCGTGGCAAAGGCAACCGGCGCATAAACCGCCGTCAGCGTCAACGTCATGGAAATAACCGCAAAGGTGATTTCCTTGGAGCCTTTGATCGCGCCTTCGACGGGCGTCATGCCGTCTTCGATGTGACGATAGATGTTTTCAAGCACAACAATCGCGTCGTCTACGACAAGGCCGATGGCAAGCACCATCGACAACAGTGTCAGCGTGTTGATGCTGAAACCCAATGCGAGCATGAGGCCAAATGTGCCGATGAGTGACACAGGAATTGTCACCACCGGAATGAACGAGGCGCGCAGCGTGCGCAGGAAAAAGAAGATGACGAGCACGACAAGCACAATGGCTTCGCCGATGGTCTCGTAAACCGACTTGATGGATTCCTCGATAAAGACCGAACTGTCAAAACCGACGTTCGAACTCATGCCCGCTGGCAGATTGGGGGCCATTTCCGCCAATGTCGCGCGCACCGCCTTGGACACTTCCAGCGGATTGGCAGTCGCCTGTTTCACGATGCCGATGGAGATAGACGGCACGCCGTTATAGGTTGCGCCACGGCGCACGTTGGCCGCGGCAATTTCGATCTTGGACACATCGCTCAGGCGCACCTGAAAATCGCCGGATTGCTTGACGACGATCTGGCCGAATTCTTCTGGCGTCGAGAGCGCCGTTTTGGCCAACACCGTAAATTCGCGGTCCTTGCTCTCGATGCGGCCTGACGGAATTTCAGCATTCTGCTGCCGCACCGCATTTTCAATGTCCTGCGCCGTCAATCCATAAGCGGCCAGCCGCTCGCGGTCGAGCCAGATGCGCATGGAATAAAGACGCTCACCAAAGATCACAACCTGCGCCACACCGGGCTGGTTCTGCATCTGGTTTTTAACAACACGGTCGAGATAGTCGGTGATGTCGAGCTCGGACATGCGATCCGACAGGAACGCGATGAACATGATCGGCTGCGCATCGGCCTCGACCTTGGCGATGATCGGCTCGTCAATTTCGTCGGGCAACATGCCGCGCACACGACCCACACGGTCGCGAATATCACTGGCGGCCACATTGGGATCGGTTTCGAGCGTGAAACGTGCGGTCACCTGCGACTGCTCGGGGCGGCTCGCCGATGACAGAACTTCGATGCCTTCGATACCGGCAATGGATTCTTCAAGCGGCTGCGTGACTTCACGCTCAATGACCGAGGCGCTCGCGCCGCGATAGTTCGTGGTGATGGTCACCACGGGTTCGTCGATGGCGGGATATTCACGCACCGTAAGGCGCTGATAAGACACAGCGCCGACGAGAATCAGGATGAGCGCGACGACGGTGGCAAAGACAGGTCGGCGAATAAAAAGTTCAGATACATGCATGGCCGCGCCCCTCAGCTTGCGTGGTCTGAGGCGGCGGCGGCAGCGCCTGCCGGTTTGTCTTCGCGCAACAGGATCTGATCGCCCGGACGGATTTTAAGCTGGCCTGCGGTGACAACGCGCTCGCCTTCCTTGAGCCCCGACCGCACTTCAATCTCGCCTGCCAGACGCACGCCAATTTCGATGGGACGCAATTCAGCGTGAAGGCCTTTGTCACCCTCATCTACGACAACAAATACGGCCTTCTCGCCGGTCTTTTGCGGCACCAGCGCACTTTCGGGCAGAACGACCGAATGATGGGTAGCGGTCACGATGCTGACGCGACCGAAAATGCCGGGGCGCAGCTTGCCGCTTTCATTGGTGAGACCGGCGCGCACATTGATAGCGCGGCCTGAAACGTCAATCACCGGATCAATGGCCGTGATGGCACCCTGAAAAACCTCACCCGGCAAAGCGTCGAAAGTAACGCTGACGCTCTGGTCTTTGGAAATTTCAGTCAGATAGGTTTCCGACACGCGGAAGTCGATCCGCAAATGATCGACATCGGCAAGTGTCGCAATGGGATCACCGGCCTTGAGATATTGCCCGAGGCTCACCTGACGCAGACCGATGAGGCCCGCGAAAGGCGCAACGACATTGGCCTTGTCAAAATCGGATTTGGCAGCGGCCAGATCGGCCTCGCCCGAACGCAGATCATTCAGCGCTTCGTCGAGCGCGCGCTCTGTGCCCGAACCCTGTTTGCGTAACCGTGCGGCGCGATCATAATTGGCGCGCGCCAGCGTCACACGCGCCTGCGCCTGCATCTGACGGGCCTTGAGTGAATCGGAATCGACCGAGATGATCATGTCGCCTTGCGCGAGACGCTGGCCGTCAGTAAAATCGATGCTGGTGACGATGCCGTTGATTTCGGAACTGACGACAATGGACTGATCGCCATCAAGCGTGCCGAGTGCGGAAATTTCGACCTGCACATCGCGCGTGGACGCCACAATGGATTCGACAACCGAAGGCGGCGGCGGACCCATATCGTGACCGCCGACAAGGCGATACACAATCAGGCCAAGAAACGCCGCACCCAATACCGCTCCCACACCAATCGCGGAGTTCTTGTCAAATTTCGCCATGCAATTCCGTGAAACGGCTTTCGCCGCGCCAACCCCTTCAACGCTACGGTATCTGTATTTAATTTCGACGAGTGCAGCGCGAATTTGCCCGACTTCCGCGCTGCCCCCAATGAAATAAGTGAGTTTGCCGCTCAGTAAAATGGCAATTTGAGTGCAACCGGCATTACAGGTGCCATAAAGCACCGAGCGCGACCTTGTGCGCTTGGCGCATTCACCTCCGCCTCACAACTTCATGATACACAAATCCAGCCTGCCTGAACGCGATCCCCGAAAGAGAGCAAAGTGCCCTACCGCGAGTTTCTCCACATTCTGACCAATTTCGGTGATCAGGGCCTGGTTCTGCCTTTCGTGTTCTCGATCGGCATTATGCTTTGGGTCAGCCATGCCAAACGCGAGGCCTGCATCTGGGTTTTGGCGACGGGGGCGGCACTGGGCGCCATGCTGCTGCTCAAACTCGCCTTCCTGCCGTGCGGACATCTTCTGCCGGACTGGCAGTTGCGCAGTCCGAGCGGCCATGCCGCCTCGGCTTTCGTCGCTTACGGAGGATTTGCCGTGCTGGAGGCAAAGCTCCGCACACGCCGTTGGCAAAGCCTGACCATTTTGGCGACGGGCTTCATCATTGCCTGCGTTATCGCAGCGACAAGGCTGGCGCTCAACGTACACACATTGCCTGAAGTGCTGCTCGGCAGCCTTGTCGGACTGTCCACGCCCGTCATCCTGCTATGGAAAATTCGGCCCCATTTTCGCGACACGCTGGCGCGCAAGCTGCTGCTCGCGCCAATGGTGCCGATGGTCCTGCTGGTCGCGCTGAACGGAAAGACCCTGCACGTCGAGAACTATATCGCCACGATTGCCGCACGTCTGGCGGCAGCACTGGGTATATGCGCTTAAAATCCGGCTGAGCCGAGAATATCGGGAAGTTCGGCAATGGTGGGCGTGACAGGGATTGAACCTGTGACCCCCTCGATGTCAACGAGGTGCTCTCCCGCTGAGCTACACGCCCATTGCCATGCGGTTGCCGGAAACATGTTTCCGGCTTGAGGTGGACCGTATAACGGGGATACGGGGCAAAGACAAGGCAGAAGAACAGCGCATGGCCCTGTCTTTTGACCGGCGCTGAACCACACCGGCTTTAGCCCT
>TARA_R110000868_G_scaffold83005_2_pt1 | contig 11993 bp, 11 predicted proteins | sample TARA_R110000868 | Tara Oceans TARA_R110000868 (sample SAMEA4397489) | marine metagenome | biome: Polar Biome; feature: [SRF] surface water layer (ENVO:00010504); material: water (ENVO:00002006), including particulate matter (ENVO:01000060) such as... | depth 5 m | reverse complement strand
GCGCGACATGTGCACGCTCCGTCCGAACAACCAGCCGGTTTTCACTGCGCCTTGCAATCGATAGGGGATGGGTTCGTCAGGTCTGTCTAGCGCTTTGACGATCTGCCGCAGGTGTCGCCAGAGGTTAGTACGGACCGGAACGTTGAAACTGAAGTGGCCGTGGGCCGGCACGGTGAAGGAGGCATTCGATTCGCCTTCAGCCAGCTTTACCTGATTCAGATGCACGATGTAGTCCAGCCCGCGCACCGGCAGGCTGAAGTTATTGGGGTTGTCGATACGAAAGCGCAACATGAAATGCTGCTCCAGCAGTCTAGCCTTGACCACATCGACGTTGACCAAGCGGACCTCAGGGTCTTTAAAGTCGCCTGATGACCAAGAGGAACAACCACCGAGGGCCGAAGATAGACCAAAAAATAGCAATAGGCTGAGAATTCTTATCGTTTGCGCCTGATAAAACATTGCTTACTCCGGTTGACGCGTCAGTGTAACAAGCAAGTGCTTGGCTGCCACCTGTTGTGGCGGTAAAAAAACCTGCGCCATACTGAGCACTGAATAGGACAGGAGTATGACCATGGCTCGCTACGAAATTGCCTTTAGTGCGCAATTGGTTTCGGGGGCTCAGCTGGCGTTGGTAAAAGCCAACGTGGCCAAGCTGTTTCAAGCCGATGAGCAACGTGTGGCGTTGTTGTTTTCTGGGCGGCGCATCGTGATTAAAAGCAACCTGGATGCGACTGGTGCGGAGAAGTACCGCTCGGCGTTGGAGCGCGCAGGGGCTGTGGCCGAAGTGACCTGTATCGACGAAGAGATCGAAGAAATTGAATTAACCGCTGCGCCTGTATCTACGCCCATCTCCGCGCCGGTCGTTTCGCCGGTTAAAGCTGCGGCTAGCAGCCCGCCTGCGGGGCGGTTGCAGGTTGCGCCGCGCGATGAATACATGGCTGCATTTGCTGAGGTAGATGCGCCGGATTTTGGCATCGCCCCGCTGGGGGATGATGTGCAGGACGATAAGCCGCAGGCGGCTGTTCCTATGCTGGATTTATCGCAGCTCAGTTTGGCCCCGCCCGGCAGTGATATGGGCGAGGCAAAAAAAGCCCCAGCCGGGCCTCCGCCCGATATCTCTCATCTGAAGCTGCAGGATTAGTATGCGTGGCGCAGGGCGCAACAGCTCGTTGCCTCTGCGCGAATAGTCCGCTTCAGTGCTATGGAAAATAGCCCGCACAGCATTTTTTGAATTTCAATCCGCTGTTGCAAGGGCATGGGTCATTGCGCCCGAGCTTGATCTCGACGGTTGGATCAATGAAGTACCAGTTGCCGTTATTGCGTACGAATGCCGAGCGCTCGCGATGGCTATGTTCGCCGCTGTCGTCACGCCAGCGTGCGGTAAAGGTGACATAAGCGTGCTGGGGTTCACCTTTAATTAGCTGTGTCTGATTGACCTCAAGCCCAAGCCATTTGCTGCTAAGGCTCCAGGCGAGAATCGCCTGTTGGTCGAGGCTGGCTTGCTGGGCTGGCAGGGTGCTGTGCACCAAATAATTGACCAATCCCAGGGCGTAAGCACTGTAGCGCGAACGCATCAAGGCCTCTGCGCTGGGCGGCGGAGTACCTGCGTGATAGCGGTCGCAGCAAAGCGTTAGCAATTGACCACTGCCGCAGGGGCAGGCAGCGCTGTTCATGGGTTTACCACCAGTACTTTCCAAAATTCTCTGGGTTGGCCCAAAATTTAGCATTTAGCCAGTCAGGTACTTGCTTGTAATCGAGCAGGTCGTAAGTGAACAGGTTGAGTATTTGCTCGTCACGCTGGAAGCTCTCGCTGGCCTGCAGGGCCAGGGCAAAAAAGTTTGTTTCTTGCCAATCGCAAGCCTGCAGGTCGACCAGTACAGCCATACGGCTGGCATTCAGGTTGCGAATGCCACCAAGCAATTCCAGCCCTGCACGTTTCGGTAAATGCTCAAGGCAATCGACGATCAGAGCCAGATCGAAACGTTGCGCGGCCACATCGTCGGGCAGTGCTCCAGCCTCTATTTGAGTAATTTGACAGCCTGGGTGGGCTTGGCTAAATGCATCAATCGCAGGTAATCCGCGGCTACCAACTACTAGCAGGCGCTCTGGCATGTAGCGCGCCAGGAGTGCTGCAAGGGCTTGCTGGGGGGTTCGAGATGAAGGGGTTGCAGGCATGTAAGATCCTCGCTTTAGTACGTGAAGACTAACGTGCAGCGACAGAGTGGCCTAGTGTGGATCGTGCAACTAATGTGTTTGTATATTCTCTGGCGCATTTTGTTACTGGCGTCTTTACTTTGCAGTATCGGTTTTTACCGATTTACCAATTGGAGACTTACATATGAGCATCACCAGGAAAGCATTACCCCTTATTGTCGCGAGTAGCTTATTAACCGGTTGCGCCGGCCTGCAGAAAACGGATTGGCCAACCTGTGCCGCGGTTGGCGGTGTGGGCGGTGCTGCTCTGGGTGCTATTGAAAGCTCTACCTGGGCTGGCGGTGGTGCACTCGTTGGTGCCGGTATGGCGGCCGCTTATTGCTGGGTGCATGGCGCCGGCGAAGAGCAAGTTGTCATGGTTGAAGAAGTGATGGAAGAGCCGGTGATGGCTGAGCCGGCTGAGGCTGTGCGGGTAGAACTGGACGTCAAGTTCGACTTCGACAAGGCTCAGGTTAAGCCTGAAAGCTATGGCGATATCAAGAACCTGGCTGACTTCCTGACGCAATATCCACAAACCACCACCGTGGTTGAAGGTCATACGGACGCTGTGGGTAGCGATGCCTACAACCAGACTTTGTCCGAACGTCGCGCCAATGCCGTGCGTGATGTACTGGTTAATCAGTACGGCGTAGGCAGTAACCGTGTCAACGCTGTGGGCTATGGCGAGACCCGTCCGGTTGCGGACAACGCTAATGCTGACGGTCGCGCCGTCAACCGTCGCGTAGAAGCAGAAGTAGAAGCACGTCCTTGATTGTTTGATTCAAGGCTGCTTGAAGAAAACGAGCCAGACTCTTAGGGTCTGGCTTGTGCAGTTTGAAGGGTAGGTCTTTACTCCTAGTTACCGGCAGTAGCCGGCAAAACAGGAGATTCGTGCCATGAGAGTTAGATCCATGATGGGGCTAGCCCCCATTCTCTTGGCCAGCAGTGTTCTTTCAGGTTGCGTCACAACTTCCAGTACGGGAGATGCGCCACTCAACCAAGGGAACTGGCCCCTGTGCAGTGTAATTGGCGGTCTGGCCGGTGCTGGTCTGGGCGCAATCGAAAGTTCAGCATGGGCAGCAGGTGGAGCCTTGGCCGGTGCGGTCGTTGGCACGCTGATTTGCTACGCCCAGGATGGTGATGAAGACGACGACGGTGTGTTTGATCGTCGCGACCGTTGCCTAGGAACTCCGTCTAATACCCCGGTTCACACTAACGGCTGTCCGATTAAAGAATATGCCAGTACGCTTGTCGAAGTAGAGCCCATTGAGGTTGCCGACACAGTTCGGGTCGAGCTGGATGTGAAGTTCGATTTCAATAAATCTGATGTCAAAGCAGGCAGTCAGGCGGATATCAAAAGCCTTGCTGACTTTATGAAGCAGTACCCACAAACCACCACCACTGTTGAAGGGCATACCGACGCGATAGGCAGCGATGCCTATAATCGAGGGCTGTCTGAGCGGCGTGCCAATGCGGTGCGTGATGTGCTGGTTCAACAGCATGGCATTGACAGCGGCAGAGTTTCATCGGTTGGCTATGGCGAGTCGCAGCCGGTTGCTGATAACGCAAGTGAATCCGGGCGGGCGATCAATCGCCGTGTCGAAGCGGAAGTTGAAGCGCAGCCATAACTGATGTGACGCGCTGGCAGTTCCTTGCGAACCCTGTGAGTCGATTCACAAGGGCCTGCTGATAATAGGGCAGTTTCAACCCAGTAAAGCCATGAAGGCATGCAGTCGTCATGGTTTTTACTGGTCTTCTGGCAGCACACCCCTAAAGCAGATATGGTGCAGCGAAATAAAAAACTGCTGGGGCGGGTATGAAGATATTTTTGACGTTGGGCAAGGGTCTGACTGCATTGTTCTGGGGCGCCGTATTGGCGAACCTGTTGCAGCCTTTCGCACAACCTTTTGCACTGCTACTTAATGGTGCAGGCGCTTTTATCCTGCTGATTCATGCGCTGGAACTGTGGTTTTTTAACGCGCGTATCGCCGCTTGCCCCAAGCCGGCTCAAGAGCGTGTACATGTCATGCTCTTCGGGATCTTTCAGTTGCTTGGGTTGCCAGCGGAGCAAGTGGCTGTCGCCACCGTCGCCGAACCGCAGGAAGCACTGCAGATGGAGGCTGAAAATGCATAAGCTACTCGCTCTCGCGGCATTGTTCAGCCCTCTGGCGTTTGCCCAGGCTGTGATTGAAGTCGATTCCCATGCGTTCACGCGCCTGCCAAGCAATACTAGTGTGTTGCTGCTGGACCGTCTGGACATTGCAGATCATGGCACCTTGTTGATTCCTGCTGGTTTAACTGAAATCCGTGTGACGCAACTGCGTTTGGGTCGCGAGGCGCGCCTGGCGATTGCCCCTAGCGAGCAGGTGCTGCGCCTCGAAGTGGCGTCTGCAGAGATTGCCAGTGGGGCGCAGATCAGTGCGCGTGGAGCCCAAGGCAGCGCTGAAAAGCCATCCTTGCCAGGGCGCAACCTAAGCGTGCGCTTGCAAATTGTGACCTTCGAAAACTTGGTGCTGGATGCCCGCGGTGGAGCGGGTGCGCCTGGTTATGCAGGGCTTGCCGGCGCCGATGGCGAGCCGGGTGGATGCACTTGGGGTGAGGCCAGTCGTGGCCACGATGGCTTAGATGGGGGTGACGGCCAGCCAGGTGCCGCCGGTGCACAGGTGCGTCTGGAAGTGCCGCAGGGCTTCCCGGTTGAGCAATTGCAGGTGCGTGTGGACGGTGGCAGCGGTGGTCAACCGGGCGCACCGGGGCCCGCTGGTCAAGGTGGTATGAGTAAGGGGTGCTGGTTGTACAGCACCGATGGCGCGCGTGATGGCAAACCTGGACAGGCAGGGCGTGGCGGTGAGTCCGGCCCTGCCGGCGCGTTGAATGTTGTGCAGTTCTAATCGCACTTACCGTTCTAACCGCTGCCTTCTGGCAGCGGTTAATTGAACAGTGCTAGAACGAAGGGCGGGCCGCCGCGATTACAACCACCAGCACCCCCAGCAATAGATTGATGCCGACTAGGCGTCGAATACGCCCAAGCACTGCGCCGCCACTCGGCCAGTCTTCTGCTGTTACGGCGCGGCGCAATTCCGGCAGTTGCAGGGCCTGAATCCGCAGAAACAGCGCCAGCATCGCGATATACAGCCCTATCATGATGTGCACATAGCGTGGCGCGGTCTCGAAGCCGCTAAAGCGCAGATGCAGCATGCCCATGCCGGTAATTGGCAAGACAATCACAGCCGCCCAAACCCAGTAGAAAAAACGTGGGAAAACCGCCAGCCAAAGTTTTAAGCGGGCCGGGGCTTCCAGTGCGGCAACGGCTGCGGGACGCAAGACCATCCACGCGAAGAACATGCCGCCCACCCAGGCGAGTGCTGCGAGCAGGTGCAGGCTGTAGATGAAGGCGTAAGGGGTCATGCAGGTACTCCTGTTGGTTACGCGGTTCAGCGCTGGATCGATTAGCGCGCTATGATAGCCGCCGATTTCAAACACTGAAAATTTATCCAGCCTTTTGCGTCCTGAACGTCTGTCGGATTTCACCGTCCGTAATGAGGAACAGTCCGGTGCGAGGCGTTTTATCGTGCTTGTGAGGCGAGTAGGGCTCTATTTAATGAGAAACAGCGGTAAAAATGGCCGTGTCCGGCTTTTCTGCAGTAGAACAGTGTCAAGTCCGACAGGCTCCTAGCATGCTCAGCACCGAACTCAAGTCCCAGATCCAGGGCGCTTATTCCCGTTTTCTCGAAGCCAAGTCGCTTAAGCCGCGCTATGGCCAGCGCTTGATGATTGCCGAAATCGCTAAGGTGCTCGGGGCCATTGAGGTTGATGAAGAAGGCCGGCGTGTCGGTGACCCCGCAGTGGTAGCGGTTGAGGCCGGCACCGGTACGGGCAAAACCGTGGCCTACAGCATGGCGGCGATTCCCACGGCTAAGGCTGCCGGCAAACGCTTGGTGATCGCCACAGCCACCGTGGCGCTGCAAGAGCAGATCGTGCATAAAGATCTGCCGGACCTGATGCGCAACAGCGGTCTTAACTTCAGCTTCGCCCTGGCTAAGGGACGCGGCCGTTATCTGTGCCTGTCCAAGCTGGATATGCTGCTGCAGGAAGGCCAGGCGCAAAGCGCTACCGCGCAGCTGTTCGAGGAGGAAGGCTTCAAGATCGATGTGGATGAGCAGAGTCAGAAGCTCTTTACTGCGATGATCGAAAAGCTCGCTGGAAACAAGTGGGACGGCGACCGCGACAGCTGGCCGGAAGAGCTGGAAGACGCGCGCTGGTCACAACTGACCACCGACCACAGCCAGTGCACCAGCCGTCATTGCCCGAACTTCCAGCAGTGCGCCTTTTACAAGGCGCGCGAGGGCATGGGCAAGGTTGATGTTATCGTCACCAACCATGACATGGTCCTGGCTGATCTGGCTCTTGGCGGCGGCGCAGTATTGCCGGACCCACGTGACACCCTTTATGTGTTTGACGAAGGTCATCACCTGCCGGATAAAGCCATCGGTCATTTCGCCCATTTCACTCGCCTGCGTTCGACAGCTGATTGGCTGGAGCAGACCGCCAAGAACCTTACCAAGTTGCTTGCCCAGCACCCGTTGCCGGGTGATTTAGGCCGTTTGATTGAGCAGGTGCCGGAGCTGGCGCGGGAGATCAAAATCCACCAGCAATTTATGTTCGCCGCGTGTGAGCAGGTAGCCGACTTTAAACCGGGCGAAGACATGCAGGGCCGCGAGCGACCGCGTCATCGTTTTATCGGTGGCCTGGTGCCTGGCCATTTGATTGAGTTGGGCGTCGAACTGAAAAAGGGCTTTTCCAAGCTAACCGAGTTGTTTACTGGCGTGACCGAAAAGCTTAAAGAGGCTATGGATGGCGAGGCCACTGTTGGCATCGCCAGTCACCAGGCCGAAGAGTGGTACCCGTTGTTCGGCAGCCTGCTGGCGCGGGCTCAGGGTAGCTGGGAGTTATGGTTGGCCTTTACCGCCGAAGACCCCGAGGAAAGCCCGCCGATGGCGCGTTGGCTGACCTTGGCCGACAGCGGCGCGCTGTTTGATATTGAAGTTAACGCCAGCCCGATCTTGGCCGCCGAAACCCTGCGCCGAAACCTGTGGAATGTGGCCTATGGCGCGCTGGTGACCTCGGCGACGCTGACGGCGCTGGGTACCTTTGACCGCTACCGCATGCGTGCCGGCTTGCCGAAAGTCGCGGTCAGTACCGTGGTGCCGAGCCCGTTTCACCATGCTGATGCCGGTGTGCTGCGGGTGCCCAACTTGAATGCCGATCCGCGTGATGCGGTGGCCCATACGGCAGCGATTATTCGTGACTTGCCTGGGCTGGTTGAGGGCTCGCGTGGCACCTTGGTGTTGTTTTCCTCGCGTAAACAAATGCAGGACGTCTTCGAAGGGCTGGAGCGCGACTGGCGCAAGCGGGTGTTTATTCAAGGCAACCTGTCCAAGCAGGAAACCCTGAACAAGCACAAGGCGCGGGTCGATAGCGGTGAGGAAAGCGTGCTATTTGGCCTGGCCAGTTTTGCCGAGGGGGTCGACCTTCCGGGTGCCTACTGCGAGCATGTGGTGATCGCCAAGATCCCTTTTGCCGTACCGGACGACCCAGTGGAAGCGGCCCTAGCCGAGTGGATCGAAGCGCGCGGCGGCAACCCCTTTATGGAAATCGCCGTACCGGATGCTTCGCTGCGCCTGGTGCAGGCGTGCGGCCGCTTGCTGCGCACCGAGGCGGATCGCGGAATTATTACCCTATTGGATCGCCGCGTAGTCACGCAGCGGTACGGCAAATCAATTCTCAATGCTTTGCCGCCGTTTCGGCGGGAAATCAGTTAGCACCCCGCCTGTCGGTACAAGGCAACTCGCTGCGCTGTATAGGTTCCAAGCGGCGCGCACAGAAGGCATTGGTGATCACCAATGCCTGAATTTTGCCGCGGACAGTGTTGTCCGTGGTGGCTGAAACAATGGGGGAGTGTGGTTCGTGAAGGTTAAACGCAGGCTGCAGACAGGTATTTTGCTATCAGTACTACTGGGTTATTGCAGCGCAGCCATGGCGACAGAACCGCAGGAGTTGTTCAACTTTGTCCGGCCACTGGACGCTGTTCAGGTGACCACGCAGGATGCCGAGCTGCCTAATCGTATTGGCGAGCCGACCCCGCAAGGCGAAGTGCTGCGCCGGGTGACCTTCCATCCCGCCGCGCAGCCGAGCCTGCGCCTTACCCCGCAAAGCGGTAGCTGGGACTGGTCGCAGCAAACCCTGGTCAGCTTGCGTGTGCAAAACGCCATGGATTGGGCGCTAACTCTGGATGTGCTGATTGAAAGCACGGACGGCCAGCGCCTAAGCACCCGCATCGCTTTGCCGGCGGGGCCAGCGCAAACCTTGCTGATTCCCCTAAAAGCAGCTTCGCCGCGTGATCAGGGTATGCGCGCCGGGGTACCGATGCCCTGGACGCACAAAGGCCAGCGGCTGCTGCTCGCGGATACACTCACTGGCGCGCTGGACCTGAGCAAGATCAGCGCGCTAACCCTGTCCATACCGCAACCGCAGGCGGCGCAAGATATTTTGATCAGCCAGTTCGGCGTCAGCAGCGAACAGCTATCGGCCGCGGCCTATGCCGGCATCGTCGACAGCTACGGCCAGTTCACGCGGGGCAACTGGCCAGGCAAGGTCAAGAGCGACGCGCAACTGCAGGAAGCCGTAGTGCAGGAGCAGAAGCAGTTGCATGACTGGCTGGCTGAGCGTCCGGCGCAGGATAAATTTTCCGGTTGGACGGGTGGGCAGCCGTTTGAAGCGAGCGGCTTTTTCCGTACGGAGAAGCGTGACGGCCGTTGGTTTCTAGTGACGCCAGAGGGCCATCCGTTTTACTCGCTGGGCGTAAACGCGGTGACCGCACAACAGAGCGCCACCTATGTTGAGGGGCGTGAGGCGATGTTTAGTGCTTTACCGCAACAGGGGGATGCCCTGGCGGCCTACTTCGGCACGTCCGACAGCCGCAGCGATAACGGCGCCAACCAGGGGCGGGCATTTGCCAGCGGGCGTTGGTTCGATTTCTACAAGGCTAACCTGCAGCGCAGTTACCGCGGGGCTGATCCGGTGGCTTGGCGCATGCTCAGTCAGGACCGTCTGCAAGCCTGGGGCTTCAATACCCTGGGGAACTGGAGTGAGCCGGCCTTCGCCGGCGATGCACGCATGCCGTTCAGTATTCCGCTGTTGATTGGTGGCGACTACGCCACCATCAGCACAGGTGTCGACTGGTGGGGCGCGATGCCTGACCCGTTTGATCCGCGCTTTGCCATGGCCACTGAGCGCGCTGTAGCGATTGCCTCACGCGATCACCGTGATAACCCTTGGCTGCTCGGTTATTTCGCCGACAACGAGCTCGCTTGGGCGGGGCCTGCGGATGACACTAATGGTCGTTACGCTCTGGCTTACGCCACGCTAAGGTTGACCACCGATGTGCCGGCTAAGCGTGCGTTCCTTAAGCAGCTGCGCGATAAATACCGTAACCACAATGGCTTGTCGCGCGCCTGGGGTATTCAGTTGCAGGCTTGGGAACTGATGGAAGACCCTGGTTTTCAGGCGCCGCTGCCCAATGCTGAGTTCCCGGCCATCGAGCAGGACATGCAGGCCTTTTTAAGCCTGTACGCCGAAACCTACTTCAAGACCATTGCCGACTCGCTCGACTGGCACGCGCCTAATCACTTGCTGCTGGGTGGGCGTTTCGCCAGCAGCATCCCCGAGGCGGTGAATGCCTGTGCGCGTTTCTGTGATGTGCTGAGCTTCAATTTCTACACCCGTGAGCCGCAGCAGGGGTATGACTTCGCCGCGCTGCGCGAGCTGGACAAGCCGCTGATGATCACCGAGCTCCACTTCGGCTCGCGTGATCGCGGGCCGTTCTGGGGCGGCGTCGCCGAGGTTTATAAGGAAGAGGAACGCGGCCCGGCCTATGCGCATTTCCTCACTAAAGCGCTGGAAGAGCCTCAGATCGTTGGCGTGCACTGGTTCCAGTACCTTGATCAACCGGTTACCGGGCGTCTGCTGGATGGCGAAAATGGCCATTTGGGCCTGGTTGCAATCACCGATCGACCTTGGGCAGGCTTCGTTAAAAGCGTGCGCAACGCCAACTTGGCGGTGCCAAAGGCCCTGCTTAAGCCAGTGCCTGCGCCCGCCACGGCAGGCCCGTGAAGGGCTATTCGCGGGGCTGATAATGCTGTTTCCAGCCCTGAGTCGGGTTCACCGCAAGTGGCGCAGCTGAAACAATCCGCCGAACAGTTGGCCGAACAGTGATAGAGGAGCAAGACGGTGCAGATACAGGGCTATTTCGACCTTAAGTTCGAGGCGCTGAGAGACGCTTTTGCGGCGTTGTTCGAGGACTCGCAAGAGCGCGGCATGGCGCTCTGTGTGCAAGTCGGCGGTGAAACCGTGGTGGACCTGTGGGCTGGAGTGGCCGACAAAGACGGCCAGCAGGCCTGGCACAGCGACACCATTCTCAACCTGTTCTCTTGTACCAAGACCTTTACCGCAGTCACTGCCTTGCAGTTGGTCGGCGAGGGCAAGCTTGAGCTGGATGCTCCGGTCGCACGCTACTGGCCCGAGTTCGCCGCGGCCGGCAAAGACAAAGTCACCCTGCGTCATTTACTCAGCCATCAGGCTGGGCTTCCGGCCTTGCGCCAGATGCTGCCGGCCGAAGCATTGTATGACTGGCAGACCATGACTGCCGCGCTAGCCGCAGAGCAGCCCTGGTGGGCCTTGGGCGAGGGCCATGGTTATGCACCGATCACCTACGGTTGGCTGGTGGGTGAAGTGTTGCGCCGGGTCGAGGGGCGCGGGCCGGGTGAGTCCATCGTCGCGCGCACGGCCACGCCTCTTGGCCTCGACTTTCACGTCGGCCTTGCAGATGAAGAGTTTGATCGGGTGGCGATTATCTCGCGTGGCAAGGGCAACTTTGGTGATGCCGCGGCTCAACGCCTGCTCAAGACCATGATGAGCGAGCCTGCGGCTATGAGTACACGGGCTTTTACCAATCCACCGTCGATCATGACCAGCACCAACAAGCCTGAATGGCGGCGTATGCAGCAACCGGCGGCCAATGGCCATGGTAATGCGCGCAGCCTGGCAGGTTTTTACAGCGGCTTGCTGGACGGCCGGTTGCTGGAGAGCGAGTTGCTGGCCGAGCTGACCCGCGAGCATGCGGTGGGCGAGGACAAAACGCTGCTGACCCGTACCCGTTTCGGTCTGGGTTGCATGCTCGATCAGCCAGAGGTCGCCAACGCTACCTATGGCATGGGGCCACGTGCATTTGGTCACCCTGGTGCCGGCGGCTCCATTGGCTTTGCCGACCCAGAGCGGGATGTGGCCTTCGGCTTCGTCACCAACAATCTGGGACCGTTCGTCCTGATGGACCCCCGCGCGCAGAAACTTGCGCGTCTATTGGCTGATTGTTTATAGCCAGCTCAGCTAAACTGCTTAGAACCATGGCCTGGTCTGCTTTCTGCGCAGGCCATTAACCGGCTTCTTTTGCTTATCACGATGTGGATTCCCGATGCTCGCCAACAAAACTCTCGCCATCGCCCTGTGTGTGCTGATCAGCGGTTGCAGTGCTTTCGAAAAATACACAAAGCCTGAGCCTAAAGTGGTCGCCATGCCGCCGCCGGCAGTGACCCAGGCCTGGCTGGATGTGTATGAGCCCAAGGTGCGCGAAGCGATTAAGGGCACTCCTTTCGAATTTGAACGCCGAGAAAACCTCTTGGTGATCACCGCGCCGGTGCAGGGTTCGTTCAACCCCGACCGTCCGAATATGATGCTCCCCGTCACCC
>TARA_R110000868_G_scaffold177334_1_pt1 | contig 11994 bp, 17 predicted proteins | sample TARA_R110000868 | Tara Oceans TARA_R110000868 (sample SAMEA4397489) | marine metagenome | biome: Polar Biome; feature: [SRF] surface water layer (ENVO:00010504); material: water (ENVO:00002006), including particulate matter (ENVO:01000060) such as... | depth 5 m | reverse complement strand
ATTACCAAGACCCGTTTGGGCGATAGATTCATCACCTTGGATTTGGAATATTTGACGAGGATCATCAGCAACGTGAGCCAAAATGTCCGTTGAAACAACGGCCCCTGTCCACATTTGCGAAAACAATCTGTAGCCAAGAGTTGGATCAGTGAAATTACTTCCTTGAAAAATCCCAATGGGACGTGACGAGGAGGTTGCTGTGTCTAGTTCGATAGTCCCGGAAGCGGCGAGTTCTACTACGTCACCAAAAAATATGCTGGTGCCGTAAGAGTTCGTCACTTTTAGCTGACGGAAAGAACCATTCTCATATCCGCCAAGTCTATTTACCGGAACAAATCCATAAGGGGAAGCTGTTGCTGCCATCTTACTTGCTCCTATTGTAAAGTTACACTAATGCAAACGCTAATATTAGCGTTTGCGACCAGCGCCAAACGATACAGTAGACTTTCTTTCTGTTTCCAGAAGGGGCATCCGTGGATCGTTTTCGCGCATAAAGTTTTGATCCACACTTGCAGCCTGATCGGAGGCCATGCTTCTGTAGTAATCAGCCCGTTTCTGCATCAGTTCGGTACTGCACTTACACAACATTAGCCCACCAATAACGACATTACCTTCATAGGTAGTGTCGGCGTCTGACATGATCATCAATTCAGGATGATCCTCTGCCAAACATGGCTCCCAACCTTCACGATACCTCATGGACACATTTCGATTGTCTTTCTCACCTAACATGGCGGTTCGGACCCAACGAAATTCGTAACCATCTTGTGGCGTGGGGTCGGGTAGATTAGAAGGCGGCCTATAGTCGGTCACCCGATCCTCTACTTCGCGTGTCTCATTATCTCGCTCTTTCGAAGCGGTGCGCGGATTAGCCATTTAATTGCTCCTTTGCAACCTGAGCGGCGTATTGTTTATTCGATAACCCAAGGCGCTTTGCGAGAGCTACTTGAGTGGTGGTTAGCTGCACTTTGCGCGGGGGTTTACCGCCCCGTGACGGCCCTCCAACTGGAGGCTTTTTCTTCGGAGAGTTCGCAGCAGGGGCATCAACCCCTACACCACCTAAATCACCTTCCGAAAAACGATCAGGGAATACTGTCCGCATTCCTTGATCAATCTTTATATAATAGTCTTCATGAACTCGCGGGTCTAGTCCTGATTTTACTAATTTTTCATGCAGACCAATTGCGTACCCTGTCATATCTTCATTACCCGCAGCCTGAAACCAACTATTCTCATGCATCCATCTAGACGCTCGTGTGTCAGGCGGGGCAACAGCTTGACCTGTTTGTTGAGGTACTTGAGCTGGGGCTTGAGCTGACACTTGAGGGCGGGGAGCAGAGGCCAAACGATGCACATTCTGTGCATGAAGTTTAGATAGATTTTCCTGAGCCGCTAACAAAGCGTCGGTGTCTCCACCTTCGTAAGCGTCTTTAAATTCGCTACGCGCTTTATCAAGTTCGGCGTCTGTTCGCGCTCCGTACTGTTCAATCAATACCGTGTTAGAGTTTTCTAAAGATTGTTTAAGCGCCTGATTGTCAGCCGCCACTTGCTCTGCGTAACGCACAGCTTCAGCCGACTGTCTTTCAGCGGCCTCTTTAGCTCTACGCTCTTCATGAAACTCATATTTAACGGCTTTAATACGCTTTTGAGCATTTTCAGAGTAATCTTGAATCTCTTGCTCAAACTCATCGCCGTCAACATCTAAACGATCTCCCGCAGGACGAGCGTCCCGTACATCTTCTTCAGGAACATCGTCAAGAACTTCAATCTCTACTTCGTCTTCCGCTGGTTCTGGTAAACCTTCGGGGTCTTCAAATGATTGTGATGTATCTGCCATTATGCCCTCGTATATCCTCTAGGATCATCAACCACAGCCTGAACGGTGTCGTCATTGATGATACGAAATTCTTTACCATGAATGTGAAAACGGACCCCTTTATAAGCCCCAATAAGGACGAAGTCGCCAGTCTCACACCAAGGCTCTGTGCCAAAACGCTCTGCATCATTATAGCATTGGTCGCCCATAGCAAGAACTAGCCCAACCACAGTGGAGGTCTGTTCGATCTGCTTAGTAGCATCTGCTTTAATGATACCTCCGGCTGTTACTTCTTCAACTTCTGGTATAGCGATCAACATGCGCCAACCTTTAGGCTGCGGTAACTGTTGAGCCGTCTCTGGCTTTGAGGAAGAAGGAATGCCGACTAGTTTAGGAGTCTCTATAGGTTTTATCTTATTAGTTGATTTGCTCATGTGTCGAGCTTCTCCTGTTCGTCCAGTTCGTCAAGAACATCAAGAATACATCTTTCTGCCAAAGCCAAACCTTTAATAACCCCTGCATTTTCTGCGTATTTTATAGCAATCATATCTGCCCGTTCTGCTGATAAGCACCCACCTGTAGCTACCATATCGGCGGTATCATTCATCTCGCGACGAATGCGCTCTTGGATAGCGGATAAAATATTATCGGCCAATGTTAATCCCTTCAAGTCTTTTATTCATCTTTGTTTGATTTTTGTTCGTCGTCTGGTTTAGAACGGAACATGTCCATAAAACGTCCGGCCATATTTTGAGTATCTCTCATCCGCTCATTAGCAAGGCTTTCTTTCTTTGCTTCATGTATCTTCTCATCACGTATAACAGCTACGCCTTCACGTAATGCAGCTTGAGCAGCTTGTGACGCGATACGCTCACGCTCAATTTCATTGTCAGCTACACTCTTAGCCACATCCACACCTAATTGCGCTCCAGCCTGTTGTTCGTTTGATTTCATTTTAGTCAGCTCAATCTCAAGCTTGAGTTTCTCAATCTCTTTATCCATCATATCTGACTGCACCTCTATACCAAGTTTGGTGCCTTCGATCTTCTCTTTAGAGGCGATCTGCTCTTTACCCAACATGGCGCGAAGCCTATCCGCCATACCCTTACGTTTAACTTCATCGACCTTAGCTTTGCTCTCGGCTAACTGCATTTGCAATACTGGATCGTTTTGATTCTCAGCGTTCTTCTGCGCTTGAGCTTCTGCTTTATCTTTCTGAAGCAACTTGTCGGAGGCATCCGCCACCAATTTAGATAGCATAACTTCTGTTTCTGCGGGGAGGTCTGCATTATGCTCTGGCAAAGGTACGCCCAACTGTTTCTCAATCTCACGGCGATATTGGAACGCCACATGCTCTTGTATGTGAGCCGCTGCTGCCGCTTGAATAGCCTTAGCTGCGGGTGCCTGACCTAACGCCTCGATGATCTTGGGGTCTTGAGCCGCAGCCACATGCACTCTTATGTGGCTCTCGTGATCTTGATGAACATGCGCCTTTACAGGTTCTCCTGTCATCAGAGCCATATTCTCGGCCACAGGGTCTTTCGGTTTCATCTCATCTTCGAGAGGAATAATCTTCTCAACATTATCGATGCCCATAACCTCAATCATCTGGCGATGTAATTCTTTCAGATCATAGATGTGTGGAGCGGTAGCGGCTAACTGATGTACAGCTTGGTGCTGCATAATCCGATGGGCCATAGTTGAGGCATCAGGATTGGATACTGGAACGATGTCAACGCGATCATCATAATCTTTCGTTCGAGTAGCGCCATCTTCAACATCATACTCATACTCTTCAGGAGCGTGATCCCGAACTAATGCGGCAATTAGCTTAAACTCTTGGCGCATAGCAGCGTGAATACGAGCGTGAACGCCGCTCATAACCTTCATGCCCCGCTCAAGTAGCGCCAAAGTGGTGCCGACGGGAGCTTGGGAGTTCATGTCTGATATTTTAAGATCGGCTATCGAAGCGATATTACGACCTTCCTCTACAATACTCCCAAGCAACTGGTAAAGGACCGAAGATGGTTCCTTATAAGGTACAAACGCAATATTATCCTTAATGGCTCCGCCGGGAACATCCACATCACGAAACTCACCGGGTCTTAATGGGGAATTATCACCTTTAATGCGAAGGCCACGGGATTTTAATCCTGCGGGGAGGTTAGAAAGTGTGCCAGCGTCCACAAGCTGCCGAAGGATACTAGTAGCAGACTTAGAGATACCACCGAGAAGGTGAACAAGGCCAATACCATAAAATCCAAGACCCGGCAGATAGGGGTAATGAATAAAGAACTCATTTTTGCTTTTGAGATCATCATCTTCCTCCCAGTTTCGGTAAATACTTAATACAGTATTGCTGCTCTTATCCATCGTGATGATGTAAGGCAATGCGATTCCAGTTGGCTCGCCATCTTCGTCCAAATCTTCAAAACCGGGAAGATCATGTTCGACATGCATCTCTAATAAAGTATGACGGTCATCTTTTTCAGCCTTTGGCGCGTCTCCCGCTGCCTTATCCTCCCGTCTATCAACATCGGTGTACTCAATGGAGGGGCTTGGCACGTCCACCATACGGTACTGCCCGGAATATTGAGCTTTTAAAAGATCATTAGGGTACATCTTCATGACATGAGTCATTCTGGGACACGCTGTAAGTGAAGTTGTGCCATATGCAACTATAAAATCGTCTGCCATAATAAATTTAGATGTCTGACGACCTAGAGAAGGGTCAAAGTAGACCTTTTTAAAGATTGAGCCGCCAATAGCTAGATGAAACAACGCCTGTTCATGCTCTTGGCGGTACTCAGACATCACTTCGGTGCATTGATAGTTCATATCGTGGCGAACACGCTTGGCTTGCCTCTCCCGATCACGATCAGTCTTGCCAATAATACGGGTTAAGACTGGCCCGGACGCAGGAAACGTCTCCATCATAGCTTCGGCTTGAAACTTAACCACAGCTTCGGTCAAAATAGGGTGAAACACGCCACTTGCGCCAGCCCAAGGCTGTTGTCTGCTCTCAATATTTAATCCTAATAGCGCAATCCCACTGGTATAGGCTTTCTCCCAAGGCGCACGGGTGTCTTTGTCGTCCTTAAACGCCTGAACGAGTTCAGCAGATAACGCGCTAAGCGCCTCATCCTCAAGGAGTTCGGCTAGATTTACATTATGATCTTCACTACGGTCCTCATCTTCACCGTTAGGATCAAAGTCAATGACAACAGACCCATCTTCATTCTGCTCCTCACCCATTAATTCGTAATCAGGATCATCCGCGTCACCTGTTAGTGGGTCGATATCAACTTCCGGTCCATCCTCTACGAGAATGTCGGAAGGAACTAAGGCTTTGTCTACATTGATCGCCATGTGGTTACCCCTTAATAGTACTCATACGTCTCAGCCGGAAGGATTTGTCGATTATCTTCTTCTTCATCCTGCACGGTTTGAATAAACCCACCCTGCCGATAGCGGAGCAATGCTTGTGTAGAGCTGTCCACAAGATCGTCATGCTCCCCCGCAGGGAACTCAGCAAACTCTTCAATCACTTCTTCTGCCCATCGATGAGCTGGCGCCCATACTATACCAGAATGAAACAGATCGGAAACTGCATTTACTCTAGCGATCTTATCGTTACCACGGCTCGGTGTAAACTCCCCAACTGGAAGTCCCATAGCACGAAGCTCATAAATAAGTGGCGCACCAGAAGCTCGCTTCTCAACGATAAGCGCATCTGGCTCCCATTCGTTGTAAGTTTCAAGCACAACTTTCTTCAGTTCCGGGAACTCCATACGTTGTTTAAAGGCGTCCAATAGTATCACATTGGGCATAGTCTTGCCTGTATCAGGGTGTTCTCTATAGAATACGCCCCAAGTTGTACAGGCAGAATAGTCAGAGCGTTGAGTCTTTTCAAACGCTGTATCCCAAGATTGAATTATAAACTCTACATCCGGGGGATCACGATGTTCCCATCGCTGCCACCACTCACGCTTGACCAGTGCGCCCTCTTCGGCTGTCGGGGTCTGTTGGTACTGCGCCATCCATTTCGGTATCGGTAGTTCTTCCTTAATCGCAAGAATTTCTTCTTCCGGCCAATACTCAGGCCAGATTGGTTTACCGCTCGGCAGAATAGCAGGAAGCTCAATAACCTCCCAGACATCACCTGTCTCTTTAGTTGCGGCGGCCTTCAGCACTTGTCCCGTTAAATCTCTTTTCGACCAGCGTGTCATAACAATAACTATCGCTGCGCCCGGCTGAACACGTTGCCGTGGACCTGACGTATACCACTCGAACACGCCATCATATATTTCTGGTTTGGTTTCAGCCTGTTTAGCTTCTTGCTCTGAATGTGGGTCATCAATAATGATCAGATCACCACCACGGCCCGTCATGGTGCCGCCAGTGCCAAGGGCAAAGTATTCGCCTTTATCAGTGGTCTTCCATTTACCCGCTGCGGCGGCATCTGCATGAACCGCTACGTTGGGGAATACCTTCTGGTACGCAGTGTCGCCAATTGTATCGCGCACTTTGCGGCCAAAGTCTACCGCTAGATCAGCGGTGTTCGAGGCTTGGATTACATACTTCTGTGGATGATGCCCAAGAAACCACGCGGGGAATAGATGACTGGCAAACTCACTCTTGGTGTGGCGAGGGGCCATATTGATAATTAACCGCTTGAGTTCGCCACGGGCTACACGCTCAAAAGCATCGGCCATTATCTTATGGTGATACCCTTCAATAAAACCGGGCCACACTTTCTTGACAAACGGTATGAAGTTTAACTGAGCGTTGTTGCTGTCACGAGTAGCTTCCAGCTTATTAAGCGTAGCGAGTATATCGCGCTGCACATCTATTGGCAGCTCACCGACTCGATCAAGTTGATCTTGTGTGATGCTGTCCAGCGTCATACACTCTTCCCCTTCTTAATATTCCAGTTTAACTCTTTAAAGTTATGCCCTGAAGAAACAAGACAAGATATCTCGTTTCGTATTCCCGTATGTACAACCGTAAAGGTCTTTTCAGGGCTAACGAATAAGGTAAAGACTATTCTATTCTCATAGACCCCAGAGTAAACAGGCTTTTCATTAAACTTTTTATCTAGCCATTGGATAACTTGAGTAGCTGGCGCGCATCTTATGGTAGGTTGTGCAACAAGTTTAGCGGGTTCTGTAGGTGTCGTCTGGCAACCTGATAAACTGAGAAAAACCAAAAGCAAAGGCGCGGCCAGAGTTATTAAGATAATAACAATGACGGACGGTGTCTTTCGCTTCTTATGTTCCAACATTTTATCCATAAACAGTTATCCATTTACAGAGATACCCTCGATTAGGGGCTGAAAGCAAGTATAAAGGGTAAGGACGGGGCTACGCTTCATACCGATGAGGCAGGGGGTTGCTCATCAGAAATGACACGGACAGACCGGGCAAGGTTAGGTATCCATTCAACATAACCCCGTTCCTCTAGCCTTGCTACCAGAGCGGATACAGATGATTTGCTCTTAGCACCCAAGGCTATTCTAATTTCATCGAAAGACGGCGCATAGCCGTTGTCTGACCAAAAGCCAGAAATATAATCTAAACATTCTTTTTGACGAGGCGTCATATCAAAGACTTTCTATAGTTATATGAACAGAACCTATACATTGGCCGACCAAACGTCAACCCTCGGTAGGATATTCAACAGACTTTTTTTTCAGTGGTGTTAGATTATAGAACTTAGCTTGATCAATTTCAAACCGTGTGCGCCTAATATTCCTAGAGAATACTCGTTTGTGATGCTCCTCACACCAAGAGGTGCGGTTGTGCGTAGGTGAGCCGCAGACCGCTGCTTGCCCATCAATTTGTCCATCCATCCACCGACATTGTTGAGAGTTTGCATCCAGCAGCTTCACTCGACATGATTTCATTTACGAAATACTTTACTGTAGTTCTCATCATAAGCCCTCGAAAGCCCCAGCTTCTTCTGGTAATTAGGGTTTGAAGGAACTCTGCGCTCGTTTGCAACATACCAATCTGCTGGCTTCTTACCATCTTCGGCCAATTTAGCATGATACTCCTTGTTCCGAAGCTCTTGTCTTTCCCTATCAGCTTTAGACAACTTAGGCGCACCTTTAGCCGGGCCAAAAATACTTTCGTGGTTAGCTTTATATCTTTTCGAGGTCGGGGCTGATCTAAACTTATCCTTATGCATTAATTGTCTCCCTTCCTGCCGTGCAGTTTACTCCATAAATAGCTGTCAAATTTAGCGGCGTAGTGGCTAATGCGTAGTAGTATCTTTCTTATCATAACTCTGACCTCTTAAATTTTTGTGCGATGTTCCAATCGATAACCTTGTTATCGCCTTTTAACACAACATCTTCAAACGTCTGGCCTTTCAGCTTCTTAGCTAAACTTTTCTCACGCTCTTTAGTGTTCTTAATATGTTTAGGCCATCCTGAGTTATCTTCTTTCGTTCGTCTTGGCATCAGTCCCACCTATAGAATATGTGATTTTCTATTCGCACCACTCTCGTTTTAGTCTTCGCCCAGACAGGCTGCACATCTATTGCGTGGTAGTGTGTTGCGCCATCTGTCGGGTCTAACCAAACTCCTGCGAGTATATGGCTCGCAAGATCAACCGCAAACTCAAAAGCCTCATTATCTTTAGGCTCGTCTGATTTACCATCGCAATAGAAAGAAAACTGGCATTGGTCTCTGCGGACTATGCTGGTCGGCTTACTGCCAAGCCTCCCTTGAGTGATGACTTCGCAAACGTCGTTCGGGTATCTCTCATCCCAGACCCTATTCATAACCACATTAGCGACGGCAAGCTGCCCCGCCATTGGTTCAGCTCTCGCCTCAAAGTAGATAGCGACTGCCATACAGGCTAATGCAGAAAACATAATCCTCTCCTTATTCAATCTTCATCTTTAGGTAGATAGACATCAACGATGCTTCCGCAATTAGGACAACTCAGATTTGTAACCATCGTATAGTTCTCATCTTCTTCATCAATGTCATGGTCGCCGCCCCAAATTAACTCAGTATTACAATGCCAACAGTTCATCGAAAAGTTCCCTGTAAAATATATGATCATTCGTCGTACTAACTATGTACTAAAATGTCAAATTTATTTTATATATTATTTTTGTAGGGCAAGCCATACGAAACTATGCAATTTCTATATTTTGCTCACAGACAACTCAGATTGCAATGTAATACAAGTATATGGATGTTATATGCCAGCTTGGGGGGTGGGGGCCAAGTAAATCTCTATCATGGAGAGGGTCCAGATCGGTTTTTCAGTCTATCTTCCAGATAAAAAAGAGGGCTTTTTCTCTGTCATGCGAGACAAAGATCAAGCTTCAACACTGACACGGCTCGACATGTACAGCCTTGTCAGTGTTGAGGGCAAAAGCTAAGTCATTGATATCATTGATCTTTATCATCGTGATCGCATAACAAACATTATGGAAAGTTTAACTGGATTATGGTTAAGCCCTTGATTTGAAAGCATCTTTAAGCTTGTCCGCAAGCTCCTGCTCCACTTCAGCAGGGGTCAGGGTCTCGGTCAGGTCTAGGGTTCTGGTCACGAACACCCCACACTTCTCAGTCTGGCCCAACAGGTGTAAGGCTTTCAATTTGTTCGCATCACTGTCTGCGTCTTTACTCAATTCATACAGCGATCTTTCTACATAGCCTCGGAGAGACTGGCCTGAAAGCAGTGCGGCTTCGTCTTGAGCCTTGAAACCACTCTCTAGCCTTTGGGCGATTGCAGGGTGCCGCATCATCTTGCTGGCTTCTGTATGAATGGCGGCGTCACTCATTGATGTCACATCGTAAGCCCGCCTGTAAGCATCACTTTGTGATCCGGCGCCCGCCAGCATGGCCTTGCAGAATGCGCGCTGTTTGTTTGTCAGGTTATCGGCACCTTTTTTGATGTCGGTTTTGGGTTTGGTTTCATCTTTGCCGCCGTCAACTACTGTAAGTATTGGGGCATCATCATTGGGGTCATCAGTCACGGCGTCAGTCTCCTTCGCTCAAATGTGTGTCCTCCCAAAATATAAGCCGAAAAACAAATTAACAAGAACAATTATCTCAAAAGTAGAACATTAGATGAACAAACAGCGTAAATGAAATAAATGGGTACAGGTAGCCCAGCGACATTAGAGGCGCTGTACGGGCCTTAAAATCGATTATAGAGATAGCCCCATTTGACCCCTCCAATGGCCCCTCGTGTATATATATAAAGACAAAGTGCGAATGGGGTGCGAATGAGGTGCGAAAAAAATAAGTTGACATATAACAAATTGCCTGTATTGTCGGGCCTACAAACAGAGGCCACATGAAACCGCCCGCGACAGAGAACAGAGCAAAATCTGTGACAAGAGGTGGAGCCACTGAAGCCGAATAAAGTTTTCGGATGAGCCGGATGCCCCTGCAACGGGGCTGAGGTTTCCCAAGCCAGAGCGAAGAGCCTCTAATGTTGATTGAGTGGTCTGGTGGGGTGGAAAGCAAAAAAGTTAACTCAGGATGTACATCCTGAGTCTCAGGATGTTGGTATAAGCCCTGCCTGAGAAAAACCAGTTTTATAACCAATGCCCAGTCTCACCATTGGCTGGGCATTACTGATAAAACCCCCCAACAAAAAAAGGAAGACCCATGAAAAATCTCATCATTGAGCCAAGCGAATACGTTGCAAAATATGCTAGCCCTTACGGGCGAGCCTACTCTCATAATCTGGCCGGTCTGGTTGAGGCATCTATAGAGGCGAACGAATTGCCAATAGGTATGAATATTGATTACGCCCTTGAGGTCATTAGAATTTGCAAAGGAGAATAAGCATGACAAATATGTCAAATGCGGCCAAGCGCCGCGAAGCAAAATTTAGAAGTCGAACGGCGTCACCAGTCAGCGATTGGCAGACGCCAATTCGTGGAACGAACAGGCAAGAATTTGAAATATTCTCCACGTTCGCACCAGATGAAAATGGCAACGATAGCACTAACAATGGTGCGCCAATGCCTACATTCAAAGAATGGATGAACAGATAAACCAAAAAGGGAGACTATCGCCATGACGAATACACCGATAATCACGCCATCCGAGATGCTGGGTCACATGAATTTTGCCTTCTCAGAAGGTAACAATATTCACTTTCACGGTGCCTCTGGCATAGGCAAGACCGACATCGTCAGAGCGGGGGCCAAGGCTCAAGCCGCCGCCTTGGGTGCCACGTTTTATGAAGTGGGCAAAGACCCAGTCCCAGCGGACCTAGAAAATGCCTATGCTTTCATTACCTTCCTGACCTCAGTTCAAGACGTGCTTGATGTGAAGGGCGCTCCGCAAATCGTTAATGAAAAAACTACGTTCCAGCCAAACGAGCTTCTGCCAGATGCCAAGGTGCATGGCCGGTATGGCTTGTTTTTCCTTGACGAACTCTCACAAGGGCAGAACTCAGTGACCAATGGCCTCACGGGCATTTTGCTAGGCGGTCAACTGGGCAAATACACATTCCCAAAGGACTGGCGTATCGCCGCCTGTTCCAACCGCCGCCAAGATAATGCCAACATCCAGAAGTTAGGCGCGCAGGTGCATCAACGGTTCAGCAATTACGAAGTGAATGCAAGCGTCAAAGACTGGGCCGCTTATCGGATATCGCAAGGCTCGAACGGCACGGTTCCAGCGTTCTTACGTCTATGCGGTGACGGCCCCGACGGGTTGCTCCACACCTACACTAAGGGTGACATTTGCTTCGCCTCACCTCGCAGTTGGGAGAAAGTAGATAAGCTAATCTCTGACGGCGTCATCACTGACCAGAAAATGCGCGAGAATATTGCCGCATCAATGGTGGGTGTGGCGGCGGCTAGTACCTTGGAAGGTTTTCTGGCTATGGCTTCCCAGCTAACAACGTGGCAAGCCATCGTCGCGGACCCCGCAAATGCGAGACTGCCTGAGCAAGGCACCAAAAACGCCATCTCGGCGCTGTTCGCGCTGATTGGCATGATGTGCCAAAACGTGACGCGAGACACTCTAGCCAACGCAATCTGCTACTTAGAGCGGATGCCGAAAGAGTTCCAGCAAACCTTCATGCTTGACCTACAGACAAAATCGCCTGACCTCATGGACACTCTCGAAGTGTCAAGATGGCGAGCCAACAACAACGACTTCGCAGTTTAACCAACATGGGAGGGGCTTCAGC
>TARA_R110000868_G_scaffold176154_3_pt1 | contig 11995 bp, 22 predicted proteins | sample TARA_R110000868 | Tara Oceans TARA_R110000868 (sample SAMEA4397489) | marine metagenome | biome: Polar Biome; feature: [SRF] surface water layer (ENVO:00010504); material: water (ENVO:00002006), including particulate matter (ENVO:01000060) such as... | depth 5 m | reverse complement strand
CCTCTCCCGAAGCCGTCGTGCGTGATCTACCTACGCCGCGCTGGGAGCGTGGGCAACCCTCCTCGCCCTGTCCGACCTGTCCGACCTGTCCGGCCTTCACGCCGACAACGGTGGACAGCCGATGACGTAGACTACGCCTACATCGTCGCAGGGTCTGTCCGCGGTGTCCGACCTGACTACGCCTTTCCATGTCTCTCTCTCTTTCTATACTCTCTCTAGAACTCTTAAGTAAGTCGGACACCTCGGACACGTCGGACAACGCAGTCGGGCACTACATCGTAGAGGGCGGGCAACCTCGGACACGAGGTCGGACACCTAACAGAAAGGTCGGACACGACGCTGACTAGGTGGCGAGGTTGTACCCGTGGACGCGCTTCCCGTTCCGCACGACCTTCCCTGCAGCGTGAAGTCCGAGCTGGCGGATCAACTTGCCGAGGCGTTGCCCGTCGCGAGATTGTGGGGGCGTGAGGTAGCCGAGGGCCGACCATGCCTCGGCGATGGTGAAGTCGTGGCGCTTGTCGCACCACAGTTCAAATGGCGCCGCCAGCGGGTCGCTCACCTCGTAGCGTTGCGCGACGATGGCGCGGTCCTGCTCGAGGTCGTGGTCAAGGTGCCAGCCCTCGCCCTGACGGTACGCGTGGACGGCTTCAGCCCATAGCTGGTCCCTGTCCTGACGCAGGGTCTGCGCGTCGCACGTGGTCGTCTCGATGACCCACCAACGCCGCGAGCCCGTGGCGTCCTGGAGGAACTCGTCGTCGTTCGTGGTCCCGGCGAAGACGGTCGTGCGCGGCACGTCGCGCGTGTTGCGCCCGTAGCTCGGACGATAGGAGTCCCGCTGCGACGACACGAACGCCTTCAGCGTCTGCGCCTCGGCACGGCGCAGGGAGTCCAGCTCAGCGAGCTCGTAGATCCATGCGCCCTGCAGCGCCGAGAAGCGATCCTTGCTGGCGAGGTCGATGGGCGTGTCTCGGAACCATTCCCCGCCGAGGATGGAGAGCGACGTGCTCTTCCCGCTTCCCTGCCGTCCCCTCAGGATCAGCACCGTGTCGGCCTTGCATCCGGTCGTGAGGGCCCGTGCCACGGCTTGAATGAGCCACGCGCGGCCCATCGCCTGCGTGACGCGGTCATCGGGCGCGCCGAGGTATCGCCCGCACCACGACGAGATGCGCTCCACACCGTCCCAGCTGAGGGCCTCGAGGAAGTCCGCGACAGGCGAGTAGGTGTGTCGGTGCGCTGCCCACGCCACGGCTTCGTGGATGACGTTCGTGGGCGCGTGGATGCCGTACTGCCTCGCGAGCGTCAGGCCGATCTCGGCTTCGTGGTGGTCGTCCACGGCGATGACCTTCCCGTCGCGCTGGTTCCATTCCACGCGCTCGGACAGGGTGTTGTAGGCGAAGGCGTCGGCCCACCACGGGTCGTGCGCGAGAATGAGCTGGACGTTGTCGCGGTGCCCCTTCGGGTCGCCCGGCTTGACGAGGGCGCCTGTCTTCGGGTCGAACTTATCCGCGGTCCTGTCGAGCATGTCCCAGACGCTCTCGTCGCGAGACATCGGGAGGACAGTGATGCCCGCGAGGGCGGCGAGGTCGGTGTCGTTCATGATTGCCTCCTGAGTGCGTCGAGGCTTCCAGCCCATCCGCACGACTTGCGGTGATGACAGACCACGGGGCCTGCGTCGATGTAAAACCATGCTTCACGGTCTCCGCAGTGCGGACACCGCAGATCGTCCACGTAGGGGCGTGCCGCTGGACGTAGCGTCCCGCCGAGCTGGACGCCGACGCTCTGACGCAGGACCACGTCCTGGTCAAGACGCGTCCGTAGCTCCCGCGCGAGCTCGCGCTCGGTCACTGCCCATCGAGGGGGGGCGAACGTGCGGACAGGCTTCGGCTTGTCGCGTACCAGCTCGAGCAACCACGCCGGGGCTTCCGCCATCTCACGCGTGAAGCCGCCCTCGGTGCGGAAGGTGTAGACCGCGCCCGACCTGTGAACGGTGGGCGGGGCGCAGACGTACCCGCCATCGCCGCGCACATCCACGGACTGAATGCCCGCGGCCTGCAGGCCCTGGGCGTTCCGCACCACGGCCCCCTCAGTCCAGCGCCAGTACATGTGGAACCCGCGCGCCGTCTCCACGCCGAGCGTGGGCGCTGGCCCATGCTTCGCGAGCTGGCCTTCGTACCACGCGCCCGCCTCGGGCCCATCGAGGTCGAGGACCCACACGCGCGAGGCCGCGCCTGTCGCGAGGCCCACGCCTGCCGATGGCCAGCGCGTCCACCATGACCGCACGGTGTCGGCGTCGGTCGTTGCCTTCTCTTGCCAGCCGCCTAGGCGCGGATGCTTTCCCCGCTGCTTCTCGCCGCACGACGCGCCCGCTTGGCAAGCGCATGTCTGCGTGGCGGGGTCTACTTCGTACAGGGGGTGCACACGCATCCCCGCCGCTGCGTAGCGCAGGGCATAGGTGCCCATCGTCAAATGTCACCCCCGCCAGAACCTGCCCTGCATGGTCTGCACATCACCGCTAAACCTGTCCATCTTCTCGCGCAGGACTTGAAGCACTGCGGCTTCCGGGTCCGTATACGGGAACATGACCTCAAGCCGACCTGACCTACCGTATCGGTGAGCACGCCGGACTGCCTGGTATACTTGCTCGAAGCTCCATCCGAAGCCCGAATAGACCATGTGGTCACACTCAGGGATGTTCACGCCAAAACCGAGCACCTTTGGCTTGCTGATGATGTGCCGAATGGACCCCGATCGGTACGCATCGACAATCTCCACGCGCTCCTCGACGGGCATCGCACCGTTGACGACAGGGACATCCTTACCGAGCATCGCGCGGATTGCATCTTCCTCCGCGTTCCGCCCGCACCAGATGATGCCCCTCTTCCCGTCGAGGTAGTCGCCGATAGTAGAAAGCCTGGGCCCGGGGGTCGACCTGATCTCGCCGAATACCGCAGACCTATCTTCGGTTGATTCAGCCGACGCGAACATATTACCGCTCTTCGCCCTGAACCCAGAGTGCACGGCTACGTTCTTGAAAACGTAATCCGGCTCGTCGCCCATCTCCGTCGTCTGCTTGAACCCGAGGGCCCGAGGGCTATGGATGTACGTGCTCCAAGCGGCCAGGTTCCGATAGAACGGCTCGATGGCGTGTCCACGGAGTATCCAATCGGCTCCGTCCTTACGGAAAAACTGCGAGTAGAACTCCTTGGACGTACGCGCATACCCGAGGAATACCGCATGGCTCGCGTATTCTGCATGGTCGTTTGGCGCGGGCGTAGCCGAGGTGGCGAGACGGTAGGGGATGTTCGCAGACAGGCCAATGAGGAAGTCCCGCGTCTCGCCTGCGTCGTTTTTTAGGATGCTACTCTCGTCTAGGACGATGCCCGCAACCCCACGCATGTCGATGTCGCGACGGCTCTCGTAGTTCATGATCGCGAGCCCGCTAGTCCACGCCTCGCCAGCTCGAAGGTCCACCAATGTCGTCCCGTGGAACCGCTCAGACTCGCGCTTGATCTGCTTCAGCACCGCGAGAGGGCAGAGTATCAGGACCTTTCCATGCTTCTCGACGGCGTGCGCCCACGCGAGAAACATCGCGGTCTTCCCGAGGCCACAGTCCGCGAAGATTGCAAACCGTCGGCGCTCTAGAGCCCGCTGGACCAGGTAGGTCTGAAAGTCCATGAGGTGCGGGGCCTCCGACACGATAGACCTCGTGTCGATATGCCCGCCAAACACCGCGGCGTAGCTAGTAGCATCGGTGATGACGGTGCGGCCTTCAACGCGGTAGGTCGCGAGACGCTTGCACCCGATGAACAGGTCATACCCAGCGCGACCCGTGGGGATGTCGATACGGACTTCTTCTGATGTCACTTCGCACCTCCGAACATGGACATCTGAGCTCCACGGGATGCGATGACCCGGTCCAGGTTCTTCTTCGCCACCCCGAAGTATCGAGGGTTGAGCTCGAACCCGATGAACTTCCTGTCGAGGTCCAGCGCCTTGTACCCCTCTGACCCCACGCCCATGAATGGCGATAGGACTGTCTCCCCCTTGTTGCTCCAGAGCCGGATGCATCGGTCGATGAGCGGGAGCTGCAACGGGCAGACGTGCCGCTCGTCTTGGTCGCTCTTCGCTGCGGATGTGTTCAGCGTGTCCGTCTCCTTGATGCCAGTCCACACTCCGAGCGCCTCGCCACGGTCGAACATCCCCGAGTAGAGCTTTCCGTCTGACGTGTCGTCGCATGGACCCCAGACCCCATCGGCGAACTGGATCCACTCGTCGCGGCTTACCGACCCTTCGCGCCCGTCCTGTCTCACAGGTACCTCGTTGTCTCCCGGCGCCTTGAAGATGAGCAGGTAGTCCACAAGTGCGGGGCGTGAGATCATCGAATCGCGCTCGAAGTTGCTGAACGTGAGGCAAGCCGACTTCGTGCGGATTGATTGCGCTTGCGGGTTCTTCGGGATGGTCACATCGCCGTAGTAGTGCAGACCCGCTGCTTCCATCTTCCGGATGACCTCGCCACGGATGTCGAACAGGCCCATGTAGCCGTGGTTCGACTTGAACCGGGACACCTGCTGGATGTGCAGGCACACGTTCCTGCCCGGCTTGACGACGGGAGCCAGCGCTTCGGCAAAGAACTGGAAGTGGAGCATGAACTCGTCGTCACCCTCCCTGCTATTGCCCATGTCCGCGTCCGCGTCAGTGTACGCGTACAGGGATGAGAACGGCGGGGAGAACACCGCAAGGTCGATGGATGCAGGCGGCAGGCTCATGAGCCCTGGGATGCAGTCCATGTTGGAGATCGTGTAGTCGGCAGTTTGGATCGTGGTCATGTGGGTCTTCCTTTCAGTTCTTGCTGGTTGATTGCAGAAGCATCGTTGGAACTATGACTTCACCTGTCGTGTACGGTCTTTCCCTCTCCGCTTCGCGCGGCTCTCCGCTTCGCGCTTCTTCCGGACATTCTCCCAGTTGACGTACCGCATGACGCAAGCGTGCGGGGATCGGCCCATGAGCTTGCCGATCTGCGGGTACGTCAGGCCCTCCGCTCGCAGCTTGTAGAGCTTCTTCGTCTCCGCGTCCGACCAGGGCTTCTTCACGGCAAGGTGGATCCCGAGGACCTTTCGCACCGTGTCGACCGTGCGGTCCAGCTGGCCCGCTATGTCGAGGTCGCGGACGCCCGCGGCGTGGAGCTTCTCGATCTGCGCGCGCTCCTCAACAGTGACGGCCACGAACCATCGCAAGCCGAGGTCACGGCACCGCGTCCGAATGGCGAATACCGTTCTGTTCAGCGCGAGTCCGATCTGTCGTGCCGTCTTCCCTTCGTTGTGCAGGCGACGGAGCTCGAGCAGCTGCGAGCGTGTCCATGGTCTACCGGGCATGGAAGCCCTTCGTCCGCTTGTACGTCGAGATGACGTACCAATGCCGCCCCACGTGCTCGCCGATGGCGCGGACGCCGAGGCCCTCGTTCAGCTTCGCGTCAACAAGCCGCCGTTCGTGCTCGCTGAGGGCAGCGTACCGTGCGTTCTTCCGCCCGGTCACCTCGACCATCGCGGCCTCCTTGTTGGCCGTGCCAACGTACTGCGCGACGGCGTCCGGTTGCCTTCCGAGGGCCGCGCCGATCTCCGTCCACGTTGCGCCCTGGGCGCGCATGTCGCGGGCCTTCGCGAGCTCGCTGGGACGCCAGTGGCGGTAGGTGTACTTCGGTACGACCTGCGTCGGCACGGCAACCTCCACTAGGTCACGCGCGGACCAGTCCGCGTCCTTCAGAACGGCGACCATCGAGTGCATCGCGCTCTCGCTTCGCCCGAGGCGCTCCCCCACCTCGCGCCAGGAGAGCCCCTCCTCGCGCAGCTGGCGGGCACGCTCGAACTCTGAGGGGCGCCACGGGGTGTTGGTGCGGGTCATGCTGCACCCCCACCCGTCAGCGTGCGGTAAAGCATGTCGGCACGCTCCTTATGCATCCGCGCGTCGGCCTGTACCATGAGCAGTTTTGCCGCAAGACGTGCGTTTTCCGTTTCAAGCACGTCACGGTATGCGGTCCACTGCTCCAAGTCGCGAGCCCGCCCACGGCGAAGGCGCTGGATGCCCTTGTAGTAGCCGCGTGCGCGTTCACGGAGCGACTCCCAGATGCAGTCGAGATGCAGCATCGCGCGCCTTGCTTCTGGCGTCGTCAGGTTGTCGGCGACGAGATGAGCGTTGAGCAGCCATTCTCCAGCCTGGCGGCTCTCCCAGACCTGCGCCTCCCATCCTGTCTCGCCGTGCTCAGCGCGTAGCCGGACGACGTAGTCCATGAACCGTGAGAGCGTGGCCGCATCTTCTGCGGATGCGGATTGTGTGGCGCGGTTCATCGCGACGATAGCGGCGTGCATTTCTAGGTCGGTCATGGCGCATCCTCCAGCGCGGCGATGAGGGCCTCGGCTTCGCTATCGACCCATTGTCCGCGGTGGCGCGGGTGGCAATCAAACTGATACCCGTGCTCTCGGGAGATCTTGACGCTCACCTGTAGGAACGGGACGGCGTGCGCCTCCCGCACCAGCGCGAGCAGGCAGCCCAGCGTGGCGGGGTCTTCTAGGTCGGGGAGCGCGGTCATGTCTGCGTCCCACTCTCCGCAGTACGCCTTGCCTGGAATCAGGTCGACACAGTCGATGGTCTGTCCTTGGTCGTTGCTCATGCCACGCATCCACCGCCAGCCCTTGCACGCCACGGCACGTCGTGCGAGCGCGATCATCTCGTCGGTCATCGCTCCTCCTCGCGACGGTGCTCGCCGCGTTCGATGCTGTCTGCCAGGTCTTCGACCCGCCCGCAGCACTTGTCGCCGTTGTGGTTCATCGTTTCGGCAACGTCCCGCAGCCACGCCACCACGGCGGCGCGCTCCGCGTACGCGAGGTCGACGCACTCACGTTCGCGCCTCCGCAACTCCTCGAGCTCGCCGACCATTAGGTCGAACTCCTCGACAGGCACCATCCGTATCGGTCGCGCAAGCGCCACGATGCTCGTCAGATTGGCGCGGATCACGGCCACCTCCCCAGAAGCCGCACGATGGCGGCGATGATGTTTGCGAGAGCGCTCATCACAGGCCCCACGCCAAAAACATCATGACCAGCACGCAGCCGCCGCCGAAGATGGCGTCTCCGTGAAGGTCCCACACGTAGCCGGGGTCGTGGTACAGGCAGCGAAGAGTGTCGTAGAAGCTCATGGGTCCTCCTGTCGTCCGGTGACGACATCCTAGGAGTACCAATATCGTGCGACGCGCGCAAGGGGTGCGCGTGAACTTTCTAGACGGGGGTCACCCACACGTCGATGCGGCCTGCCTCGGGGATGGCGCGCTTGCTCATCTGCAGCTCCACCACGAAGCGGTCATCGGCGAGCACGCCTGCCTCGACGAGGGCGTCCATGACGATCTTCCCGACGTTGTCGATGTCGGGTTTAGTCGCGTACGGGATGCCGCCCGTCTCCTTCCGGATGCGCCATCGTTCCCGGTCGCACCACGCAGGCCGCGTCTTCGGCAGGGGCCAGTACGCCACGATCTCCAGCTGAACTGGCTCCGCGATGGGCTCTCCGCGGGCCTGCTCGCGCAGCATGGTGACCGCGGCCTCCATCCACGCGCGGTGTTCCGGCGGCATGTAGACGCGCCCACCTCCTCGAGCAGCTCGGGGACGGGAAGCGCCTCGAGGTACTAGGCCGATGGTGTAGTCAGCGATCACTTCGCGTCCGTCCCGTAGCCCGGGAGAGGCTTCTGCTTGTCGGTGTACATCCGAACGATGGCGAGCACCCAGAACAGAGCGAGCACGGTTCCGACGACGCCCCAGACCCAGCCCGCCGCCGACCATCGATCGAGCAATAGGTAGGCGAGCGCCGTCGTATGGGTCGGAAGTTGAGCGGGCATCACGGCCCACGGGATGACGGTGCGGTTCATGACGCGTCCGCGCAGGCCGCGGCCATGAGGTCGACGGGGTCCATGACCAGCGCGCGCGCGAGGGCCATCATCGCCGTCGTCGAGGGGCGATACTCGCCCGCTTCCCAGCGCGTGACCTGCGAGGCCGCTACGCCGACGTGCCGGGCCAGCTCCGCGCGGCTCATTTCCATGCGCTCCCGCTCTTCGCGGATGGTTCTGCCGAGGGTGGGGTACATCATGGCCCTGCACTATAGTGCAGTTGCGAATATCGCAAGGCTTGCTAGTTATGGGGCATGAGTCACCACGCGCTACCCCTGACAAACCTCCTCACGTTCCTTCTCCAGCACCACGCCGAGGACATCGGCTACGTCGCCTACAACGAGGGTCGCGCGAGCGTCACGCTCAACCGCTCGCCGAAGGGCGCCACCATGCTCGGATGGGACTGGAACCCGTCCCCATCGCTTCGTGGAACCATCGTCCACACCACGCCCTCGGGCATTCTCGTCATCGCACCGGAGTTCGCACGATGATCCTGTCTCAGTCTCCCGAGCTCGACCAGCTCGCTACCGCCCTCGCCATCGCGCAGGGCTCCATTCAGGGCGCGGTCAAGGACCGCACCAATCCGGCGTTCAAGAGCAGCTACGCCGACCTCGCGAGCGTGTGGGACGCCTGCCGCGCCGCCCTGTCCAGCAACGGCCTCAGCGTCTCCCAGCATCCGGGGCGCCTCGAGGACGGTAGCGCGACCGTGACGACCATCCTCCTCCACAAGTCGGGCCAGCACATCGCCTCGGTGTGCGCGGCCCTCCCGCGCGACCAGAGCCCCGCCGCCGTGGGGTCCGTCGTGACGTACCTGCGCCGCTACGCCCTCGCAGCCGCCGTCGGCGTGGCGCCCGAGGACGACGATGGGCAGGCGGCACATCACGCGGCCCCGCAGGCCCCGCCCCAGCGCGCCCCAGCACCCGCTCAGCGTGTCGCCGAGGCATTCAGTGGACGCGTCGAGAGCGTCGAGCGCATCGCCCACACGCCCTCGGGCATTGACCCGTCCTGCCCGACGTGCTCGGGCTCGATGTGGGACAACCGCGAGAAGAAGACGAACCCGAAGGCGCCCGACTGGAAGTGCAAGGACAAGTCGTGCCAGGGCGTCATCTGGAAGCACGGCGACAAGCCCCGCGGCCCCGTCCCGCAGAGCCGTGGTCCCCTGCTGGACACGCCCCCGCCCCCCACCGACGACGACATGCCCTTCTAAGGAGCGACGATGACTACGACGTACGACTTGATGCGCGGCGCCGCCCGCGTGCAGATGGAGATCGAGGAGAACTCGGGCCTCCTCAGCGAGGAGACCGCGGCCTTCCTGACGACGTGGATCGAGCAGTCCGAGGACAAGGTCCTCGCCTGCATGCACCTCGTCCGGCGCATGGAGGCCGAGGCGGAACTGCTCGATGCGGAGGAGAAGCGCCTGCGTGCGAAGCGGAAGACGTGCGAAGGCGTGGCCGACCACGTGAAGGCCCTCGCCACGGGCCTCCTGTTGGCGCGTGAGGCGATGGGCGAAGAGGCGAAGGTGAAGGGCCCCACCTACTCGGCGTGGCTCGCTGAAACTCAATCCATCGTCGGTCCCGAGGACGTGTCTCAATGGCCCGAGACGTGGCGTAGGGTGAAGACAGAGCCCGACCGCGCCGCCGCCTTGAAGGCAGCGAAGGCGGGACAGGAGCTGCCCGAGGGCTTCGCCCTGGAGAGCAAGCGGGGTGTCCGGTGGCGTTGATCCCGTCGGGCGCACTGCGCCAGCGCCTCGAGGCCCTCCGTCAGAAGTACGCGCAGGATCGGCGCATCGCTCACGTGCAGGCCATCGTAGCGGCGATGGTCCAGCTGGACGAGGTCGAGGCGTACGCCGAGGAGCAGGAGGCCGCGCTCCTGCATGACCGGGCGCAGTTAGCGACCATCGGCGAGCGTTGAACCTGTAAGGAAGGCTTACAGGTTCGACTAGTGCGCTGGTCTGGCGGCGATGATGACAAGTTCGAAGTTGACCGACGTGTGCGAGGGGGCGTAGAGCGCCATCTTCGTGATGGAAGCGAACCCCGATGCCGCGTTGCCGTCGAGCGGGAACTCCACGATCTCATCGACGGTCAGGTACTGCGTCCCGCCGACGCCGCCGTCTACAAGCGCCTGGTCGAAGCTCACGACGAGCTTCTTGCTGGCGCGGTCAGGGTTCGAGATGATGATGGTGATGCCCGACCTCGTCGGAACGAGGATCTCCTGCACGACGTTGTTCGAGCCTGAAGTCGTGCCGCGGTAGGTGAAGGGCAGGGTCGCGGGCTTCCGCAGGTCGATAACGGCCATTAGTCGAGCCCGTCCCGTGCCAGGAGGAAGGCGAGGTGAAGCGCGGCCTTGACCAGCTTCTTCCGCTCGCCGCGGGTGATCTTCGTGCCGCCTTCACTGTCGGCACGGGTAGCGGAACGGACCTCGGCGATGACCGCGAGGACCTCCGCAGGCAGCTCGATAAGCTCGCCGGGATCGTAGGGCATGTAGACCTCCACGCGTCACGTACCCCATAGCGAGACGACGCGCCGCCTCGACACCATGCCGAGGAAGCGCGCCGCCTTTCCGGGGTAGGGTTCCCCCGGCGCCTAGTAACGCTTCGGCGTGTAGGTCTTGCCGTCGAAGGCGAGACTCTCGCCGCACTTCTTCGGGTCACGGTACGGCGCGCCCAGGGAAATGTGCACCCACGCACTGCCGGCGGGCTTCTCGAGGATGCACTGTCCGAACTTCAGCCCGCTCTCGACAACGATCCAGCGATGCAGCTCGTCCACGGTCGTCGAGGGGCACACGATGTCCGCGGCCTCGCCCTTACTGTGCTGCGACGTGGCGCTACCACCCACTGCCGCGTTGACGGCGGGGCCTCGGAAGCCAGAGTTGACGCGGACGGCGCCGAACTTCGCGCGGATGACCTCGAGCATCTCCGCGACCTGCCGCAGCTTGTCGGTGTAGTCGCGGGCCTCGCGACGATTGGCGTCCTGGAGGGCGCTCTGCCCCGTGCGGGTCAGTTCCTCAAACGAGAAATGCGGGGTCAACGTCACTTGGTACCTCCCTTGGTGGCGGGCGGCTTGACGCCCATGCGGCGGATAGCGGCCTCAACCTTTCCGAGACGCCCGGTCAGCTCGTCGGCGTCGAAGTCTGCGGGCAAGGCGAGCGATGCCTTCTCGGCCTTCGCTAAGCGGGCCTCCATCGAGACGAGACGGGCCTCCGTCTCGGCCTGCTTCGTCTGACAGGGAGGCGGCTGCGCGGTCCCGTTCATCGTGGCGGAGTCCAGCTCGAGGCGCTTCATCGCGAGTTCGTGGGCCTGCTCGCTGCGCTTCGTCCAGAGCTTCCACGCCGACCCGCCACCCACGACGGCGAGGACCGCGAGAGCCAGCGCGAGGAGGGGCTGGTTACCTGCGCCCTCGGCGAGCTTCGCGAGGTCTGCCGCGCTCGGCTGCGCGTCGGGTTGGAGCTCGCCCGCAACGGGAGCGGCTTGCGCGGCGGCGATGGGGAGCAGCGAGGCGTCGTCCTGTACCTGGGCGACCACCTCCTCGGACGTTGGCGGGACGGGGATGGGTTCCATGCGGTGCCTCCTAGTAGGGCGTTTAGGCTGAACGTCGGCCTGCGAGATGCGCCATCCGGATCCGACCGCAAGGTAGCAGCCAGAGAGCGAGGGGACCGTCGTGCCGTCAGGGAAGACCCATCCATCTGACGTACGTACGGCCACCTCGCCAGACTCTAGCCGGCAGTCAGCGTCCGCGCTGGAGGGTGTCGACATCGGCCCGAAGCGCGTTGACATCCCGGCGCAAGCTCACCAGCTCGGAGCGCAGGGCCGCGCCCTCGCGTTCCATTCCCTCTAACCGCCCGTCGATACGCGCGAGGATAGTCCGCATGTCGACCACGTCCTCCTGGCGGATGGACGGAGCTGCCTGCGCCTCGGAGAAATACCCGCCACCGAGTGCGCCACCGCCAACCATAGCGGCACCGACGAGGAGCAACGACCAAACCGGAACCGGAACAAGGCGGTCGGACCACCTCGCAGTCTGCGCTTCGGGCATCAGACCTCCTAGTGAGGTCGCCTAACCGACGAGTTTG
>TARA_R110000868_G_scaffold126378_1_pt1 | contig 11997 bp, 10 predicted proteins | sample TARA_R110000868 | Tara Oceans TARA_R110000868 (sample SAMEA4397489) | marine metagenome | biome: Polar Biome; feature: [SRF] surface water layer (ENVO:00010504); material: water (ENVO:00002006), including particulate matter (ENVO:01000060) such as... | depth 5 m | reverse complement strand
AAATTAGCAAAGGCAGTTAGTCAATGTTTTTCTTTACCATTTAAAATAGATAAAGGTATCTTAGGGTAATGCAATTAGAATTGTTTGAGGTAGTAAAAACTGTCTGTGAGAATGGCCTTGAATGTAATAACTGTGGTGTTGTGCAGCCTGTAGAACAATTCTACCATATGCCATCAGGAGAAATAAAAAGAAAGTGTAGTACGTGTAAGAGAAACCAAACAAATCTTGTAAAACATTTAAAAACTATACACACTTACCCAGATGAAAATTATTTATGTCCTATCTGCAACAGAGACATTGAGGAGCTAGGTAAAAAAGGTCAGATTCGTTTACAAACTTGGGTCTTAGATCACTGTCACGATACAGAAGTATTCAGAGGCTGGTTATGCAGCAATTGTAATACGGGGTTAGGTGCTTTTAAAGATGATTTAAAAAGAGTTACTAATGCTTGTGAGTATCTTAATCAACATAAGTGTTGACAACATAAAGAGAAACATATATCATTGTGATATAAATAATAACATTAAGGATCAGAAATGTCTGCAGTAAGAAAACCTTTTAATAAGGCAATGTATAAAATGTTTGATGGCATTGCAAAAGAAACACTGGTTACTTTTCTTAAGAGTAAAGGGCATACTATCATTAATAAGAAAGAAGATTACTATGCTGATGTTGTGTCAGAGAAAGATGGTTACATATATTTTAATGAAGCAGAGGTAAAGTCTCAGTGGAACGGGGATTGGCCTGAACATTGGAAAGAAATAAGAATCCCAGAACGAAAGCAAAGGTTGTTAGATAAGTATGAGGGAGAAAAAGGTGTGTTAAATTTCTATGTCTTTCGTGGAGATATGAAGAAAGCATGGCGAATTAAAGATACTTGTCTAACAGAAGACAGCCTTAAAGAAGCTCATGGACGTTACATTAAAAAAGGTGAGAAGTTTTTTCACATCCCTTATACTAATGCGGAGCTAATAACACTATGACTAAATGGGTAATACCTGATGAAACCTTTGATCCTGTAAACAAACCTGCCCACTACAACTTAGGTGAGGGGGTGGAGTGTATTGATTATATCAAACAGGTACTTGGCCCCAAAGGATTTATTGCTTACTGCCAAGGTAATATGATTAAATATCAGCACCGACACAGATACAAAAACAAACCCTTAGAGGATATGGAAAAAGCTCAATGGTACTTGAAAGAAATGGTAAAGGTTATGAAGGAGATACATAAATGAAGCCCTTTCAAAAAGGTGCTGATTGTTTTAATAAAGGTAGGTTGGGTAATCCTTATCCACCTACAACTACTGATCACCGTGATTGGGAGTATGGTTTTAATAAGGCATACTTCATTAACTTAAAAAAAGTAAAAGAGCATGAGCAAAGAAACATTAGCATCAGAAGCAAAGAAGTACACTCAAAAGAAACGCACAACTAAAGCAATGAAACCCCTCACTACTAGAAGGTATTTAGCAGGGCAAGCCTTGTCTGGAATACTATCTAGTAATAGAGGGGTTTTAATTATGAGTGAAGTAAAGAGGGAAGCCTATGCTTGGGCTGACTATATGCTTGAGGAAGACTAGGGTGTGATAGCAAAAGTAGGGGGTTTACCTGTGATAGATTCTTCACGAACAGCTAGATCACCTTTTATAATACTTACCTTACTATCAAATAGCTCTTTTACTTTATCCATCAGTATTATTTGACGGCTAGCAACATCAGTAGGACTTTCTGCATCAGCTAAATATGCACCGCTTGTTTCATAAATACCCCCTCCTATTTTTTTAGCAGCTTCATTATAAGAACCTTCACCTTTTTGACTAAGGTCAATAAGATATTCATTCTTAATATAATTTATTTTATGCATAGGCTGTAGCTTATCAAACTGATCATCCCAGAATTTAACTTGATAACTAACTGTTTGTTTAACAAAGCTATCAAGCATTACTGCCTGTCGTGCGTAAGCTTCATCTATAGGATAGTCTTGTGGGTTGTTCTCAGCCCTCTCTAAGACCTGATCGTAAGTAAGGCCAAGAAATTCTCTTGGTGCATTTGGGTGAGGTGCACCTTCTTTCCACTGAAGAAAGGTTGCATTTAATGTATCTGAAAGACTTTCAGTAACCTTCCTGTGTATCACACCATTCTCTATACTTCTACTAGATACATACTCATACTCTTCAAGCTTAAACTTATTAAACTCTCTTTGTATTTCAGTCATAGTGGGTTCTGCAGACACACCAGTTAGCTGTCTTTTTAGTGGGTTGATCTTACCTATCGGCATAGGGTTTAATATACTATGAATTTTTATATCTGTTTCACCATTAATAGACTGCAACCTTTGTGTTGATTTTAAATCAGGCATAGCTTTCATAGCTTCAGTCATAAAGATATTGTTAGCAGATTCAGATGCATCTATATCAACTCTTATAGGAACACCACCCTCATTTACTCCTTGAGGGGTAAGACCTACATCTCTGTTATACGTACTACCTGCTGCATCATAGTTGAATTGACCCACTGTATCTCTAGCAAAGGTAAGAGGGTATCCTAAAACAGAAACAGTTCTACCTAATCCTTTTGCAAGGTCTTCTTCTAATTTAGGTGTGCTACCTTCACCACTAATCGCATTAGACATTGAAGAGCCTATGTTTTTAAGTAATGAAAGATCAAAGCCCATGTCATTAAGACCACCCATAACACTGCCTACATCTGATAGTATGTCACCTTTAGGTAGCCCCATTTGATGACGATAAATAAGATCACCTATATACATCGGGGCCAGTAAGAAACCAACTGAGCTTCCTACATCTACATCAGCACCTATCTTATCTTCAAGAGAGCTATAGTCGGTCTCACCGTTCTTAGACTTAGCTAATTCATAACCTGCTACTACTAGCATTACACCTGTAGCAGACCTTACATACCTGTCTTCAGTGGACTTGTAAGCATCACCAAAGAATGTAACTTCTCCTTTACCTTTTTGTTTACCCATACGATTTAACACGTCAACAATCGGACCTACCATAGGCATGTAGTCTGCTTGCATCTCTATATGGTTAGCTATGTATCTTGGAAAAGGGACTCCAACAACACCGGACATAATGTAAGGTAGTTTCTCATTTAGTTTTACTGCTGCCTTAGCACCTTTACCAAACAGAGAGGTGTCGTTGTAGTAGTCTCGTTGCATAGTAAATCTTTTAGCATCATCAAGAGCTTTCTCTAATACAAAACCATCTAGCTTCTGAAGATTACCATTCTTAACGATAAAGTCTTTTACATTTAACCCTAACTCAGCATTATTCATAGTACGTAGTTGCTTATCAATGCTACTAAAGAATGCTCCTTGTTTAAACACTGTATCAGTAGCAGTGTTTAGTATGTTTGCAAATCTACCAGCTTTAGCTAACGGGTTAGTACTCTTAGTACCTAGCTCTATTCGCATAGTATCATGAAAAGTTCTCATGTATGCTTCAGGCATCTCTTGTTCCATCATGTCTTTAAGCACACTGCTGGTAGCACTGTCTAACGACATGCCTCTTAGGGTAGCAGTCATATTGCTTACCATGTTTGAGCCAAGACGTTTATCAGTAAAAGGAATATTAACACCTAAGTCTCCAGTACCCCTAGACTTAATATTAATTAGGTCATTCCTACGTAGTGTTACACCAGCTAAGATAGCTCTGTTGAACTCATCCATACCTTCTACAGCACCTAACAAACCTGTTGAGGTAACGTTACGTGCAGTGGTAGCAACCTGAGAAGTCATGAATGCAATACGAAGTTGATCTAGTATTTGTAGACTACGATAGATACCTTTACCTACGTCAAGACCGGGAGACACAGTGTTACTTACTGCTTCCTGCACAATATCTGCTGCACGTTGATCACCTATAGTACTTAGTGAAGCTTTAGTTAAGATATTTAAATCACTCATAACATTTTGTCTTGTTAGAGTAAGGTCTTCAACAGACTTTTTACCTGCTTGTTGTGTTCCTTTTTTAATAATTGATGCCTCTGCTAAGGTTCTACCTGCATCAGATAAGTCTGCTAAGTATATCAACGACAACTGATCAGAGGTAAGACCATACTTAGTTTTAATATTATCCAGAACTTTATATGTATCATCACTAGCATCAAGACCTGAAGCTCTTATCCTGTCAGCAATTGCTGCAGTAATTCTTGTCCCTTCTGGGACATTAAGTTCTTTAGAAATATCTAATGTTGCTGCTGTTATAGAACGTAGTGTATCTATACTTAGACCAGAACTAAACTCAGGTACTGCCTGACCTTCAGGTATACCTTTTAGTATTGCCTGACCCATAGCAACCTTGTCTGCATCCAGTGGGTCCAGTGTAACTTTCTCACCTTTCTTTGCAGCAAGAATGTTTTGAAGTTTTAAAGTTCTTTCTAGTGCTGCTGCAAATTCTTCAGATCCTACAGCTTCAAAAGTTTCTTTAGCTGCTTTATCTACCGCCTCACGATTAGCTTTGTTGGTAGCCTGTTGTTTTGCTATAAGGTCTTCAACATTCTTAGCTTGCCTACCTGCAAAGTAACCCCCCACACCGCCTGTAAGGGTGCCTAGAGCACCTGCTACACCCATGTCAAAAGCTGTGTCTCCCACAGTATGCTCATAGCCCTCTATGAGGTTCTCTCTGGTCTTTCCAGCACCATAGCTTTGAACTCCAGCTACACTTGACTCAACAACAGCACCACCTAGTGCACCTTTTAATAGTGCTTTCTTTTTAAAGTAGTCAGCAAGCCTTTGTCTTAAAATTACTTGTGTACCTTTAGTAGCTAACTTTGCACCTACCTTTGTTAGCCCAAGACTTCCCATCCCTAGATAAGTAGATGGGGATTTAACTAACGACTCAGCAAAGTCTCCTAGTCCAGCATTAAACCCAGTGCCTACTTCTTCAGAGGTATCCCAAGCTTGGATAAGCTTACCGAAAGCTTCTTTGCCATCAGGATTATACTCAGGGTTCTCAACGTAGTTTAAATCTTTTACCCCAGTGAAGTCATTCCAAGATTGAAACCTCATATGCTCAATAAATTTATCACGCATACCTTCATTACCAGCTTCAGCTATCTGAGCATCCGACATGTTATATCTTCCACCTTGATAAAAAGACTTTAGATCAGACTGAAAAGTTTCATTATCTGTTAGGTCTGTAAATTTATCAACAGAAGTTTCATGGTAATTCAAGGCTTCTTCTTCCATTAAGAAGCTCCCATATCGTTATAGTACTTCCACTTATTAGGTGTTCTAATAGTAGTATCAGTTAAAACATTTTTAAGAATATCAATCTGATTCATCAACCATTCCATGCTGTTTTCATTTCTATTATAGGACTCGTTATGACCTCTAACTAAATTAGCAATTGTTTTATTAGCTTCCTGTGCATTAGAACCAGTTAGACCCGGCAGAGAGTTTGGGTCTGAAGATGTGTTAGAAAAAGTTACCCCCTCTAGACCTGTTAAAGAACTGTTAATAAATCTTTTTACTTTTGTATCTGAATCAAGATTAAGTGCTTGATAGTTTTGCGTAGTTGGAACGTTTACAGTTACATCAGGTCTTGCCTTAGTTCTTGCATCACTTAGTATACCCCTTGCAACTACGAAGTCTGCATCATTTCGTTTAGCATTTATAATTGCTTTAATAAATTGATCTTGAAGATCATCAACGTTATCAGGTACTCCATTATCAGTAAAGTAATTTAATATTTTTTCTCTGCCTTCATCATCAGGTATAGAATCCCAAATAAGTTCACTTACATTTTTAAGTGCTTCTCTGTTTACAACCCCACCTTGAGACTCACCAATTCTTTTAAGTTTAGCTAATTGCATATCTAAACTACCTTGAAACTCAAGTGCTTGTGCTGCTTGTTGAGTAAAGCCCATCTTTACTGCTGTGGCAATGTTAGCTTTACTAGCATCTTTTGCATCTTTAATTTCCTGAAACTTAGGTAGGCCAGTATCTAAAAGATACTTCCTATTTGCTGCAACCCTTTCTTGCATCCAAGCTCTTTTATCAGCTTCCCCTTCACTATAAGCTGCTGCCCAGCCACCTGCAAAATTTCCTAACTTCATCTTAATTACCCCTGCTCATTAAACCTTTTGGAGGTTCTTCTTTTACTGCTTCGTCTTCGTTAGGTGGAACCTCTTCAGGTTGTTCTTTTATTGCTGCTGTCATATCCTCTAGGATTTCAAAACCAGAATCTTGTTCATCTTCAGGGGTATTTTTTAATTCAGCTTTTAAAAGCGTTAATGCTTTTTCTTTTGTACCTAATACTTCTGCACCAAAAAATTCTTTAAAATTTACCCCTGCATCTTTTGCTAGGTTATAAATAAACTCATGTATTACCGGTGCAATAAGAATACTAATGTCTATATTATGTATACCCTTCATAACTTTAGAAGTTAAATAAGTTTCAACTAAAACATTTAAGGGTAAGCCTCTTTCAAGAACAAGTAATATATTATCTATTGAGCTTTCTTTTGAGATATCATCTAAGTGAAGTTTTATAATCTCATCAACATCATTTAACTTACTGGGTTTATCCCAAGGATAATTACCGGGTTTTTTAGTTAAAGATTGTCCGGGAATAGGACCACCAATTATTTGCATTTACTTCACTCCTCGTGCAGCTTTTTGTAACAGATCAAAATATGTTACTGCATGTTTCTGACGCCTATCAACATGAGCATAATCTTCATTAGGTCTGTAGTAATCTTTAGAAATAATTCTTGCTACTTCATTAATATCAGTTATACCTTGTAACGTTTCTAATATATTTCCTTCACGAGTGTTTTTAATTTCATATTCTATAAATCCTAAGTCAGCATCAATGGAACCTATCTTAAGTCCATTTTCTTTAGTCCATTTCTTAAATGCACTACGTCTTAATCCTTTTTCAAGCAGTACATCTACAGATAACTGCTGCTTTTGTGTCTCTGTTAGCCTATTTTCTTTAGCTACAGCCATGTCAGTAAACATATTGTACCCACGACCACCTTGATTTTTCTTACTGCCTTTTTCTCTAGCAGAAGTAAATCCTGCAGACTCATGGTGTGTATTACCTGCCCATGCTGCTGCTATTGTTGGACTGATGTTAAGCCTATGCATTAATTCCTCTGCAAAACTTACCCCTAACTTTGAACCAGTAACACCATTCTCAGCATCAATAGCTATGTCAGTTTTAGCTACGGGAGGTGGGTCAAAAAGCATATCAGAAGGTTTAGAACTAGCTAATTTTACTGAGTCTTTAAAAGAAGAACTTACTTCATAGTTAGCTTTTTTCCAGCCTTCCACTACTTTATCAGGAGTATTTAAAAGATTTTCAAGTTCATAGTAATTCTCAGCAGAACGTCTTTCCCCTCTCTTCATACTTCCAGCAATGCTTTGGTTCATAAGCCCTTTTGTTTTTGTAGTTTTAGCAGAGGTAAAACCAATACCTGCTGCAAGCCTTTGCCTTGTATCTTTAATTTGTTCTTTAGTGTATAGTCCCATTGATAACCTCTTTATCTAAAGCTTTTTATTTATTAGTTAATCACCCAAATAACCAATCAAAAAGCCCCTGTGCCACATCTCTATCATTTTGAAAATCTATCTTAAGCTGTGCTGCATCAAGGTCTGCTTCACCTTGCATCTTTGCAACTAGTATCTGTGTAACCCTATCCAGCCCACTTTCACTAGCTGTAAAAGCATAGTCCATATCATCTCGTTCTTTTTGCCAAATCTGATCTATCACAGCACTGGTAATACCAACAGCTATCTCTACTGCTGAAGCATTAGCATCATTCTGTTCTGCTGTATCAATAGTAACAATATCTTGACGCCATTTAGTATTAGCTTGCTCAATTATTATTGCATTAGAAGTTTCAAACTGTTCTCTTGCAGATTTTAAAGATTCATTAAACTTTTTGTTAGCATTCTCTTCAGTTAAATCAAGAGACTTAATTAAGTTCTGTTGTTCTAAAGTAAATTTATTTGCATTTAATGCTAGGTCAGCAAAGAACTGATTGGTTTGATTTTCTGATGCAGCATTAAAGTTTAGTGCAGCATTCTCTGCAGCAGCATCTGTAAACAAAGCACTGACTTGTTGTTGAGCTTTAAATATAGCAGTTTGCTGTTCGTTGTCAAGGTTAGCTAGATCAAGTTGCAAGAAATTGTTTGCATTTTGTACCTCAGCTTGTTGTCTATTATCTAATCCAGCTAATTCTAAATTGCTAAGTGCAGCAGCATCAGACATAATTAAAGCTTGTTCATTACTTAAGTTTGCAAGTGATGCTGTTTGTGCAAGCTTAGAATTTTGTATTGCTTCTGATTGATCTTTAGTAAAGTTAAGATTAGCAATCTCACTTATTCTTGCATTATTAATGACTGCTTCTTGTTGAGAGTTACTAAGCTCTTGACCTGTTAAAGCAGCATCAATTTGAGCATTAGCTAATGCTGTTTGTGTTTTACTAGAAAGGTTAGCAGTCTCTACCGTTAGGTTGTTAGTCATGTTATAGATTAAAGTAGATTGTTCAGTCTCAAGAGTAAGACCACGTTCTTGTATTTCATTAGCAACATTAAAGATTTCTGCTTGCTGCTTATTATCTATTACTTTACCTTCCATAGTAGTACGAGAGGCGTACTCCTGAACAAAAGCCTGTTGTTTATTTGTCACAGTTATATCATTTGCAGAAGCATAACGTTCAGTATTAAGTATTTCTACTTGCTGTTTATTATCTAGCACTTTTCCTTGTAGTGCAGCCCTAAGCTGTGCATTAGCTAGTGCAGTAGCTTCTCTACTGTTAAGATTTTCTACCTCAATAGTAAGAGCCTCAGTACTCTTTTGTAAATTAACTTGTTGTTCATTAGTAAGGTTAGTGTCATTAACTTCAGCAATTCTAGCAGCATTAAACAAAGCTGTCTGCTGTCGTATATCCATTGACTTGCCTTCAAGTGCTGCTCTTGCTTGAGCATCTTGCATAAAGGCTGCAGTCTTAGCTGAAGCATCAAACTCTGCTGCAGTAAAGTTATTATTAGATTCAATCACTGCCATCTGTTGTTCGTTAGTAAGGTTTTGACCCTTCATTGCAGCTTTAATTTGTAATGCTGCGACAGCAGATTGCTGATCATTAGAAAGTTCAGACAATTCAATCTGCAAATTCTCAGAAGACTCTTGAAGTAACGTCTGTTGAGAAGCATTTAAATTTATATCTTTCATCTCTGCATATCGTGCAGCATTAGTTATAGAAACTTGTGCATTAATATCTAATGTCTTACCAGACAGTGCAGCCTTAGTACTATAATTTGCAAGTACAACTTCTTGAAGATTAGACAAGTTCTGAGATTGTAGTTCAAAAGCATTAGTACTGTTTTGTAATGCTGCTGCTTGCCTATTATCTAAACTTTGTAGTTCAATACCTTGTACTGCAGCAGCGTTAGCTAAAGCTACAGCCCTTTTATCTGTAAGGTTGTCTAACTGTATCCTTTGAAAGAATGCAGCATCAACTTCAGCAATAGGTAAGGCAGACTCTAAAGCAGCTTGTGCAATAGCAGCACCAGCCATTGAGGATGCACCTAAGCCTCTTGAGTTCATCAGTGCTGTAGCAGCCCTCATAGCCCCTGCAGCCCATGCTGGAGTACCATCATTGAACTCTTGCATGATGATTTCCATCTGACCCCTAACAGTAGAAGTGGCCTTAACCACACCTTCTGTTGCTATTGCTAAAGTTGTCTGCTCAAGATTTTCAGCTTTCATTACAGCATTATCATTAAGCTCTTCCATAATTTTAGCAGTGGTATATACAGCACCGTTTACAACTTCTTTATTGACACCTATATCGTCAGCATTAACAAGTTCTTTTTTACCTACATCACCTTGAATAGCATCTATGTTACTTCTGTACTCTGTTTCAGCACCTTCTGTTTTAGGGAAGTCTACATCTGTTGCTGGGTCTGCAACTTTAGGTACTATAAGTTTTGAAACATCTGTTGGATTTAAAGAGTAGGTATCTTCAGGATCAATAGTTTCCCCCTCTCTTACTTTACCTTGTGCTGCTTCTAGATCACTGGTGTAGTCACTTACAATATCGTTAGACTGCTCTGGGTCTAATCCTAAACCTTGTGCAGCAGCTAATTCTTTTTTCTCATCAACAATTCTTTTAGCTGACTCTGAGTCACCAAGATCATATTCAGTAGCAGCACCTGCTTCTGGAGTATATACCTCCATAACTTCATTACCATCTTCATCTAATACTGGATTACCATCTTCATCAAGCTTTGGTCTTTTTGGAAGTTTAGCAGCTTCAATATTAAATGTTTTATCTTCTGCTATTACCTGTGCAATAGCTGATGGTAAATCTAAACCACTATTAGCAAGTGTGGCTGCTTTTACTTTTTGGTCTTCAGTTAGTTCTCCCAAATCATTTGTTATAGCAACAGTTGTAACTTCATCTATCTGTGCAGCAATAAGAGCTAGCTGTGCTGGGTCCAACTCCATGACTGGATTACCCTCAGCATCTAATACTGGATTATTATTTTCATCAACTTTTTGTTTTTTAGGGCCTTCTTGTCCAATAACTGATTTGCTTAAAGCATCTTTTTGTGCTGCACTTAAACCATCTTTTTCAAAAAGTCCTTCTGGCCTACCTTTAATCCAACCATCCGGTGCAGTATAACCACCTGTATTAACTATAACTTTTTCGCCAGTTGTAGGATTATGGAATGCCTCAATTGCTTGTGTAACTGGTGCACCAGAAGGTGGTGGTGTAAAACCTGCCTCTGCAAAAGGAACTGCTTTATACTCTCTACTAACTCCATCTAAAGTTTCTTTTACATCATTTATAGTTGTTTTAGCAGTATACCCTACTGAGGCTGTTGGAGTAGGATCATCCACTGTACCACTTGTAATACCTCTACTTTCACCTGCATCAGTTCCACTATAAAAACTATTAAGATCTAAGTTGTTCATATCTGCAACTTGTTTGGCGGTATAAGACCTGTCAGTTCCTTGCATATGAAATTTTTGAGTGTTTTCTTTCCAAACTAAATTACTCTGTCCAGAAGCATCTATAAGTTTTTGTTTATCAAGATTAGTTGACTTAGCTAAACCAGAGTCTACAGTTTGACTAGCTAAATCAGCAGCACTTTGATCCCCAATCTTAGCAACATCTTGCTCAGGTACGAAAGAACTAGGATCACTAGCCATTAAGGAAGTAACCTCAGTACCACTAGGTACACCAGACGTAGATAGGTTTTGTTGTGCAACACTAAGCTGATCTACAAGACCAAGTTGATCTTTTTGAAGAGTTTGAAATTGATTATAATTGCTAATCTCTGTTGCTGTTCTTGTATCTCTCTCACCTTCAGCAGGTGGATATTTAATTTCCCCAAGAGTTATTATTGCATTTCTATTAGTTGTTAAAGCTTCTTGTGCTTGATCTACGGAACTTGTTTCAGTTTTACTACCTTGAGCAGAACCAGCAGCATTTTTAAGTTCTATATACTTATCAAACTGATCCCCAAAAAGATCTAACATTGGATTACCAATACCAAATGCATCTTTTTGTTTTTGGGAATATAGATTATTATCTTCTACAAGATAATCACCACCATCACCACCACCAACAAAACCTTTTTCTTCAGTCATTTTTTTAATGTAATCATCAAATTCTTTTTGTGCATCTGTTGCAGTTTGAGCTGTATCATCTGAACTAAAAGGATCATAAGTAGTATTGTCAGTACCATCAACACTAACCCCCTCAGCAGCATTAATAACACCACCTCGGTACAAACCTTTAGACTCCATAAGCTTGTCAACTCTGGCTTCAATACGAGACTTTAACATTGGGTTTCCCAAAGTATATTTATTTACAAGCTCTTGATGTTCTTTCTTCATACCCATGTTAAAAACCTTTTTTTATTTTATTGTAGTGCTGTTTAAAATCCATCTGAAAGTCCCTTAAGTATATCTTTAATACTAACTTTAGCTTTAGCATTAGGTGAGTA